>Ga0164290_1001593_pt1 | contig 29365 bp, 35 predicted proteins | sample Micstemetagenome_FD_108782 | JGI IMG/M metagenome (GOLD analysis project Ga0164290, IMG submission 108782) | Contaminated culture microbial community from soil near Moab, Utah, USA - Microcoleus steenstrupii SON62 (Illumina Assembly) | ecosystem: Environmental > Terrestrial > Soil > Soil crust...
CTTCTCGGCCTGCTCGAGGATCTTGATAATCTGCTCGGTCGTGTGCTGGCTGGGTTTCATTGGCTCCTCCTGCTGGGAGGATCCTAACATACCGACTTGGCCAGTTTTCGGGTCTCAGGACACCCGGGCTGCGCGAGCGCTCACAGCCTGGGCGTTCCTTCGCTACCTGATTGTCACGTGCAACGCGACCCAGGCGTCCTAGCATCCTCCAGGTGCGGTCACACTATCGCGTTCGCCGCACCTATGTCAGCTGAGTTGGGTCGATGGTGTCGGCAAAGGCAAGGTCGGTACTTGCACAAGCGAGGCGCAACGCGTCTCCACAGTTGGGATACCGCCCCTGCCTTCAGTAGCGCATCCTCGGCTTACCACGCCAGAGGGTGGCGACAGCAATGTAGACCGAAGCACCCAACTGTGCAGCCCAACACTCGACCTATGTCGTGAGAAGCCGGGATTCGTTCGTGCTGGCCAGCGGCAAACCGGGGTGCTCAGGGCGGTCAACCGGCGAAGCGGCGACGCTTGTGGGGAAGGTTGCGTAGCGAACGCTGTGCTTGCCGGCGTGCTTGACTGTATACATCAGCTCGTCCGTCGCTCGCAACATGTCGTCGGCCGCGTCCGGGATGGTCAGAAAGGTCAGGACGCCCACACTGAGGGTTACCGGCCAATTGTGTGTCTGGAAGATGTGTTCGGCCTGCGCCACCAGGTGCGTGCAGATCGGCACTGCGGCGACCGCGTCGAGCTCCGGCAGCATCAGCACAAACTCATCCCCCCCAAGCCGGGCGAGCGCATCGCCGGGACGTAGCCTGGCCTGGAGGGCGTTGACCAGTTCGGTGAGCAGAGCATCGCCGGTGGAGTGACCGTGACGGTCGTTGACGGCCTTGAAGTTGTCGAGGTCGAGGTAGGCCAGCGTGAGCGGGGTCGCGCAGAGACGGGCCTGCTGCTGTGCGGCGGCGAGGCGCTCACGAAACGCTCGCGCATTGAGCGCGCCGGTGAGCGGATCGTGGGCCGCGAGATAGGTGGCGCGCTCAAGGCTCGCACGGAATATAGCCAGCAGCTGAAGGAAGATGAACAGCGCGCTAACGCGGATCAGGGCGTTCCAGACCGAGAGCACCGGTTCTTGCCCGCCGATGCTGATGTCGCCCAGCCAGCCGAGGCTGGTAATCAGCCCGGCGATGTGCGCCCAGCGCGGGCTGGCGTACCAGGCGCACACGCCGATCGCAAGGGCGTAGAACAGGACCAGGGAGACGAAGGGCTCGCTGAGCACGTCAATCACGACCAGCGCGAGGGTGATGCCAACAACGCCACTCACGATGAGCCACTTCGGGAGTGCAGCAAACTGTCGGTTGGCCCACTGAAGGATGGCAGACATCGCGTGGTGTGTGTATGAAGCGAGCTAAGACAGATAGCGAGCAGTATAGCACCGCCGCTTGTGGGCGTATTACCAGGCTAGGGCGTTGGGCGCCATCTGTACTGCAGTGCCTCCGTCACAGGCTGCCCGCAGGTCTTCCACCTTCTTGTGCAGCGTCGGTAGAATGGCTTGTTGCACGGTGGCCTTCAGTGATCCAACCGAAGAGCCCTGGGCGTAGACCGCCTTCTGGGTCGTCAGCGGGACGTCGACCGCAAGCCGGTGAACCTCAAAGCCAACCCGCTCGGCGAGTACTGCGAGCGGCGGGCTCAAAGCGAAACGCACCGCGTGCCCACGCGCCTGCATCCCTAACCCCAAGAGCCAGGAACGGGTTGAGGTCACCGCTGGAGCCGTGTGTTGTAAACACAAGCTGCGCCATCTACTGCTCTCGTTGCGTCTGCGCTCAGTGTATAGGCAGGTGGTGGGAAGGAGTGGATGGTGGGTTTTTCACTGTTTCACAACTTTCACCGCTGACAAGAGTGGAGTCTTTCAAGAAGGTGAGCGGCCTGGACGAGGTAGCCGCAGAGGCAGCGCGAGTGGTGTTGCGCCGCTTAATCTTCCCGCCCAGGTGGAGGTAGGGCGGAAGTGCGGCGCTCATCGGCTACCGGTGTCGAATGTGGATGGCAGGCTACCAATTCCCGAAGAGTCGCCCAACGGGTGAGCACCCGGTCGGATATGGCGCCGACCAGATCGCCGTGCTGTTCGCGGGTGACGCGCTTGATCTCGACTCACTCGAGGTCGGCCAGGAAGGCCGCCCAGGCCGCGCATCGTGGCCTCGTCGGGCCAGGCCAGCAGGTAGACGAACTCGGTGCGCTCGTCGCTGCAGCTCTCCCACATCGTCACGAGCGCGAAGCTGTAGCCGCACATCAGTCTCTTACCGCCAGCCGAGCCAGTCGACGACTCGGGCGCAGCGCAGCGGGTCCTCGGTCAGGCCGACGCTCAGCCCCCAAAGCCAGTAGTCCAAACAGCGTACCAGGCTCCAGGCCCGTACCCGCTCACAGTCGAGTGCGGCGGCCGCGCAGAGCCTGTCGAGGTGCACTGCCAGCTCTGCCGGCCCCTCCATCGTATCGACCCGGCGCCAGAGCAGCGGGGCCACCCCGAAGGCCGGCTCGCCGGCGACAACTTTGGGGTCGATGGCTAGCCAGACCTCGCGCTCACCAGCGAGGATGTTGTCGTCGTGCAGGTCAGTGTGGATGAGCTGCTCGCCGGCGCCAGGCCCGAACTCCCTGGCCAGGGTACAGGCGGCCTCAACCAGGTGCGTATCCATCGGCCGGCCTGCGCGCTCCCAGCGCCCGGGCAGCGCGGCCGCGAGCTCCAAGGCGACAGCGGCGAGCCGTGGCACCCCGGCAGGTGCGGGGACAGCGAGCCGTCGGAGCAGCTCGCCGGCGACCGCGAAGGCCTCCCCGGTGGGGAGCGTGCCGAGCGTGCGGCGGTGGTCGAGTCGCTCCAGCAGCAGCGCGCGGCGCTCGGGGTCCGCCGTAAGCAGGCGCACCGCGCCGCGTCCGTCCCAGGCGGTGAGGGCCAGGGCCTCCTGCGCCGCATCGGTCTCGGCCCAGACTAGCTTCAGCATCGCGCGCTCCTCACCGTGGCGCACCGGCACGACCAAGCTGAGCCCACCGTGCATCGGCGCCCCCTCGGGGGTCAACCCCCAGTTAGCGCAGCAGGACGCAACCTGCTCGGGCAGGCTGTCGAGCCAGCGGCGGCCTGCCTCGCCCTCCCGGCGCAGCACATCGACCACGAAGGCTGGTGGGACAGTGATCATACGCACAACCCATCGTAGGCGATCTCGTAGCCGTGGGCCGCGGCATAGGCCGCGAGCTCCGGGTGGGGCGGGTTTGCGTCATGGGCGATGTGAGTGGCCAGCACGCGCCCGCCGTCGGCGAGCAGCTTGGCGGCGCGCAGCCGAGCGGCGTAGGCCGCTACGTCGCGGGCGCTCAGATGATCATCGCCGGGGTGGCCGGGGCCATAGGTATGGTCGAGCACCACCACGTTGAAGTGTAGCCGATGAGCGTGAAACGTCTGCCAGGCCGACTCGGGGAGCGCAGCCGTGTCGGTGCCGTAGAAGATGCAGTGGCCGTCAGCCTGGATGATGTACAGGAGCGGCTCCACCGACGGGTCGTGGTTGGCGGGGATGGCGAGGACGGTATACGGGCCAACGGCGAAGGGCGCGAGCGGCGTTACCGGATGCAGCTCCACGTTCAGCTGCTCCTGGGCGGCGGGGTCGAAGAGGCTGCCCGGTATGAGGTCGCGCGCTAGGGTCTCGGCGAGACGACCAAGGGTCGCTGGGGAACCGTAGAGCTGCAGCTGCGGTGCCCCGACGACGCCGTAGGCCGGGCTGCGCGAAAGCAGGTGCGAGGGGTCGAGATGGTCGGCGTGGGCGTGGGTCTGCAGGCAGTAGCGGACGTTGGTCAGCGGCCGTCCGTGGAGCGCCGCAGCGGTGTGGACGTCCGGGCCGAGGTCGATCAGGAGGTCGTCGTTGACCAGCGCGGCCGAGCGCTTGCGCAGGCTCGGCCCGCCCAGCGCGCGGGCCTGCTCGCAGTTGGCGCAGCTGCAGAACGCCTCGGGGTACGCGTTGGCCGCGGCGGTGCCCAGAAATGTGAGCTGCATGCACGCTCCCTTTCTCAGACGTCGCCTCACCAGCGCCAGGTGAGATAGCCGTCGGGCTCGACGTGAAGCGGGGCGATCTGCGCCGCTCGCCGTCGGGCATCACCACGACCCAGGGCCGCCAGTAGGCGTCGAGAAGGGTCTCGTCGAGGCCGCAGGCGGCCAGCTCCTGCTCGTAGCGCGCGTCAGCCTCGGCGTCGGGCAGATCGTCGGGCAGCTGCTCGCACCAGGCGTGAAAGGCGCAGATTGCGGCGTAGCGCACGACCGTCGCTGGGTCATCGGCGACGAGCCAGGCGCTGGCCCAGGGCGTTTCGTAGAAGTGGCGCGTTAGCGTGCCCAGGCGCACCCCGTTGTGGTACAGCTCCATCGTGCCTCCGCCCAAATGGCCCCGGTCGCACTGGCGTCACCGGCCAGCCAAAGGATGGCCCGGTGTTAGCTCAACTAGATCCCAGCGGTTGCCGTACAGATCCTCGAACACCGCGACCGTGCCGTACTCGGCCTGCTTCGGCTCGCGCACGAAGCGCACGCCCCGTTCCTGCATCGCCTGGTAGTCGCGCCAGAAGTCGTCGGTGCGCAGGAATAGGAAGACCCGCCCGCCGGCCTGATCGCCGATGAAGCGCGCCTGCTCGGGCGTCGCGGCCCGGGCCAGCAGCAGGGTCGCCCCGGCGCCACCGGGTGGAGCCACCACGACCCAGCGCTTCTGCTGCTCGGGCTGTTCCGTGTCCTCGAGCAGCGTGAAGCCGAGCTTCTCCGTGTAGAAGGCAATCGCCTCGTCGTAGTCCCGGACCAGCAGGGCGATGTGAATGATCGACTGGCGCATGGTGTGTTCCACTCGGCGTAGGCGCAGCTCGCCTGCGTCGCGGCGAGCTGGTTCTGGAACAAAACGTCGCCCAGCGCCAGGGCGCCGGAGCAGACCCAACAACCGGCGAGCGCTGGTCAGCCTGGCGGGTCGTGGCCGACACGCCCGTCGATCGCTTCGCGGATGAGGTCGGCGTGGCCGTTGTGGCGCGCGTACTCCTCGATCATGTTGAGCAGGATGTAGCGCAGGCTAGGGGCTGGGCTGTCGGGCCCGCCGGGGCGTCGCGCCGGCCCGCCCTCGGCCATCGCCGCCGCGAACAGCGCACGCGAGCGTGCGACCGCATCGCGCCAGCGTGCGTAGAGCTGCTCGGGGGTGTCATCGGCGGCGCTGCGCCAGTCCCAGGTGGGGTCGGCGCTCCAGTCCACGGCGTTCCAGGGTGGGAGTTGCTCGCGCCCGTGCAGCCACTCGGTAGACATGTCGTCCTCGAAGCGGGCGAGGTGCTTAAGCATCCCGCCCAGGGTCATCTCCGACGGGCCGAGCGTCGCTCGGAGGCCGGCCGAGTCCAAGCCCTCAGTCTTCCAGGCGAACGTCGCGCGTTGGCGCTCCAGAAAGCCCAGCAGGGTGGCGCCCTCATCGCCGGCGACAGGCGGCTCCCATCGCCCTTCCTCGTACGCAAAGTCGGTCATGCTCCCTCCATTGCCGCGCGGGCCGCGCCCGCGACAATCGCCGTCGACCTCTTGTCGCCCCCTGCAGGGCTGCGCCTGTCTGTCGGACCGGTCTATCCGCGCTGGCCTCCTGGCTCACTGAGCCGGGTTGCCGCGCAGCGCCTCAAGCTCGGCGACGCGGCGCTTCGGCGCGACGGCCCGGTAGCTCTCATCGATCCAGGCCTCCAGCAGCTCCAGCGGGGTGTGGTCGTCGCGCATCAGCAGGAGGGTCACCCAGCCGTGCTTGCCCATTCCGTAGCCCATCGGCTCGGCGAAGGGCATCTCGAGCAGGTCGGCGCCGGTCCGTGGCAGCTTCACGCTCAGGCTGACGCCGTCCTCGGGGGCGATGGCGCCGTTGACGAACAGGAACACTTTCTTGTTGACCTTGACCACGGTCTCGCCCCAGGGATGTTCCTCGTAGGCGCCGGGAAAGGTGAGCGCGTAGGCCTGCGCGTGCTCGCGGGGCGGGGGAAGCGTTTCGTCCATCTGGCAGCTCCTTGGTACACCGATTCGCTTCGGCGCCTTCTGCTCGATCAGCTCGCCCACGACCTGGCGGTCGACCTCGTCCGCGCCCCACGTGCACTCCCCAAGCAAGAGCGCTTGGCTTTGCCAGTTAATCGCCACGATGTCGATTTGGACGCTACGATTCCAGCTGTTTCCTACCATGGCGGGGTAAGCGGCAGGGCGCTGGCCTGCGCTCGCTCGCTCACCCACTGCCGGCACAACTCCTTGAACCCGGTCTGCCCGACGAAAGAGCACAGGTTTGCCTGGATCAGCTGGAGTGTCTCTTAGGGGGCGAAGGCCAGCTGGTCGTGGTGTGGGGCCAGGAAGCGGAAGTAGAAGCGGAAGTAAGCGTCGCGCAGGTGGTAGCGCCCCTTGCGCAAGTAGAAGCCGGTTTGCGCTTGCTTCTGCGCTTCGCGCTCCTCGAGCGGAACCCTGCTGCGTCGAGCTTCCAGTCAGACAAGCGCCACGCCCTGCCAGGGTTTCGTAGTCTGCCCAACCGCTGCTTGACCAAGCTCAGGGAAAAATCCAAGCAGGGATATACTCTACCGCTCTGCTATACTTTCGTCTATGACAGAGCAAGTGTTACAGCCACCGGACGGGCGGATCATCCTCATCACCGGGAATATGGCCTCGGGCAAGTCGAGTGTCGCCCAGGCGCTCGCCGAGCGGCTGCCCAGAAGTGTCCATCTCCGCGGGGATCTGTTTCGCCGAATGATCGTCAACGGGCGGGCCGACATGGGCGTCGAGCTGTCGATGGCGGCGGAGCAGCAGCTTCGGTTGCGCTACGCCCTGTCAGCAGAGGTTGCCAGGCGCTACGCGCAGACCGGCTTCACCGTCGTATACCAGGACATCATCATTGGGCCGGCGCTCAGCGATGTTGTCGACTCCCTCCAGCCGTACCAGCCATTCGTGGTTGTCTTGTGCCCGCGCCCCGCGGTTGTGGCCGCCCGCGATCATGCCAGAGCCAAGACTGGGTATCCCGATCGTGCCGCAGTTGACGCCTTCGACCGGGTGCTTCGCACCGAGACACCGCGGCTCGGCTACTGGCTGGACAATTCAGACCTCACTATCGACGAGACGGTCGCGCACATCCTGGCGGAGATGCCAGGGAGTGCCGCAAACCTTACCCGCGGCGTCGCCAGCAAGAACGTGATGTAGTCGAGATCCTGCACCTTGGGTTCATTCATACCCTCATCCTACCGCACCTCCAGCCAACTGCGTAAGTCCTATTGGTATGACACGTCAACGCGCGGGAGGGTCGCTCAACCATTCCTGCGACTCAAACCTGTGGTTGGCCGACGAGGTCACCCTTGTCGCTCGACGAGACATCGCCGCCAGCGAGGAGCTGACGGTCGACTATGCGCTCTTCACGGTTCAGCCGGAGTGGGCGCTTGAGCGGCCGTGTCAGTGCGGCACACCAGTGTGTCCCGGGGCCACCACCGGAAACGGCTGGCAATCGCCGGAGTTGGAGCAGCGGGGTGCTGACAAACAGCAGCGCGACCTGCACCGCCGCCGCCGGGCCATCCTCGGGAACGCCGAGCACGCGCACCGCCACATAGTTGATGTTCATGAACAGGAAGAAGTTGAGCGGGATGCCGACCAGGATCAGCAGGGCGATGCGCAGGCTCAGGCGACGAAACATGGGTCACTCCACAAATCGGTAGCCGCGCCCGATCACCGTTTGGACGTAGCGTGGATAGGCGGGGTTGTCCTCGACACGCTTGCGGATGGCCTTGATGTGGGCGTCGATCGTGCGGTCGAACACTGCGCGCCGCTGGTGGTCATCTGTGTGGGCGGCGTCGAGCAGCTGGTCGCGCGTGAGCACGACGCCGGGGCTGGCGGCGAGGCGGTAGAAGATGTTGAACTGCGTGACCGTGAGCGCGATGGGCTCGCCACGCTTGCGCACGAGCAGCTGGGCCGGGTCGATGGCGAAGGGGCCAATGGCGAGCGGGCGCGGCCCCGCCCGCCGGAGGAGCGCCTGGACACGGGCGACGAGGATGCGCGGGTTGAAGGGCTTTTTGAGGTAGTCGTCGGCCCGACATCGAGGCCAAGGAGCTCGTCGATCTCGCCGGTACGAGCGGTGACCATCATAATTGGGACAGGCGAGCTTTGGCGCAGGGCGCGGCACACATCCACTCCGTCGAGGAGGGGCAGGCTGAGGTCTAGCACGACGGCGTGGGGCCGGACGCGCATAAAGGCGTCGAGTGCGGCGGCGCCGTCGGCCGCCTCGCTCACGTCATAGCCTGCCGCGCGCAGATAGGCCGCCTCGGCTTCGCGGATCGCGCCTTCGTCTTCGACTACCAGGATACGCAGCATGGGCGCATGATAGCAAAAATGAGGGCGGTGGTTGAAGATCGGTGGCGAAGCTTTTTTCGGGTAAGGTCTACGCGCTGGCCGCGCGAGGCACGTAGCGTAGCTCAGCGATGCCGGAGGCGACCGCCTCGGGGATTGAGTCCCGTACCAGCCGGCTGTTCTGCCAGCCTGCCTCGGTCAGGGTAGTCGAAAAGACAACTTTCTCAATCGCGTTGAGCAGGCGGGCGACCTCTCTCACTTGCGACGGCCAGAACGCGGCGAAGCCCTCGTAGGTTTTGCGCCCGAACAAGAGCGTGTCGGCCCCGCTCAAGAGCTCGACGGAGTACGCTTCCCACTCCTCGTCGGCGTGGTGCCAGTCGATCTTCTCTAGCCCCTCGCCCCGGCCGTCGAAGAAGCGGTCGAGGGTCATCATCGCCAGCAGGATCACCTTGCGCATCCGTTCTTCCTTTCCAACGTATGTCTGCGTTTGGCCGGCGTGGCTTCACTCCATTGCCGAGGAGCCACGCCGGCCTGGAAGCAGGGTACAGGTGGGTGATGGCGAGGACAATTTTACCCACTCAGCGGCGTGCGGCGAGCGGCACAACCTTCCAGCGCAGGGCGGCCACCAGCGTGACGAGCACAAAGATCACCGCGGTCGTGATGGCGCTCGCGGTCTCGCCCCTGACCGTGTGGAGGACGGTCGCGCTGCTCATCACGATCATCAGGCCCGCCGCGGCGAGTGTGGTCAGGGAGGGCAGAATGCGGGTGATGCCGGGCAGGAGCAGGCCGGCGGCGGCTAGCATCTCCGCCACACCAATGAACACCCGCAGCCGCTCCCCAATGTTGGTGTTGATCATCTCGACCATCTCGGCGGGCGGGAAGGTCATGAACTGCCCATGCCAGAAGAACAGCGCCGCCAGGAGGGCCTGCAGGACCCAGAGCGCAACGTTCAGCACGCGCGTGAAGGTGCTTGCGGTCGAGTAGCTCGTCGCCTTGTTCTGCATCACGGCTCGCATCGTATGTCTCCTTCTTCTGGTAAGCAGCGGGGTATTCAGCGTGCCCCGCCCAACTGCCGTACATCAGATAGTCGTCCAGCAGCGACGAGGATCGACAGCGAGGCCGACGAATGGTGGAGGCAATTCTGTGCGAGCGCGCACGTGGCGGTTTGCCTCGCCAGGCGCAGGTGCGGTCGTTCGAGGTGGACACGCCCAAGACGCTGGCGATCAAGCAGAAGGCGCTGCAGCAGGCCGGCGTCGAGCTGAGGGGGGTGACGTTCGTCGGCGCTGATTTCGCGCACGACAATTGGCTCAGCCAGCTCGTTCACGCGGGGTTCGACCCGACCAAACCAACCCTCTTCCTGTGGGAGGGAGTCACACCCTACCTGGACCAGGCAGCCGTCACGGAAACGCTGCGCACCGTCGCCGGCACCGCCCCGGGCAGCATCATCGCCTTCGACTACGTCACGACGGAAGTGCTGACATCGCAGTCGCTCTATCTGCGACTGGTGCGCGCGTCGCTTACTGCGGGCGGCGAACCGTTGAGGTTTGGCATCGACAGCACCCCGCCGTCGAGCGAGCGGCTGGCCGAACTCCTCCAGTCCTGCGGGCTCTCGCTTGTTGAGGAGGCTACTGTAGGGAAGGAGCGCGGAGCGCAGCGCGCCCTGGGGGGCTTCGCGGTTGCCGTGGTGACGGAGACAGGCCCCCCGGGGTAGGTGGATCGCTCTGGGTTGCGCTCCATCTTGTCACGGGTACACCCGCACCCTCGAAGTCAGGCAGCAAAGAGGATTGTTGATTCGCCCCTTGACATGTGACCATTTGGTAACATATAATGTCCGTATGGACGAAGAAGCGGTCTTTCGCGCCCTCGCCGACCCGAGCCGCCGGCGGCTGCTCGACCTCCTCTTCGAGCGTGACGGCCGCACGCTCACCGGGCTGGAGTCGCAGCTGCCGATGACGCGCTTCGGGGTGATGAAGCACCTGCGCGTGCTGGAGGAGGCCGGGCTGATCAGCACGCGCAAGGTCGGCCGCGAGAAGCTGCACTACCTGAACCCGGTCCCCATCCAGCTCATCTCCGACCGTTGGATTACCAAGTACGCGGCCGTGCGGGCGAGCGCCCTGGCCGACCTCAAAGCCGCCCTTGAAGGAGCACACGGTATGGCGACGGACTCAAAGCCCAGGCTCGTGCAGCAGATCATCATCAAGGCACCCCAGGAGCGCGTGTGGGAGGCGATCACCACGCCGGAGTTCACCGCCCGCTACTACTATGGCAGCACGCTTAAGACCGACCTTTCCGTCGGCTCGCCCTTCACCTACCACATGCCGAACGGCGCGCCGATTGTGGAGGGCGAGGTGATCGCCTCCGACCCACCCAACCGGCTGGTGCACAGCTACCACTCGCTGTGGCCGCCGATGAACGAGGACGCGCCCACCAGGGTGACGTGGGAGCTGGAAGCGATGTCCGGCGGCGTGACGAAGGTCACCGTGGTGCACGAGGAGTTCCAGGGCGAGACGGCCACCTACCAGGGCCTGCAGAGCGGCGGCTGGGCCTGGATCCTCAGCAACCTGAAGACGCTGCTGGAGACCGGCGAGCCGATGCCGCAGGGGTACTAATCCGAAGCGGGGATAGCTGAAGACGTTCGGCATGTGGTATACCAGCCGCGTGCGGCGGCGCACACGCGAACGGAGCGGCCTGCACCTGAGCGCCGGCGCCTTTTCCAGGCTCCGGCAGGACAAGGAGATGTCGATGAGCCAGTCTGCCAAGAAGAACGCGCAAAGCTTCACTGACGACGAGCGAGCCGCGATGAAGGAGCGGGCCAAAGAGCTGAAGGCGGAGGCGCGCGTGACTAAGAACCGCGCGGAGGGGGAAAGCGCCCTGCTTGCGGCGATTGCCGAAATGCCTGAGCCGGACCGCGCCCTGGCCACGCGGGTCCACGCGATCGTCACCGTCAACGCGCCGGAGCTGTGGCCGAAGACCTGGTACGGGATGCCGGCGTATGCCAGGGACGGCAAGGTGGTCTGCTTCTTCCAGAGCGCCCAGAAGTTCGGCGCACGGTACGCGACGCTCGGCTTCAACGACACGGCCAACCTCGACGAGGGTGCCATGTGGCCGACCTCCTTCGCGCTGAAGGAGCTGACCGCCGCCGAGGAGGAGCGGATCGCCGCGCTCGTCAAGCAGGCGGTGAGCTGAGGCCTGAGCGCGCCGCGCCGCCCCGACCGACGATCCCTCCGCGGTCGGGGCGGCGCGTTCGCGCCAAACGAGCACGCGCCCAGCGTGTGCCGGCCCTGGCCACGCGAAGCCGCCGAACACGGGCGGCACAGGCGACGCGGTGGCGCATCAGACACGCAGAAAGGCTCCACGTGAGCTGGAAAACCTTGGAAGCTCAACACCCGGAACTGGCCGCCCTTGGAGCGGAGCGCTTGAACGGCAAGGTCGCCTACCTGGCCACGCTTCGTGAGGATGGGGCGCCACGAGTCCATCCGGTCACACCAATTATTGGGCACGGTCATCTATTTGTCTTTATGGAACCCACCTCCCCAAAGGGGCACGACCTCCAGCGTGACGGGCGCTACGCCATCCACTGCTCGGTAAGCGACACGAGTGGCGCGAGCGGCGAGTTTGTGGTGAGCGGCCACGCCCACCTGATTGACAATGCGGACGTTCGTGCGCTCGCAGTTCAGCTGGCCAGCTATCATCCTGCGGACCGGTACGTCCTGTTTGCGTTCGAGGTTGAGCGTGCGTCCTCGACGATGTACTCCGAGGAGCGACCCGTTCGTCAGTCCTGGAAGCGAACGACGTAAGTGATCGTCCTCATCCTGCCACTGCTCAAGGGCTCCTAGCTGGTAGACGCCTCAGCTCCGACGGCCAGGACGTGGCGCACCAATGCAAGCGTCTGGTTGATGTCCTGTGGCACGGCTGTGGTGTCAGGAATGTGCCGTCCTTCCAGTGCCCGCTCGATCAGCGGCTCCCACTGGGGCCCGAGCGTCCTCCGCGCCCAATATGCCGCTGCGGGCTTCGACGCGATCTTGCCATTTTGAAGCGTGTAGAGCACCCGACACATCGTCAGAATAATGTAGGACTGGTAGCCGCGTGGTGCCAGCCGGTGTCGAGCAGGGTGTTCACGTCGGCATACGGAGTGGGGCCAGTGGCGTGAGTCATCGTGTTCGTTTTGGAGATTGTGCGCGAGGAGTCTATAAACGCTGGGCCCCGAGCGCCTACGGGAGTGATGTGGCTAGGAGGTTGCCAGATGGAGGGAGCGGATATGTCCGTTGGGGGGCTACGGCTCCGATGGAGGAGCCATGGCAGCGAGGCGTTGGAACGCAGAGGGTTGTGGGCCGCTGGCGAGGTGGTGCCGGATGCGTTCGGCACAGGCTGCCGGTGTGAGCAGCGCAGTATCCACTTCCAGATCATACACCCCCGGTCGATGAACAGCTTCTTGCCAGCGCTGCACGGGGAGTGGCGCCTCCGTGGCGGTCGAGCCCGAGGCAAGATAGCCCGTCCTGCGTCGACGTTCGAGGATCACCGCGAGCGGGCAGCGCACGCCCACGAAGAGCACGGGGAAGCCAGCCAGCCGCCGGGCGCAATCAAACAGGATCCCGCGAGGAATGCTGTACGCGTCATGGTGGCCGACGTCGACGACGACGTTGAGGCCGAGACGACTGTGAGCGGCGACTGACTCGTAGAGGGCCGCATACAGGGCCACCACAAGTGGCTCGAGATCCGGTCGTTCGCCACCCGGACGAAGACCGATACCGGGACGGTATCGCGCCGGGGTGGTCTGAATGGAATGATCGACGCCGAGGTTCATCCAGACACCCGCGAAGGTTTCCTGGATGACGGCAGCAATGCTTGATTTCCCCGACCGCGGTGCGCCATTAAGAATAATAATCTGTTCCGGGCCGTGTGTCTGGATCACGCGCTCGCCTCGCGCTTACCTAACAGACTTGCCCTTCCCCAGCAGAGGCGAGGCAGCACAAGGGTCTGACTAGGGTGCATCAGTGTTCACTGGGAGGTTTGGTCCCGCCCTCGGCCAGCGGGCTGGCGGCATCATCGAGGCGGTCGTTATCGCGTAAGCCCGCGGCAGCGAGCGCGTCGGCCAGGCAGTTGTAGCGCGCCAGGAACTGCACCTGTCCATCGGCGACGCGAAACCAGGTGGCGACATCGGCCTCATCGATCACCTCGCCCGTCTCGGGCGATCGCCAGACACCGCGCTGGTCCGCGACTGCGCTATCGCCACGGACGTACAGCTGCCGGGTGGTGAGTGACAAACCCGCCCGTGCGAGCCAGGCCCGGAGCACCTCGTGTCCACGTGCCTCGCCGCGCGGACCAACGATCGCGATATCAGGTGCAGAGCACACCAGCACGCCCGCAACATCCTGGCTGTTGGCGGCCTCCTGCCAGTCGCGCACGACCCGCACCGTTTCATCCATAGCCTGCTCCTTTCGTGAGCATATCAGGCCAGCGACGCCTCTCGCCGATGCGGCCGGCGCGCAGAGGCGCAAAACGAAAGAGCCTTGTCTGCCGAGTCGTCGCCCGACCAAAGAACGTGTGTGCGATGCCACCAGCATAGCAGCTCCGTCAAGCAACCCTCAGGTTGGAGGCGGAGATTTCCGCCTCCAACGACCTAACGCGGATCAGGCGGCGCCCCTTTTGTCTCTATACTGCGGCAATGCGAGGCACGCCGTGGAACGTCCGGAAAGGTGACCAATGGAAGAGCACTGTCGGCCTTCGGTCGGGAGCAATGGTTTGGAGCGCTATACCGAGCATCAGCTCGGCGAAATTCATCTCGCCACGCTGTACATTTCTGACGACAACGGACGCCTGCGCCACGTCCGCGAGCCGGGCGAGCTGCGTGCGCCAGCGCGATTCGCGATGGTGCGTACGCCCGCAGGGAACCGCTGGCGTTTCCGCCACGACCTGCCCGCCATCGTCGTGGAGGAGCTTGACACGCTTTGCCGAGCTGAACCAGTGACCGTTGCGTTCGAACGAGAGCCGACGATTGCCCCCAAACTTCGCGCGACCCTGGCAGCACACGCGCCGGTTACCGACGAGTATCGTGGCCCCGCATATTGGGTCCCGGCCACAGGCACGATGCCAACCCCTGAGGCGGTGCTCATTGACCGGAGCAACGCCGCCGTCCTTGAACCGCACTTCCCCTGGCGGGCGCGGTTGCTGCGCAGCGTGCGTGACCCAGGCCCGATCGCTGCCATTGTCGTCGCGGGCACAGCCGTCGCCGTCTGCTCCTGCTCGCGCCTGTCCCATCTTGCGGCCGAAGCGGGTCTTGACACACACGAGTCGGCACGGGGTAGGGGTTTCGCGACTGCCGCAGTGCTATGCTGGGCAGCGGCGGTGCGCGCACGTGGCCTCCTGCCCATGTATAGTACTGCCTGGGACAATCTCGCATCACGAGGTGTCGCACGGCGGCTCGAGATGGTCCAGTACGGCGAAGACTGGTCAATCACCTGACCGCGTACTACGCTCCGCCTCGATAGTAACGATAGCCAGGGGCGGGTTGTCGTCCTACTCGCTTGGAAGCACGCGACGCATAACCACTCGTCCAACGGATGGCCGGGCAATCACCTCAAACCCGCAGGAGGCAAACAACGCCTCATACCCTACTTGCCGGTCGCCACTTGACCGCGGTTTTGTGCCTGCAAAGGGGAAACTGTCGATCGCCGTCGCCCCGTGTTCTGTGGCAAGCCTGATCGCTGCTTCGAGGAGCACCCGCGTTACCCCACTGCGGCGTAGCTCTGGGTGCACAAAGAAACACGGTACCAACCAGATGTTGGCGTCCTGGTCTCTCGCTACGCTCTTGTAGGTGGGCGTTTTCAGCGCACGAACGTAGCGTGAGCGCGGGCCGACGGCACACCAGCCGACCGCTTTATCAGCGTGATAGGCCAGCAGACCCAGGGGCTCGTGACTGCTGTCGGCCAACGCACGGAAACTGGCCGCGTTGCCCTCCTGCCCGGCGGCGTGGAATGCGTTGACTGGGATGATGAACCACATACACCAGCACCGGCTGGCGACGTCCTCCGTCGCAAAGAGCTGACCCAGGTCGTCGATCACCTCGGTCGTGGCGGATCGAATGGTAAACTCCATCGCCATTTGTTCGCTCCCTGCCTATCATTGTGGTCGCGTAGGTACTGGCAACCCCATCACGTCCGAAGGGGCATGGCCTCATCTTTCTCAACCGCCCCGATGATCTGTTCGAGGAGCTCCAGCGTCTCCGGCGCGTTCGCGGCCTCCGCAGCCATATGAAGGTGCTGGTTCACCGCCAGCATCGTAACAAAGAAGGCGATACGTGCGGCCCACCGGTAGCCCGCGTCGAGCGGCTGCTGGAGTCCCTCGCTATACGCCTGCCAGACGGCCGCCTCCGCACCCGCCAGCGTCGAGCGCGAGCTCAAGAGCAGATTCCAGATCGAGGCGGCGCCCACGCCCCACACCGCCTCGCCCCAGTCGATCAGCCGCAGCGTGTCGCCACGGAGTGCAATGTTGCCAGGCCAGAAGTCGCCGTGGACGCAGGTGAGCGGGACAGTCGCCAGGAGCGCCACGGCCCGCTGTAGAGCTGGCTCCAGGCGCCGGAGCTGTGCACCAAGCTGCCGAGCACGCTCACGGGTCAGCGAGTCAGCGTGCCGTTCGAGGGTAGCGCAGGAGGTCAGCGAGACCGCGGCGAGCTGTTCAGGCCGGCACGACGGGAGCCGGGCCGCGAGGAAGGTATCGTGTGCGACCGTGCGCTGCAGGAGGCCAAGGGCGAAGGCGGCGCGGCAGGCGAGTTCGGACGTAACTTCGATACGCCCGCAGTCGCCGGCATCCTCCAGCACGAACCACTGCCAGTCGTCCTCAGGGAGCAGGTCATCGTGGAGCACCGACGGCACGATATCCGGGCAGCGCATGGCAAGGTGGGCAGTGATCGTCCCCTCGCCCTGCTTGCGCGGCGTGCCCTTCACGAACACGCGCGTCCCAGAAGACAGGCTTGCCGTAAAGGTGCGCGACCACGACCGAGCCTCATCACCCTCCACAAGGCGCAGTAGGCCCGCGCCAAGCACGTCTTCCAGAGTCGCTTGGATTCGCGTACGCATCAGCCTCCCCTGCTTCTTTGCTCATCATCAGCAGTGCGGGCAGTATAGTCGTTATGCCGCCTTGTGTCACTGGAGCGCTCGTTACGCGCCCGCGAAGAGGCACGGTTCACACATTGACAGACCCATCATTGATCCTACGGACCCAGTTTTGTGACGAGCAATCGTGTCACGCTGCGACTGTCGATCCACGCTTTCGCGAGACGACTATGTGGTGAATGGGTCCAGGCACCGCACTGCCGGCCGTGGCAGACGACCGCAAAGGGTATGCAGCGAAAGGAATGGCACCACATGACCGACGAACAGACCAGAAACGACGTTGAGCTTGTGACGCTCGACAGTCAGCCAATCCTTTCTGTCCGCAAAACCGTGCCGGTGGCGAAGCTCGGCGAGACTCAGGGCGAGATGCTTGGCACGTTAACGAACTACCTGCGGCAGCAGGGTGTGCGGCCTGCCGGCTCACCCTTCGTGCGCTACCACTCGTTCGGGGCGAGCGAGAGCGACCTCGAGTTCGGCGTCCCGGTGGCCGAGCCTCTGGCCGGCGAGGGCCGCGTTGTCAGCGGCACACTGCCCGGCGGCCCCGCAATCACACTCTGGCACCTCGGCCCCCACGACGACCGGCTGGGTGAGGCGTACCGGCGTCTGCACGCCTGGCCAGGTGAGCACGGTCGCGCAATTGCTGTTCCTGGCTGGGAGGTGTATTGCTGGATCGATGCGAGCCAGGAGAGCGGCTCCGAAGCCTGGCCAGCCCCAGCCAATTGGCGTACGCTGCTCGTCCAGCCGGTCGCCGACGACAAACGCTGGTAAGGCGAACGTTGTCTCAAGAGCCGGGGGCGTATCTCGCCTGCTGGCTCCAGCACAAGATAAGGAGGCGCGATGCTCCCGCCGACGAGTGCAGAGCAGTTTGTCGAACGCCTGGAAGCGCTGTCCTCGCCAGAGCACGCCAGGGGCTACCTTGGCTACTTCAAAACCGGCGAGGGCGAGTATGGCGAGGGCGACGTGTTTCTCGGCGTGGGGATGGGACAGGTCTTCGCTCTGGCAAAAGAAGCTATCGGTATGCCGCTCCATGAGGTCGAGAAGCTGCTTGAAAGCCCTATTCACGAGGTGCACGTCGGCGCCGTCAGTATCATGGACGCACAGGCGCGGCGCAAGAAGACCCCGCCAGAGCAACGCAAGGCGCTGTTCGAGCTATACCTCAGGCGCCACGACCGGATCAACAACTGGGACCTGGTCGATCGGGCTGCGCCGTTTGTTGTCGGCGCGTACCTCTTCGACAAGCCGCGCGACATCCTGTATCAGCTCGCGCGATCGCAAAACCTGTGGGAACGGCGCACCGCCATTGTAAGCACCGACTATTTCATCCGCCAGGGCGATGTCGCGGACACCTTCGCAATCGCCGCGCTCCTGCTTGACGACGACCAGGACTTGATCCACAAGGCGGTCGGCGGCTGGCTCCGGGCGGCCGGCAAGAAGGATCGCCCGCAGTTGCTGCGCTTTCTCGACGCGCACGCCGCCCGCATGCCGCGTGTGGCGCTGCGCTACGCCATCGAGCATCTCGACCAGGCGCAGCGCGACCAGTACCTGCAGATGAAGCGCACCACAGGGGGTTGAGGCTCAGACCGCGCTTCCCGTCGAGGACACGGTCGGTGACAAAGGATACTGCGAGCGGCGACGTGACCTCTACCAGCGCATCAACGCGGAGGGATACCGCGGGCACAAAGCGCCCTGGGATGCCTTCTGGGGTCAGCAGTATGCCATCATTGAAGACCCGGGCGGCAACCGTGTTAGCCTCTGCGCCTAACGCGCTGCCTTTCTTCAGCGGAAGTGACCAATACGAGCTGATGGAGCGATGAGCAGCGACGACACAATGGATCTGCCCGGCGTCCGCAGCTCGCCGAACATTCAGATGGCGCCGGAGGTGTATGAGCTCGAGAACCGGGCGGCCGACCCCGCAAAGGAAAGGATGTCCCATGTCATTTCAATCCTACCTCGCAACCATTAAGGCCAAAACGGGCAAAGGCCCCGACGACTTCCGCACGCTTGCCGAGCAAAAGGGCTTTACCGAGGGCGGCACCATCAAGGCAGGCGTGAAAGCAGGCGAGATTGTGCAGTGGCTCAAGGACGATTTTCAGCTTGGGCACGGCCACGCGATGGCGATCTACGCGCTGCTCAAAGGCACAAAGTCCGAAGACAGCGACTAGCCACTGCTCAAGGCGCGATCAACGGGTCGCGATGATGCTCGCGCCTCATCTCGAGCGAAGATAACAGGTGATCATGGCGTTGAACACGGTGGATGCGATCGATGTCGCGCTCGTGCGACAATTGTCGATGCCACCGGTGGACCTGCGCCTGAGCCGTCGAACGGCTTTCGCGGTGGCCCACTCGTCGTGTACGACGCAGAAGCCCGCGCCGCCATTGCCGCCCTGGAGGGCGAGATCGATACAACCGCCGCGACGGCGCTCCGGGAAGCGGCGCTCGCGACGCGATGGCAGGACGCGGCGGTGTGGATCCATGGAGATGTTGCCGTCGGAAACCTGCTGGTTAGGCTGGCAACCCTCGCCCACCGAACCAGATCGTGAGCGCGTCACCCTCAACCTCGTACACGTAGTCCAGCGTCTCGCCCGAGCCGCCGCCGTAGTAGCGCGACCAGATCTCCGGGCTTGGCGCTTCATTGTAGCGGTGCAGGTGGCCGATGATCTCGATGCCCCGCGTGCGCTGCCCATTGGCATCCTCGAGGTTGACGTGCTGGATCAGAAAGAAGCCGCCTTCCATCCACTCGTAGGTCACCGTCCCCTGCACATCCCCGGACATCGCCCACGTCCCGACCAGTCGATCCAGCGCCTTGAGGTCGGGGTTTGGCCCTGTGGGCTGATCGCCTGCCTCGGTGTTCGTTGTATCTGCCATCGCGACTCTTCCTTTCGCTGCCGATTAAGCCTGCCCTAAAAACCGCGCCCCGTCGACGGGTATCTCACGCCAACCGTGCGCATCGTCCCTATTGGGCGTCACGCGGCGACCGCCGGTAGGTGACGGCGAGGTCGGCGCGAAAGCCCTGGTCGTTTTCGTTGAGCTCGGAGGTACCGGTTAGGGTTGCTCCATCATCGCTGAGGGCGAGCGTGATGCGCTGTGCGAAGCCGGGCGCATCGCGCCAGATCCTCAGTTCGCTCCCGTCGAAGCTGACTCGGTAGATCCGGTGGACGCCGCGCGAGTCGAAGTACTGCATCGAGAGCTCTTCGTCACCCTCCATCGCACCGATTACCCGGAGCGAGTCGGGGAGCTCGGGGTGATCGTTTTCTGCCCGCTCGATCAGGAAGCGCTCGCCGGCGAGCCACTCAAACCGCACCCGCCCAGGGACGACCATGGCGCCGAACGCGGGGTGTGTAGACTCGGTCGTCCAATCGCCGATCAACACCCCAAACGGCTCCATCAGTTTCTTCGAATCTCCCTGAGCCATCTCGCATTCCCTCCCGAATAAGGCCGCTCGATCATGCACGATGTATCGACGGATCAGGAACCAAGCAGCTCGATGACCCCCGCCGCGCCATCGATGCGCACGCGCTGGCCCGTGTGCAGGTGCTCCGTAGCCTCCATCACGCCGACCACGGCCGGGATGCCATACTCGCGGGCGACGACGCTCCCGTGTGAAAGCGTTCCCCCTGCCTCCATCACCAGGCCGCCCGCGGTCAGGAACAGCGGCGTCCAGGCCGGGTCGGTCGACGGTGCGACCAGGATCTCCCCTGGCTCCAGGCGCGCACCCTGGGGGTCGTGGATCACCCGCACAGCCCCCTCGGCCACGCCCGGCGAGACGCCAATGCCCTGGAGCCCGTCGGCGGCCAGGGTGGGCCGGCGGGGCTGAATGACTTCGCCCTCGCTCGTGATCACCCGGGGCGGCTTGCGCTGAAGCTCCTGCCTGTAGCGTGCCCGCCGCTCCGCGACCAGCTCGTGGAAGGTGCGCCTCGCTCCGGCGGCGACCGCCTCGACCTCGCCGAGGCGCAGAAAGAAGATGTCGTCCGCCTGGCCGATCAGCCCGCGCTGCGCCAGCTCGTCGCCGGCACCCTGGAGCACGGCCCGAACCAGTGCCAACATGCGCACGCCCCAGAACTTCGGCCCCTCGCGCAGCCCGACCAGGGCCCGCAGCCGGCGGGCCAGGAAGCCCAATACAGCTGCTTTCACCGCCCCGCCGCTCTGGGCCCGCGCCGCCGCCAGCAGCTTTGCGCGGGCCTGCTCCGCGGCGTCGACCATCGCTGCAAAGCGGCGGTCGGGGGCGAGCGCGGGGTCGTCGAGGGCCAGGTAATTGCGCAGCACGTTGAGAATGTACTCCGGGGTCTCCGACCAGCGCGGCATGCCGACGTCGATCTCGCGCACGCCCCGGTGGCCGTACCTGGCAAGAAATACCTCTAACCCCTGCTGCAGATGGGCCGGCAGACCAGCCGAGCGAAAGGCCCCGGCCAGCGACCGGTCGTCGTCGCGGGCCAAGCGCTCCTGTGCAGCCGGGTCGGCCTTGAGACCCTGGGCGAGCTCCCAGAGCGCCAGGTCCATCTCGGTGGTCGGGTTACTGGGGAGCCCCTGGCGCATGGCCATCACCAGAGCGGGGTCGAGGCCCCAGCGCCGCGCCAACCGCTCCAGCAGCAGCATCGAGGTCATCCCCGGGGCGACCAGCGGGACGAGCCGGCCCGCGATGCCAGGGGCGCCGGCGCGGATGAGCAGGCGCACCATGAGCACGCGCTCGCCAAGCGTCTGCGGCCGGCGGCTGAGCTCCTCGAGCGCGGCCATACGCGCTTCTACCGCCGCAAGGGCCTGCTCGCGGGCGCGCTCGGGGCGGCGCAGCGAGCGCAGGAGCCGCCGGAGCAGGGGGCGGGCCCGCCAGAGCGTCGCGCCGACGGCGCGAAGCGTCCAGCCGGGTGAGGCCTGCTGCGGGAAGCGGCCAGGCTCGTCGAGCAGCGGCGCAAGCGCGGCGATGGTTGTGGGGTCGGTGGCGCGAAAGGGGATCTGGATGAGCTGGCGGCCGAGGGGGTGGCGCAGCGCGTAGGTCGCGTCAACGTACGCGCGCCCGGCAGCCTCGACCAGGAGCGGGCTATCGGCGGGAATGAAGCGCCCGCGGGTCAGGTCGCGCAGAAAGGCCCCGAGCTCATGGAAGATACTCAGGCCCATCGGGGTGAAGGGCTCCATCACGCCCTGGAAGGCGTTAACCGAAAGGTAGAGGTGGCACTGCCCGTCGCGCGGGGCGGGCTCGGGCAGCGGGAACAGGGTCGTGATTGGCCGTGACTGGAGCAAGTAGAGGCGCCCACCCGCCAGGGCCCACTCCAGATCCTGGGGCGAGCCGAAGTGAGCCTCGGCGGCCAGGGCAAGGTGCGCCAGGGCGCGGAGCTGCTCGGGGTTGAGGCAGAGCTGCGCCTGTCTGGCGGGCGACACGGGCTGGATGACCGTACTGCCGCGCGCATCATACGCGACCATCTGCGTCTTGGCGCCGGGCGTCGCCGCGAGCACGTCGCCCGAGCGGTTGAGGAGCCAGCTGTCGGGCGAGACCAGGCCGCTGACGACGCCCTCGCCAAGGCCCCATGCGCCGTTGACGACGAGCCGGCCGCGGTGACCGCTCACGGGGTCGGCGGTGAAGAGCACACCGGCCGCCTCGGCCTCGACCATCACCTGCACCACCACGGCCAGGGCGACCGTCATATGGTCGATGCCCTGACGCTGGCGGTAGGCGATCGCCCGCGGCGTCCAGAGCGACGACCAGCAGCGGCGCACGGCCGCCAGGACTTCCGCCGCGCCCCGCACATTCAGGAAGGTTTCTTGCTGGCCCGCGAAGCTCGCGTCGGGGAGATCCTCGGCCGTCGCGCTGGAGCGGACGGCGACCGGCGGGGGCAGGGCCTCGCTGCCAGACGCGAGCTCGGCCAGCGCGCCCGTTATCGCCTGGACAAGCTCGTCAGGGATGGGCAGCGCCTCGATACTCGCGCGGACCGTCTGCGCCGTTTGCTCGAGCGACTCGGGGTCCCCGCCTTCCAGCGCGGCGAGCTGCCCGGCGAGTACTCCCTCGGCGCCGGCGGTCACGGTGCGATACGCCGCCACGGTGACGCAGAAGCCCGGCGGCACGGGGAGGCCGGCCCGCAGCATGGCGCCGAGGCTGGCGCCCTTGCCGCCGACCAGCGGCAGGTCGCCGCGGTCAAGCTCGCTCAATGGGAGAGTGAACGCCGTCGTTCTCATTTTGCCCTCCTCGGCTGCTCCTTCAACGTTGCTACACGACGTGTGCCGAGAGTTCAGTCGTCTCCAAGCGGGAGCTTGAGCCGGCGCAGCCGCAGGGGGTCGGCCAGGATGTGGATCGCGACGATCCTCCCCCCGGCGACCGTGAAGCCCATGATCGCGCCGAGCCGGTCCCGGCCGAAGACGGCAAGGCCAGCGGCCCCATTCACCAGGATGGGCCGTACGATCTGGGCCTGATTGGCGTAGGTGAGCGCCTGCCGGGCGACGACAGCCGAACCCTGGAGCTCTCGTGAGCCGCCACGTGCCCCGCGGCCAGTATCGGCCCGCAACACCACGTCTGGGTCGAGCACTGCGAGCAGCGCGGCGAAGTCGCCGGCGCGCGCCGCGGCCAGAAAGGCGTCGACCACGGCGCGCTGGCGGGCAAGATCGGTGTCGGGGGCCGCAGGGGCAGCCCGCACCCTGCGACGGGCACGGCTCGCCAGCTGCCGCGCCGCGGCCGGCGAGCGCCCCACGATCGGCGCAATGGCCTCGAAGGGCACGGCGAACACATCGTGCAGCACAAAGGCGAGCCGCTCGGCGGGCGTGAGCGTATCGAGGACCACCAGCAGCGCGAGCCCGATGGCATCGGCCAGCAGGGCGGCCTGCTCCGGGTCGCCGCCCCGCTCGTGGCTGACGATCGGGTCGGGCATGTGCACGCCGAAGGGCTCCTCGCGGCGCGAGGTGCGCGCCCGCAGCATATCCAGACACACCCGCGCAACCACGGTCGTCAGCCATCCACCGAGGTTGGCGACCGCGCTCCGGTCGGCCCGGCTCAGGTGCAACCAGGCCTCCTGGACGGCGTCGTCCGCCTCGCTCAGCGAGCCGAGCATGCGGTAGGCCACGGCCCGGAGGTGCGGCCGGTGGGCCTCGAAGCGCTCTGCCAGCTGTTCGTGCTCGTCCATTGGTCACACTCCCTCATCGCGGCCCGTCAGAGTACTGACGGAGGAAACCGAGCCGCTGTGACGCGAGGAGGTGTGCTATGCCACGGATACCAGAGGTGCCTGCTCAGAAGGCCAAGCTGCGAGTGCGGCTCGCATACTGGTTCGCCCGCCGGCACATGCGGAGCATCACGGGCCAGACCCCGGCGGCCATGATAGCGCCGGTTGAGATAATGGCGCACGCGCCAGAGCTCCTCCAGGCCTACGCGGGGCTCGAGCAGGTCGTCGCCGGGCTGCACCAGGTCGACGAGTGCCTCAGGCTACTGGCGGAGCTGAAGGCGGCCACACTCACCCACTGCGAGTACTGCATCGACCTGGGCTCGCAGGTTGCGCGCCGGGCCGGACTGAGTGACGAGCACCTGCTCGCCCTGTCGTCCTACCGGACCAGCCCGCTGTTCACCGAGCGAGAGAAGCTGGTGCTCGACTATGCGGTCGGGATGAGCCGCACGCCGCTGGCTGTCTCTGAGCAGCTCGTTGCGGCGCTGCGCGAGCACTTCGATGATGCCCAGCTCGTGGAGATCACGTTCGTGATCGCGCTTGAGAACCTGCGTGGGCGCTTCAACCTGGCCCTCGGCATCGGCGCAGCCGGCTTCAGTGAGGGCATGGTCTGTGCCGTCCCCGCGGTTGCTCAGGAGGTGGAGGCAAGGAGATAGGCTACGTCACTTCGCGGCCGCCAGGTCCTCGACGAATAGCGTGACCGCGGTGATCCCCCGTGGCCAAGACCGTGCGCCTGTACTGCCTCCGCCTTCTACGCTCATCGCAGCCTCCTCACTACGCGTGGCACCACTATCTGTGTGAAGCGCCAGCGTCAGCAGCGCGGTCTGTCACCGCACGGCTCATATCAGCGAGCGCGGTGAGGCGCGAGGCCGGCAGGAGGGTGAGCTCATCAACCACCACGGTTCCCGACAGCGAGAGCCGCTGGAGCCTGTGCTTTGGGCGAACGAAGCCGCGATGCCACAGGCAAACGTGTTGCTGGTTATCATCCGTGTACTCCGCATCGTCGTGGAGTCTCTGCACTGGACGGAAGGGCTTACGAGCGCGGCAGGAGGAGGTCGCGGAGCTCCTTGTTGCGCAGGAGCAGGCCACCCCAGACCAGCATCCCGACGAGCAGCGGGAAGACCAGCGAGAATAGCGGGGCCTCCGCACGCAGCTGGGTGGCGAGCGCACCGCCGAGGTAGCCGGTCAGGAGCACCGCGCCAAGCACGGAGGCGCGCGGGACGACATAGGTGACCAGGCAGACGAGTTGGATCAGGCCGATGGTGACGACGAGATGGGCCGGGTAGCCCAACTGGGTGGTCGCCTCCACCGCGGGGGCAAGGTTGAGCACCTTGATCACGGTGTCGAAGGCCAGGAACAGGATGGCGAAAACGCTCAGCGCGCGTCCGGCCCAGACGCTCAGCTTTACGGTGGTGGCAGGCTGGCTGGTAGCAATCATCGTGGTTTTCCTTTGCTGACTCCGTATCGGCTCTCAGCAAGTAGTCGTCTGGCCCAGCCCACGATCGACACTCGCCGACACCCATTTCACCCGAACGTGACAGCAGTTTGTGCTACCCTGTCCGGTAGCAGCGCCGCCAGCGTAGGGGGTGGAAATGCGCTTGGCCCACGGCTACACGAATGATAGCGCCCGGGACGGGACGACCGTCACGAAGCACTACCGTGAGCCGGATGCCGCAGAGCGGCTGCTGCGCGAGGCGGCAGCGCTCCAGGCCCTCGCCGGCCACCTGCCGGTTCCCAAACTTCGTACGACCGACCTCGCACAGCGTACGCTTCCGACCGTCTACCTCCCCGGTCGGCATGGTCAGGAGCTCATCGATGCGGGGCACGGCGCGAGGGTGCTGCTTCTCTGCGGGAGGTTGCTGCGCCAGCTCCAGTCGCTTCCGCCGCAGCTTCTGCCCGCCGGCGGGAGCAGGGCTTCCGCCAACAGCTCTACCAGATAGCCCCGACGACGCCGTGCGGCCGCCCCGGCAAGCGAGGCGCAAGGTGTACGCTGAGGCACGCTGCTGCACTGCCTTCCACCCCTCCGGGCGGGCGCGGGAATAATCGCCAGCCTCGCTCATTCGCGTCGCACGCGACGGCGGGCAGCGCAGCGAGCCGCCTGCCTCCGGCCAGGAGCGCTGCGCTGCCCCCCCCTAACGCCCGGCCCACCCCTGTGCGGCTGCTCATGTATCGAACTACTTCAATCTGGCACGCTTCTTGTGGAATGCGTTGCGTGTCACAATTGCAGCGGCGAATACACGCACACAGGAGAACCCGAATGGCCGAGCAGCAGAAGCCCGAGGTCAAGAAGGTCGCCGAACTCATGCGGGCGCTGGACTTTTGTATGTTCACGACGGTCACAGCCGACGGGAGGATGTACGCCCGCCCGATGTCGAACAACCGCAAGGTCGAGTTTGACGGCGACATCTGGTTCTTTAGTGGCGCAGACACCCGCAAGGTCGATGAGATCTCGCGCGAACCACGGGTGCATCTGAGCTACGCAGACCCGCAGCGGTTCTGCTTTCTCTCTGTGGACGGGGTTACGGAAGTGGCCACCGACGTCGACAAAAAGCGCGAGCTGTGGCTGAAAGAGCTTGAGCGCTGGTTCCCGAACGGGCCGGAGGATGCGAACGTGGTGCTGCTGAAGGTGCGTCCCAGCGTGATTGCCTACTGGACCGGCGATGGAGATGGCCTGGTGACGATGGAGTAGGCTCGTCCCAGTTGAAGGCCGCCTCTGCAACATTGAAGCGGGCGGTGCCGATCGCCTCGGCCACGCGGCCGGCGGCGTCAGGTCGCGGACCTCGTCGTCGCCGCCGGCGGCGAGCAGGGCGGCGAGCTCGTCGGCGCTCAGGGTGATGCCGGGCTCAGCGAGCGCCCGCTCGATGGCGGCGCGATCGGCGTGGGCGGGCCGGTTAAGAGAGCAAGAGCGGGGTGTGGGTTTCAAGTGCTGGGGCTCAAGCGTTGCCTGCTCGCCGAGCTGCGGCGCCAGCCCGCTCTGCGGATCATCCAAACCTGGGAGGGCTGAGCGATGGAACGACTCACTACCTCGCGCTTCCTTCGCCATCGCACCGCGAGCTCTGGTTGCCGCACGTCGACACAGAGGTGGCAATGGTTTTCTTCATCCCCGGCCTGGAGTTGAGCAGCCGCTTCTACCACGAGGTGGTGCGCCCCATCCTGGCGGCCCGCTTCCCCGGCCTGCCGTACGCCGCGGCTCGCATCGGCCCAGGTAGCGAGGTGCTCGGCTTCGACACCCCGATGTCCACCGACCACGACTGGGGGCCGACAGTACAGCTCTTCCTGCGTGACGCAGACGCCTATCTGGCGCAGGATATCGACGAAGCGCTGCGCGCCGGGCTCCCGGCGACGTTTCTCGGCTACCCCGTGTCGATCCCGGCCGCACGTACCTCACCCGCCGACGAGCCTGGGTCTTCCCTGGCACACCGCGTCGAGGTCAGGACGCTGCGTATGTTCACGCAGCAGCACCTCGCCCTCGATCCCGAGCCTCGGCTGGACATTGTGGACTGGCTAACCATCCCCTCGCAGAAGCTACTCGAGCTCACCGCCGGCGCGGTGTACCACGACGACACTAACGAGCTTACGGCGCTGCGCCAGCGGCTCGCCTACTACCCGCATGACGTGTGGCGGTATATGCTCGCCGCCGCCTGGCAGCGGATCGGCCAGGAGGAACACCTGATGCCCCGCGCCGAATTCGGCGGTGACAGGCTGGGGGCGTCCATCATTGGCGCACGCCTGGCTCACGATGTGATGAGTATCGCCTTCCTGCTGGAGCGGCGCTACGCACCCTATCCCAAGTGGTTCGGCACGGCGTTTGGTCGGCTCGCCTGCGCCGCCGAGCTTGCACCGCTCCTTGAGGAGGCTCAGCGGGCCGACGGCTGGCTGGAGCGGGCCAAAGCTCTCGGGGCCGCCTACGTTCACCTGGCCACCATCCACAATCGGCTCGGTCTCACACCGAGCGTACGGGCGGAGCTGACAATGTTCTTCGAGCGGCCGTTCCCGGTGATCTTCGGCGGCGAGATCGCGCAGGCACTCCTGGCGACGATCCGAGACCCCGAGGTGACGCGGCTTGCGCGTGCGCCGCTGATCGGCGCCGTCGATCAGTGGAGCGATAGCACGGATCTGCGCAGCAGCGCGGGGCTGCGGCGCTCGCTGCGGCTGCTATACGAGGCCAAGTAGCGGCAGCCACGGTACCGCGCTGGTTATCCTGCACATGTGGCAGGGTATACCAGGCGGCCGCCGCGACCAGCGGAGCGGAATCTGCCCGATAGTGCGCCAGATGCTCAAGCAGGCGTGGGTTCCACCACCGCGACGCGCGGGCGAGGCCTACGAGCGCGGCTAGCCCGATCCGCCGCAGTCGCCGGTCCGCCTCCACCCGCAGGTGCTGCTCAAGCGCGGCCAGCCTGTCGGCATGCATCCGCCCGCCGCGCTCCTCCACCGCCACGACCGCCGCCATCAACGCCTTGGCGTGCAGCGCCTCCGCCTCCGCTAAGCGGCGCAGCACGGTGCTCAGCTCCGCCTCGTCCAGCCCGCTCGCAGCCACCTGGACCTGCGAAAGCGCCGTCAGCGGCGCGTCTGCTAATGCCGCCACTGTCTCCTGATGCGTCGGAGTTGAGGAAAGGCGACAGCCAGGGTTGCCAGAAGCGGTTGAAGCGCTTGTGTGCCTCCCGGTTGTGCTATCCTGGATGGGAGTCGTTGCGAGGCCGGGTGGCCTCCCGCCCTTTGGCTAGTGAGGGAGCGCCCGATGAACCGCCGAACACCTCGTGGCCGCGCCTCCGCGGGCACTGCAAGCCCCCTCCAAGCCGGCATTGCGCGTGCCGACGCATTGATTGCCGCCGGTCAGCCCGCCGAGGCCGCGGCGCTCCTGGCCGAGCTCGACCGGCGCTTCCACGACAACCCCGACGTGCTGCTGCGCCTGCTCAACCTTGCCGTCGCCGCCGACGACGTCCCGGCGGTCCTGCTGGCCGCCACATCCCTTGCTCGTCTCCGGGCGCACGACCCTTCGGTTACGCTGAACCTCGCCATCGCCCGGCTCAAGTCCCGCCACCTCGCGCTGGCCCGCCAGGCCTTCGCCGCCTTCGCCGACCGCTGGCCCGAGCATCAGCAGGCCGCGCAGGCCCGCTCACAGGCGAACGAGCTTGGCGAGCACCTCGCCGCCCTCTGGGCCGAGCAAGGACTTGCCGCCCCGCCATCCTGCAATCCTGTGGGCCGCGAGCGGCGCTGCCCTTTGCCCCGTCTGACCTTTGGCGCCAGGCGCTCCGATCAGCCTTTCGTGCTCCAACCTCGCTTGGCTGGCCGCACGGCTGGAAGCAATGGGCGCCGCAGTTCGCCGACGAACTTTCCGTCATGGCGACCGGCCCGGGCTTCGATTGGCGCCACCATCGGGCCTACAGTCTGCTCTTGGCTGACGCTGGTCGTTTCAGGCCTGTGGAGCCACAGCTACGAGCTGTACACCGCGTTGCGGGCGCTGGGGCCGGAGCCGAAGAGCGCCCTGCATCTGGTGGAGGAGCTTTCGCCGCAGCAGGCGGCCGCCCTGTCGCTGGAGGGGCGCGAGGTGTTGTGATAACCGCTTGTGGAGGTGCTTGATGGACATCGCCGATATCCCGAACCTGCCGAGCCGCGAGGAGCGGTTCGAGCAGATCACGGTCGACTGCTACAACGAGGACGAGATCCTGAGCGCGTTCGAGGTCTACCTCAGTGACGCGCTGCGCACGCCCTTCGCCGCCCGCTGGGGCGCGCCAGGCACGAAGCAGCTTGCCGTGACCGTGCTCGGCGCCGGGGAGGGCTACGACGAGGACGGCGTGCTGCTGCGTGTGCGCCTC
>Ga0164290_1001594_pt1 | contig 29331 bp, 33 predicted proteins | sample Micstemetagenome_FD_108782 | JGI IMG/M metagenome (GOLD analysis project Ga0164290, IMG submission 108782) | Contaminated culture microbial community from soil near Moab, Utah, USA - Microcoleus steenstrupii SON62 (Illumina Assembly) | ecosystem: Environmental > Terrestrial > Soil > Soil crust...
GCGCGCCTGCCGCCCTCGAGTGATCCGGTGAACAGGTAGTTCTTCCGCCCCAGCGCCAGCGGGCGCATGCGCCGTTCGGCGGCGTTGTTGTGCAGGCAGGCGCGGCCGTCGCGCAGCACCGTCGTCAGCGCGTCCCATTGCGCCAGCGCGTAGCGGATGGCCTTTGCCAGGTCCGACTTGCCGGAGACGCGACGCAGCGTTGCCTCGAGCCAGGCGTGCAGATCGGCCATCACCGGCGCCGAGCGGGCCTGGCGGGCGGCGAGGCGCGCCTCCGGCGGCTGGCCGTGGATATCGGCCTCGAGGGCGAACAGCGGCTGCATGCGCTCGATCGCCTCGCGCGCCAGCGGGCTGCCATTGGCCAGCAGCTCGTCGTGGAAGTAGCGCCGCGCATGTGTCCAGCACGCCGCCTCGACGATCCTGCCAGTCTCGTAGAGGGCGTTGAACCCGGAATAGGCGTCGGCCTGCAGGATGCCCTGGAAGTCACGCAGGCGCCGCTGCGGATGCTCGCCCTTCCGGTCGGGTGTGAACTCGTAGAGCACCGCGGGCGGATCGCGCCCGCCGAATGGTCGATCGTCGCGGAGATAAGCCCAGAACCGCGCCGCCTGCGTCCTCCCCTTTCCTGGCGCGAGCATCGGCATCGGCGTGTCGTCGGCATGGACCCGCGGCCCTGCCAGCGCGTGGCGGCCGATGTACGCGGCCATGGGCTCCGCCAGTGCGGCCGACCTGCCAACCCAGCCCGCCAGCAGCCCGCGCGGCAGGTCGAGCCCATCGCGGGCGTAGATCTCCGACTGGCGGTAGAGCGGGAGGTGGTCGCAGTACTTCGAGACCAGGACATGGGCCAGCAGCCCCGGGCCCGGCCTGCCGCGTTCGATCGGCAGCGAGGGCATCGGCGCCTGCGTCATCGCCTCGCAGGTCCGGCAGGAGAATGCAGGCCGGACGTGGCGCACCACCTCGAACCGGCCGGGGCGGTACTCCAGGATCTCGGTAATGTCCTCGCCTACCTTGCGCAGCGCGCCGCCGCAGGCGCGGCAGGTGCAGCTCTCGGCGGGCAGGTGCTCGACATCCCGCCGCGGCAGGTTCTCCGGCAGCGGCTTGCGGCCGCGGCGCCGCGCCCTCTCCTCCGGCGCTTGGGCGCTGGCCACTTCGTCAGCGGTGTCGTCCGCTCCGCCTGACGCGGCGATATCGGCCAGCACCTCGTCGAGCCGCAGTTCAAGCTGCTCAACCTCACCGGCGAGGCGCTCCGACGATCGCCCGAACCGCTCATGCCGCAGCCGCGCGATCTGCACCCGCAGCCGCTCCGCCTCCAGCGTCTTGGCCTGCAGGCCGAGCTCCGCGATGCGGCGGGCCGTGCGCTCCTCGGCCAGTTCACTGCGCAGCGCCGCGATCATCGCCGCCAGCGCGGCGGGATCCTCGGGCAGTGCGCTGTCGGCGTGCGGCGTCACGCCGGAATCGTCCCAGACGACGCCGCGTCGGGGCAAGAGGCTACACCGCGATCTCGGGCTTCCAGCTCGGCGTCGGCGTGCGCCAGTCCAGGCCTTCCAGCAGCATCGCCAGCTGCGCCGTCGTCAGCGTCACCACGCCCTCGCGCGCGATCGTCGGCCAGAGAAATCGGCCCTTCTCGAGCCGCTTGGCCAGCAGCACCAGGCCCTGCCCATCCCACCACAGCGCCTTCAGCAGGTCGCCGCGCTTGCCGCGGAACAGGAACAGGTGGCCGGAGAACGGATCGGCCTTCAGCACCGTCTGCACCTGCGCCGCCAACCCGTCGAAGCCCTTGCGCATGTCCGTTGCGCCAAGCGCGAGGTGCACGCGCATCCCGGCATGCAGCGAAAGCATCAGCCGTCCAGCGCCGCCGCCAGCCGACCCAGCACCTCCGGCGCGATCGCTTCGGCCACACGCAGCATACGGCCGTTCGACAGCACCACTTCAACGGCCGCCGCCTTGCCCGCTCGCTCGGCAGATCGGCGCGACGCCACCGCCGGGCGCGGCGTTTCCTTCGACGGCGCGCTCTCCACGATGCGGACCGGCACCAGCGTCGCGGACGCGTCTGCGCGCACCACGCCCGGCATCGTCCCGTCGCGGATCTGGCGGCGCCATTCGAACAGAAAGCTCCGGCTCATCCCGTGCCGGTCAGCCACCGCCGCCACCGACGCACCGGGCCGCGACACCTCCTCCACCAGCGCCAGCTTCTGCTCCAGCGTCCAACGGCGACGCCGCGCCACCACGCTGATCACCTCGTCCAATCGACCGTCCGGCAACGACCTTACCCCTAGGCTTAAGGGCGACAACGGACTTCCGTGCACCCGGCAGCCAGGCAGGTCAGCCGATCAGCGCCGCGCGCAGCAAGGCAGCCGAGGGTGGACGCTTACGCTGCGGGACGCGGGCTGGTCGGTGAACCGGAAGCGCGTGGAGCGGATCTGGCGCCGCGAGGGGCTGAAGGTGCCGCAGCGTCAGCCGAAGCGGGGCCGGCTGTGATTGGCCGACGGCTCCTGCGTGCGGCTGCGGCCAGAGCACCCGCGCCACGTCTGGGCCTACGACTTCGTCGAGGACCGGACGCGGGAGGGTCGGAAGTTCCGGATGCTGTGCGTGGTGGACGAGTACACGCGGGAAGCCCTGGCGATCCATGTCGCGCGGAAGCTCTCCTCGGCCGACGTCATCGACACCTTGGCTGACCTGTTCATCACCCGCGGCGCGCCTGTTCACATTCGGTCGGACCAGGGGCCGGAGTTCGTGGCCGCGGCCGTGAAGGGCTGGATCCAGGGTGTCGGGGCGAGGACGGCGTATATCGAGAAGGCGAGCCCGTGGGAGAACGGCTACGTCGAGAGCTTCAACGGCAAGCTGCGGGACGAACTGCTGAACGGCGAGGTGTTCAACACGCTCCGGGAGGCACAGGTGCTAATCGAGGGCTGGCGGCGGCACTACAACCAGGTCCGGCCGCACTCGTCGCTCGGCTACCGCCCGCCCCAGAGACGGTGCCTGCAACCAGGTCGCAGATCAGCTCAGGAGCGGGCGCGACTGCAATGGCCCTGGGGGCAAGCTTACTTGCCCACTCCTGTGACTCGCGTAGCAAACTGCAAGCATCATCGGACCACTCAACCGAGTGCGCGTCGTGCCAGAACGCCGAGCAGCGCTCGCGGCGGCGTCTCCTGCACAGAGCGAACATAGGCGCCCGAGAAAAGCTTTCGAATGATCGCCGCCTGGTTTGATGGCGTGGCCCGAAACGAGAGCGAGACGGAGGCGGGTCCGACGCGCTGGACCGTGGCCGCCACCTCCCCGACCTCCGCAATCAATACCTGCACGCCGTCCCCGGGCTGAATTGCGATCTCGTCCTCCGGCACGTCGAGCCGGCAGCCCATGACGGAGATGTCGCGAAGGCGGCCCCTGATCGGGCGCATCCTATCTGCCTGACGCAGCAGCGCGACTTCGTCGGCAAGAAAGCGCTCCTCGCGGCGGAAGCGCGGCTGTTCGACGCAGATCAGGCAAGCGATAAAGAGGACGAGGCAGTTATAGACGCTCCAGAAGAGGTTCATCGCCTCGATGTCAGACGGCGTTCCCGGAAGGGGCCCTTCCAGAATGCGCCAGCCCATACCGCCAATAGTCAAGAGCGCCATCGCGAGGAAGGGGCCTACCAAGCTCCACTGTACGATGACCGCGTCGCGCCGCGCACCCTTCGCCGTCACCTTGAATTTCTGGTCCCGCGCCCCGAACAGGCCGATGACGCTGGCACGCATTGCCTCCTTCGCCACAAGCAGGCCGATCGCCTCCGCCATGATCGGGAGGTTGGTGCCGCGGCTAATCCAGCCCAGGAATATAACACAACTCAGCCAGTAGGGCGCCAGGTGCCACATCATGCTTTCGAGCGTGGTCTGCATGACCGTCACACCGAACCACCAATAGAGGATCGGCACGATCAGTCCGAGCAGCTTGATTGCCGAGCCCACGGTCCAGAACAGCACCGTGTCCATCACATGCAGTCGCATCTTCAGCGGGGTCGGCCCGATCGAAAAGGATCCCCATTTGGTGCGCAACACCTGCATTGTGCCGAGACACCAGCGACCGCGCTGCGTGAGGTATTCCTGCATGCCTTCGGGCGCGAGCCCAGCGGTAAGCCTCTCGTTCAAATACACTGTCCGCCAGCCCAGACTCGTAAGCCTGATCGAGAGCAGCAGGTCCTCCGTGACGCTCTCCGTCGGAAAGAGGCCGATCGCCTCGAGAGCCGTGCGGCGGATCACTGCAGAAGTGCCGCAGGAGAACGCGGTGCCGTGCGCATCCTTCGAAGCGAGGATGACGTCGAAAAAGAATCGCTGCTCGTCTGCGATGACCGAGGGGCCCTTTAGGTTGAGCTGGATCGGGTCGGGGTTGAAGAAGTGCTGCGGCGTCTGGACGCAGCCGACGGCCGGGTCGTGGAGCAGTGCCACACTGCGCCTGAGGAAGGCGGGCGTCGGGACAAAGTCCGCGTCCAGCACCGCGACCGCACCGGGCTTCTCATCGCGCGCAAGAAGGGTGCGGAGGGCGGCATTCATGTTGCCGGCTTTGCCGTGCGCGTTATCAGCGCGCGTCATGTATTCGGCGCCGAGTTCCCGGCACAGCTCTTCGAGCCAGGGTCGCCTGCCATCGTCGAGGACAAACACGCGGAAACGCGGATAGTCCATCGCTAGCGCCCCCACGACGGAGCGGATCAGGATTTCGCGCGCCTCATTGTAGGTGGGGATCAGCACATGAACCAGCGGCGCCCCACCAGGAAAGCCATCCACGGGATTGGCGCTGACTTCCGCACTGCGGTCCACGGTGCGCGAGAGCACGTGCAGCATGATCAGCCCCGCGACGCAGGACGCCATCTCCACCACGAGGAACAGCAATGCAAAGGCCCCCTGCAATCCGTCCAGCGGCGGTAGGGTGTGGAGGATGCGCCATTGCATGTAATTCAGGAGCAGAGCCGCAGTGAACGCGGCGCCGCATAAGCGCGCCCAGTGGTTGTCCGGATTCAGCCAGGGCAGCGCGAGCAGCAGCAGGCCGAGCACCAGTAGCGCTGGCGCCGCCGCGCCAGCATCGGCGAGGAGCTCCACCCCCGCCTCAGCTGAAGGTTAGGCGGCCTAGCCGGCCACTTTCGCAGCCGGCCCCGCCCGCCGTGGGGCGAAGAGCGACAACGGCCTCGAGCCGCCCCCCGCCTCCGTCCGCCGCAGCCGGCTCCACGCGGAGCGCGATGATGGTGCCAGACCGCGGCTCGCCGCCGCCCGCTGGGTGGAACACCGCCAGCTGGCCCTGGCGCAACTGGCGGAACACACGGGCGGTCACCGCCGCCGCCACCTCTGGTTGGCTACAATCAGCCAGCAGGAGGAGCCCCTGGCCAGGCCCGACATGCTCGCCGGGCTGAGCCAGTCGCCGGATCAGACGGGCTTCAGTCGGCGTTTCCAGCACGGCCTCACGCAAGCGGGCGAAGCGCGGCGCCTCCTCGTCGATCTGCGTGGCGAGTATTGCTGCACGCATGAGGAGAGAATCCCGCTGGGCAGACAACTCCGCCTCCTGCAGCCGCAGCCTTTCCTGTGCGATCTGGGAGGCCGAGCGGTCGTTCGCCGTGTCAGACGCAAAAATGCCCGCCAGTACCGCACGGTGGTCGGTGGCCGCGACGTCGCGCCGGTCGGCGCTGGCCCGCGCCTCGGCCTGGGCCACTTCGGCAGCGCGGCGGGCAGCGTCTAACGTGATGGTGGCGGCGGTGCCAGTCGCGGCGAGGCTCTCCGCCCGGCGCAGCGCGGAGAGAGCCTCGACTTGGCGGGCGCGCGCGGCAGCCAGGGAGCTTTCCGCCTCTCGTAGCCGGGCAGCGAGCATGTCGCCGCGGACTGCAGTAAAGGCAGACGCGCTTGCGACAGCCGCGGCCAGTTCAAGCCGCACTTGAGCCAAGCGACGCTCCAGCATGGCAGCCTCGGCTTCTGCCTCGCGGCGGTAGCGCGTCAGATCGCGAAGCCGAGCATCGTCCAGCCTTGGGTTGCGCACTATGCCGAGCGCCGCACCTTCAGCGAGCACCGTGCCTGGGGCTACCGTGGCCAAGCTCTCCAGCACGCCCTCTATCGGGCTGCGCAGCGTAACATTCGCGCCGTCTAGCACGGCGTGGCGTGCCTCAGCTGTGAAAAAGCGGTCGTGCACGAGCAGGCCAGCAGTGGCGACTAAGGCAAGACCAACAGCGAGGCGGAACAGCCGCCCCGCTCCGACGGGCTGTTGGGGAGACGCTGGCGGGACGCTGCTCGTGAGGCTCGAGCCCAGGAATGAACGACCATCCTCAGGCATTGGGGGTCCATGCTTTGTTCAATGCAACCGCAGACTGATCTACGGCCGGTGATGCCGACGTTAACGGCATGCGCATAGCCACGCCGGCCTTCGCCGGTTCAGGAGATTCGCTCCGAACGTTCGGGGCTCCGGCAAGTCAGATTTCAAACGAACGCAGTTTTCCACCGCGGCGAATGACCAGCCCCCATAGAGTGGTCCGGGCGGAATTCTTAATGGGCCATCGCTGTGGTCCTGCCCCCAACACTGGTCCGGGGGCTATGCAATTTGTCGGGCTTGTTGAGCCTGCTCGGCGAACGCCCGCGGGGTCAAGTTCCGCAGTGACCCATGTGGCCGTTCCTCGTTGTACTCCCTCCTCCAGTCCAGCCGCTCCCTCGGCCAGCGACAGGAACCAGGAGTTCAGGCATTCCGCCCGCAGGCGGCCGTTGAAGGCCTCAATGTGTGCGTTGTCCGTGGGCTTGCCTGGCCTGGAGAAGTCGATCTCCACCCCGTTCAGGTGGGCCCACTGGTCCAGCATCCGACCCGCGAACTCCGGGCCGTTGTCCACCTTCAGCGTCTTCGGCCGACCCCGCTGGCGCGTCAGCCGGTCGAGCTCGGTCACCACGTCGAAGGCCCGGAAATTGGCTCTCGGTGCTATCGAGAGCGCCTCTCGCGTGTGGGCGTCGATCACGGCCAGGATCCGGATCGGCCGCCGTTGAAGAGTTGGTCGGAAACGAAGTCCATGCTCCAGACCTCGTTCGGCGCCGTCGCCCCGGGTCGCCCTGCTCGGTAGCGCCAGGCCCGCTTGCGCCGCGGCACCTTCGCCCGGATCGTGAGCCCTTCTTCCGCATAAATGCGCCAGATGCGCTTCGCATTCACGGGCCAACCCTCCCGTCGAAGCAGGATGTGCAGCCGTCGGTAGCCGTAGCGTACCCGCGCCGCTGCCAAGTCCCGTCGCCGTACCCGCAGCTCGACCTGCGGATCCCGCCGTGACCGGTGGCGCCGCGCCACGCGCGGATCGCCCTCAGCTTTGGCCACCGTCGCAGCTCAACAGGCGGTACATCCTCCCGGATCATCAGCGCCGGCATGGTTCGCTCCACGAAGCCATGCCCGCCGATGAATCACGACCGACCGCGTCCGCCTCAAGCCCAAGAGTCAGCCCTTCGGCCGCCGGGTATGAGATGCGGGTCGCGGTCTACGCGCGGTACTCCTCCGAGAACCAGCGCGAAGCTTCGATCGAGGACCAGCTCCGGATCTGCCGCGTGCGCGCCGTGCGGGAGGGCTGGTCGGTCGTCAGCTGCTTCACCGATGCAGCGAAGTCGGGTGCGACGGTGCTGCGGCCCGGCTACCAGGCGCTGCTGGCGGCGATGCGCGGCGGTGACGTCGATTTGGTCCTGGCCGAATCGCTCGACCGCTTCTCGCGCGATCAGGAGCACGTGGCGGCTTTCTTCAAGCAGGCGCGCGGGTGGTGACCCTCGCCGAGGGAGAGATCAGCGAGTTGCAAGTCGGCCTCAAGGGCACGATGGGCGCGCTTTACCTCAAGGAGCTGGCCGACAAGACCCGGCGCGGCCTCGAAGGCCGGGTGCGGGAGGGCCGTAGCGGCGGGGGCCTCTGCTACGGCTACCGCGTCGTCAGGGGGCCGGCCGGGCGCGACGGCGAGCCAGAGCGTGGCCTGCGGGAGATTGAACCTGCCCAGGCCGAGGTCGTGCGGCAGATCTTCCAGAGTTCGCTGCAGGCCACAGCCCGATCGCGATCGCCCGGCGGCTGAACGAGGCAGCGGTGCGCGGTCCGCGCGGCGAGCTCTGGTCGGAGGGCGCGATCCGCGGCCATGCGCGGGTCGGGACCGGCGTCCTGCGGAACCGGCCCGCCGCCGCTAGCTCAAGGACCCAGTCACCGGGCGCCGCGTTGCCCGCCAGAACAGCGAGGCCGATCAGTGCCGGAGCTTCGGATCATCGAGGCCGGCCTCTGGGACCGCGTCAAGCAGCGGTTGATCGCCGCGGCACGGCCCGAGTGCCGTCCAGGCCCGCGCTGGAGTGACCGCCGGCCCCGCCACATCCTCACCGCCAAGATCGTCTGCGACGCTTGCGGCGCCGGCTACGTGGCAATCGGGCGCGACTACCTCGCCTGCCCTACCGCCGACCGTCGGGGCGCCTGGACGAATCGTGCCCGCGTGCGGCGCGGGCCGCTCGAGGCTCAGGTGCTGGCGGCGCTGGGCAGCGAGCTGATGCGGCCGGAGGTGGTGGCCGACTTCGTCACGGAGCTCACCGCGGAGTGGAACCGGCTGCGTGCAGAGGCGAGCGCCGGGCTGGCCGACAAGCGCGCAGAGCTCGACCGGGTCCGTGCCCAACTCGAGCGCCTGGTCGACGCCCTCGCCGAGGGGGCGCCGGTGTCGTCCGTGCGGTTGAGGATGGAGGCGCTCGAGGCGCGGCAGACGGCGCTGCAGGAGGAGATCGACGCGGCGTCGAAGTCCGCCGAGCTGCCGCGGCTGCACGGAAACCTGCCGCAGGTCTACCGCGAGAAGGTCGAGCGGCTACGGGAGGCGCTGGCGGCTGAGGGCGGCCCGGAGATCGTCGAGGCGATCAGGGCTCTGATCGACCGTGTGGAGGTGCACCCGCCTCGGGACGGCTCTCGCGAGCCTCGGATCGAGCTGGTGGGCCACTTGGCGGCGATGCTGCAGGCCGCAGGTCTGGAGGGGCCCTTGAACGCGAAAAGCCCACCCGGGGTGCCGGATGGGCTTGATGTGTTCGGGTGTTCGGAATTGGGAGATGCGGGGACCAGGCATCGGCTTATGCCGAGCTCGGCTCACGTAATGCGCTGAAGAGCGTACCCCTGGCCCCAATCGCCCCGCGTGCCGCTTTGGTTCACAGCGGCGTCTGTCAGACGTTGCTCGTCTGTCCTCTGGTGACCGGAGGGATAGGTTGGTTGGTGTCGAGTTCGGCGTGGAGGCGCTCAAAGACGGTGCTCATCGCGGCGGCGAGGGTGGCGCGGGTGCGGAGGTCGTCGAGTGGCTGTGCGATGGGCAGGCGTGCGGTCTCGAGGACCTGCGGCAGTTCGCGCTCGAGGCGCTGCAGGGCGGCGAGTTGGTCCCGCTCTGCGGAGAGGGCTTCCCGAACAGCGTGTTCGAATGCGCGATGCGTGGCCGCGGCAAGCGGTCCTGACGAACGGCCCATGAGGGTTCCTGTGCTGGGGCGCTGACCTGCCCGTCGTGTTGGGCCGGCTCGGCGGAGTGCCACGGCGTTCTACCAGCGGCGGTCGAGTTTATAGGCCCGAACACGCGCATTTGGAGGTCTAAACCTTCCGAAACCGGAGAGTTGATCTTTTTTAACGGCTCTCCCGCACGATCTGGGCAAGCTGGCATTGAGGAGGCGCACCTCGCCTGTTGCTCAAGAGTCGCAGTTCGGAAGTCTCTTTCAACTTCTAGTTTGGTCAATTCACGTGGCCGTGAAATGACACTATTGCACAATCGACGCTGCTGGACGGCCCGCACCAGCGTGGCAGCCGGGGTGGTTCCGCAGCGTCGCCTTTTTGGCCAGGTCGTTCGGCGTCCACGTGAACAGTTCAGCTCCGGATTGAGGGCGGCGAGCGTCAACCACAACAGCGAGGGAGCTATGTCCGTGCCCATGACCGCTTCTCTGTCCGAGGCGACTTCTCTGTCCCCCTCAACGCGCGACGCCGCCGCGATCGTCGCAGCCCTCGCCGAACAGGCCGCCGCTGCCGGCCAACCCTACGCTGCCCAGGTGCTCGCCAGCACCGCGCGCCTGCTGGAAGCAGCCTTGGCCGAAGAGGTCCGCCGGGCGAGTTGATCGCCCGACCCGAGCGGCTTCCTCCCTGCAGGGCTACCAGCGGCCCTCTTTGCGTGCATCTGGAGTGCGTCAATGCAGGACGAGCACGACCGGGCTGGTCGGCTGGGTGCCCCCTTGCTCTCCGCCGTCTCCCTCACCGATGCGGAGCGGCGGGAGGCAGTGCGTGAGGCGGAGGTCCTCGCACGCCTCGCCGAGAGTGCAGACGAGACCGACCTCCTCGCCGCAGCGGAGGTGCTGGGCAGGACGAGCCGCAACCTCCGCCGGCTTGCGGCCGGCTTTTCCGAGCCCACGCCCGCCTCTGGCGCTGGTGCAGAGGCGCTCCACAGGCTGGCGTATGTGAGCCGCATCGTAGGGCCGAACCGCAGGCAACGGCTGGACGCTGCCTCATCGATTGCCCGCGCGTCCGAGCGACGCAACAGTGCAGCGGGCATCACCGGCGCGCTCTCGGTTGGTGGGGGCTGGTATGCGCAGGTGCTCGAGGGACCAGCTCCGGCCGTGATCGCCACCTTCGACCGCATCCTATGCGACCGGCGCCATACCGACATCCGCCTGCTCGACTTCAGCCCCATCTGCGCCAGAGCCTTCGCGAACTGGTCCATGGCGTTCTGCGGCGAGGTCGCGCCGGCGCTCCTGCAGCGTGCCCGGCTCGGTTACGCGCGCCAGGAGCGCCTTGCGCGTGGGACCACCACGGCCGAGGCCGCCGCCCTCTGGGCCGCGATGGGAGAGAGGTTGGAAGGGGCCCGAGCGTGAGCCGGTCCGCACGCGCTACTCGAGGGGCGGGGCCCTACTGCTCCCGACGAACAGACGCGATCGCGTTCGTGACATAGGCCGCGAGCGTCGCACGCAGGCGCGTCTCGTCCACCGTGTCAAACGCTCCGAGCGGCGCCGACTGGAGCAGTGGCCTCACCTCGGCTTCAATGCGATCGAGTAGACCGGAGAATTAGGCTTCCCTCCGAGCACGTCGCAGAGCGCGGTCTGCACAGCAAGGCGCACCGCCGCGCGGCTCTCCTGGCTACCATACATGCCAGGCTGGTGTTAGGCGAAACAGAAACCGGCGCGGCCGATCGGAACCTCGGCCAGAAGCCGCGCGAACACTCTTGCAGCGCTGCCGGACTCCCGCGGCCGAGCCACATCGGCCCGGCCACGTTCCCCACGACGCAGCTTGCGTCTTCTATGCGGCTTGTTTCAAACCAAGGCGGCGGATCTCTCCCTCTATCCAGTCGACGTGGTCGAGATCCATGGGAAGTTGCAGGTGGCTGCCACGCTCGGCGTGTCCAGCGAAGCGCGTAACGATTGGTCGCGCAACGCCGTCGATCCGCAGCACATAACGATCGCCAGCCTGGGCCTCAAGCTTTGCGTCGATCGTAGCCGAGCCGCCCGTGATTCGGCGGACCAGGACGCTCCATCTCCGTCCCTCCTGCTCCAGTTCTGCAGGGAGCTCAGCTGTGTAGGCACGAAAGCGCGTGCCTGCTTTCGTGCCGGCGAGCGCGGAAAGGAACTCCGTCACCTCACGCGCGACGGTCTCAGCCTCCAACGTCAGCTCGCCTGTGCGGTGCGATACGTCCCGTGCGCCAGCGTCGGTCTGGCCGGCCCTTTCCTCCAGCCCGGCGGCGCAGCGGGAGACCCTCTGCGTGGCCGCCACCAGCCTGTCTACAGCTCGCGCGATTTCGGCTGTGGCTGCTCCCTGCTCCTCGACAGCGGCGGCCGTCGCCACTGCGCTCTCGTTCATAGTGTTGATGGTGCGACTGATGTCCTCGATGGTACCGACTGTCTGCTTCACCGCCTGCTGCATATGCGCGATCTGCTGCCCGATCTCCTCGGTCGCCTTGGCTGTTTGCATCGCAAGCCCCTTCACTTCCGAAGCTACAACGGCAAAGCCCTTGCCTGCCTCGCCTGCCCGCGCCGCCTCGATCGTCGCGTTCAGGGCGAGCAGGTTCGTCTTGCTCGCCACCTCCGCGATCACACGGACTACCTCGGTGATCTGTTGCGTCGCCGTAGACAGCGCCTGCACCACGCCGGCCGCACTCTCCGCCCCGGCGACGCACTCGCGCGCACTTCGGGCAGCATAGGACGCCTGACTCGAGATCTCCCGAACCGACGCTGAAAGCTCCTCCGCCGCAGCGGCAACCGTCTGGATGCCGTTCAGTGCCTCGTCGGACGCCGCGCGGATGGACGATGCTCCAGCGGCAGTGGATCCGGCTCCAGTGACCATCTCTGTCGCGGTGCCCTGCATTGTTGCGCAGGACTGACCGACGCGGCGAAACACACCGCCGATGGAAAGCCCGAACAGGCCCGTAAGCTGGTCGATCTCCTCCTGCCGGCGGCTCGCGGCAACGCGCATGGCTTCTGCATCTGCCTCAGCTACCCGGCGTGCCTTCATGCTTGTCTTGAACACGCCGAGCGCCCGCGCCATCCCACCGATCTCGTCAGCCCGGTCTTCTCCCGTGACCTCCGTCTCTAGCCGCCCCTCCGCAAGTGCCAGCATTTGGCTGGTGGTCGCGCTGAGCGGGCGTACGACCGAGCGCACGACGATCACCGCTGCAAGCAGTGCAAGAAGCAAGGCGACTGCCGTCCCGCCAACCAGGGTCGAGACGGCAGAACGAACGACAGTCCTGGCCTCGTCACTGGCTGCAGCCACATCTGCCTGTGCACGTCCCTCAGCCTGCTCGAGGGCGGTGACGAGACGATTGCCCCCCGCGTAGATAACGGTGCGGTCGAGTTCCTCAATCCGTGCACCGATCGCCTGCCAGCGTTGGAAGCCATTGCGGAACTGTTCAAGCTTGGCGCGCAGGGTCTCCATGGGCTCTCCACCGGCCTGCAGCAGGTTACCGAGCGCCTCCGCCTCCTGCCGCACACGCTCGGCCTCTTCTGGCCCGCGGGTCTCGATGAAGCGGTCGGCATAGCCGCGCATCAGGAGCAAGTGCACGAGTGCAGCCTCTGCGCCCACCCAGCGCCCCGCCTGCAGGGCGTAACGCATTTCTGTCCCAGTGCGACGGAGTTGCTCGTCGCGGATCTGGTTCGCCTCCGTCCGCAGCTCGGCAATGCTCGCAAAGCCGCGCCAGTAGGCTTCCAATGCAGAGCGATACTCAGGGTCTCTGGTCGTTCGAAGTGCTTCCTGGTGCACCCGCTCGGCTGCGCGCAAGCGCGCTTCGCTGTTGCGCGCAATATACTCGCGGACTGCTACCTTCACTTCGAGAAAGGCCGCGTGCGCCTGGCCCGCGTCGGTTGCATTCCGCGCCGCCTCCTCGCTGCGTTCGACTGCGGCTGAAACGATGTTGAGCGAAAGCAAACCCTTTCCACCGATTGCGATGGCAACCAGGACCGGGATCGCGACGCCCGCGGCGATCCGCGCGGCGATAGGCCAGTCACGAAAGCGGCGCATCTCAGTGCCTTCCTGCAGCGGATTCGAGAAGCCGTCTGACTAGGGTGAGCAGCTCCGCGTTAGCGAAGGGCTTGGCGAGTGTGGCATCGGCCTTCAGCGAGGCGAGCCGTAGCGCATCCGTCTCGCTGAGTGCGCCTGATCCACCGGACATTGCCAGCAGGCGCGGCCGCTCCGGTAGCTTGCAGATCTCCATAACCACTGTCGTGCCGTCGGTGTCCGGCATCAGGATGTCTGTGAGAACCAGGTCGAACCGTTCCGCCTTTACCCGAGCCAACCCGTCCGCGCCGTTCTCCGCCTCGGTGACCCGATGCCCTGCACCACGCAGGACTGCCGCAATGGCACGGCGCACGGCCTGCATGTCGTCAATAAGCAGGATCGAAGCCATCATCCGTTCCTCTCGTCTCTTCCTTGCAATCGAGGGCAGGTGCGGCCACCAGCGGCAACTCGATCACGAAGCGCGCACCGTTCCCCGGTGAGGTTTGGAGCGAGATCCGTCCGCCCCAGCCTTGGACGAGCCCCCAGACCGCTGAAAGGCCGAGGCCCGTCCCGCGCCCGGCCGGCTTCGTCGTGAAGAACGGCTCGAACGCACGGGCAGCGATCTCGGGGGCCATTCCAGGCCCGTCGTCGGCGATGGTGAGCACCAGCTCGTTGCCGCAGCGCACGGCGCGCACCCTAATCTCGCCGTTTCCGCCCATCGCATCCGCAGCGTTCTTGAAAAGATTGCCAACAACCTGAATGAGCTCCGTACCGTCGACGGCGCAGTGCGCGTCAGGGTCATCGGCCTCTTCGATGGTCAGTGTGATGGTTGTAGGTAGCAAGCGACGCGCAAAGCGGATGGCATCGCCGATTCGCTCCCTCGCGGGCGCGGCGGCGGCGTCGGCGGCGGCACGGCGTGAGAAGTTCAAGACGCTTCGAGCGATGTTGCCCGCAGCCTGCGCACACTCGAGGATTGCTGCGAGTTGCTCGGCCGTCTCGGTGTCCGACGACCGCAATCGGCTGCCAAGCAAGTCCGCGTAGGAAACGATCGGTTGCAGAAGGTTGTTCAGCTCATGCGATAGGCCGCCCGCAAGCCGGCCTAGAGCCTCCAGTTTTTCGCGTTCGCGACGCGTCGACTCCGCCTGTCTAGCGGCCGTCACGTCGTGCTGGATGCCGATGTATGCGTCGACCCCGGCGGCGAGGTCCCTAACCGGTGCAAGTTCGACGAGGTTGAGAAACCGTGTTCCGTCGCAGCGATAGTTCACCAATTCGACGCTCACGGGTCGGCGCTCCGCGATCGCTTCGCGCAGCGTGCGCACTACTGCAGGATCTGTGTCCGGCCCCTGCAGAAATCGACAGTTACGCCCGACCGCCTGCTCCGCTGTGTAGCCGGTTGTCTTGGAGAAGGCGGGATTGACGTAAATGAGCGGGTGGTCCGGCCGCCGAAGATCGGAAATGGAAATGTTGACGGGGCACGCCTCGACCGCCGCGCGAAGAAGGGCGACCTTCTGGCCAGCAGCCAGCACGGATGGCTTTAGCAAGGTGCTCAGCGCGTCTTGCATCTCTGCGGCCTGCCTCAAGTGACCAGCTCGTTGCTGGCTGCTATTGGCAGTATGTCTCGCCCCGCTGAGCTTAAGGCGAGGTTGATCGGTCGCTCGGTTTGAGCCTCTGCGTGAGCCGTTCAGCGACAGCCACTACGACGCATTGTCGGGATGTTGCATTCTAGGGCTGGCGGAGGCACACGGAAGCGGTGCTCGGGCGAGCCGGAGCGTCAGGTGATGACAGACTGGCCAGCCGATGCCGCAGGAGCTGCATGGGCATGCATGGTTCTCTCCTGCCGGGCAGCGGCGCAACGCGCCATTATTGCAGGCCGAGCTCCGATGGTCAGCCAATATGCTTGGTCATGGGTGTCCTCTCAGCGCTACCGTGGTAACTTCAAGAACCGTTGCTGCGCCTTCCAGGCCCTGACGGCGTGCACGCTCGGCTAGAGCTGCCACGATGTCTGCGATGGTCCGACCGTTCGGCGTCCGCAGGAGATCAGCATTGCCGATGCGTGCGAGATCTGCACGCGGGTCCGGCTCGCCAAGCTCGAGCATCAGCTCCGCTCGCGCGAGGTGCATTTCGACACGAGCGAGAAGCGAAACCGCATCCTGCAGATCGTACCACACGACGGATCCGCTCCGCTGCTGGTCACGAATGCAGGGCAGCTCCCTCGCAACCTCGGACAACTCGAGAGCGAGCTTGGCGATCGCATGTTGGGCAGGCGACTGGTCGGTGGACATTGCGGTTCTCGGAGGGTCGGAGTGGACCAACTCAGCTCGCCTGCTTAGGAGGTGCCGCTTGGACAGAGACCAAGGCGGGCGGCAGGACAGCAGAGCAGGATCAGCGAAGAGAGGAGTGGCTCGGCCAGCGCGGGTGCTGGCAGCCATATCGTCAGAAGGCTCAGGGCGTCGCGCCTAACTGACTGCGGCAGGCCAGTTCCACCAATGATGACCCCGGGGAGCCACGGGCGCGGCAGACGCAGCGTGGCCAGGAGATCGGGGCCGTAGCCAGGATGAAGATCGAACGCGGTCACCACTGCGTCGATGATCCGGCCGCGGCGCGAGACGAGTGCTGCGTCTTGCGCGCTCGTTGCCGTTATGACGTGAGCGTCACAACCGAGAAGCAAGTCAGCGGTGGCCATCAGACGCTCGGGGTTCCCGTTCACCACAAGCACGCGCAGTCCGGAAAGGCGGCACGGCTTTCCCGCAGCGCAGGTTGTTGTCTCCGCGTCGACAGAGCGTGCTATCATGAGCCCTGTTCTTCAGGGCTCCGGAGGCATTTTCTAGCTCGTAGGATTACCATCCGTAATCACACGAGGTTGAGAAGACCAGGGGGATCTGCGCCTGATGCGCGTTGATCGCTTTGCTCGCGGTAGCGGTCGATGCAGACGAGGGCGGTCGTGGTGGAGCGTCAGAGCGCATCCAGGGATATGGCCCTGTCGGAGCGGAGGCTTGGCCCATGCTCCGCGGATCGCCTCTGCTCGGACTGCTCAGACCGCCATTGTGCCGCGTCTGCGCTTCGACGGGCACCGATCGCTCCAATGCTCGATGATGGCGGGCGAACCAATACGCCAGCGCGCGACGTCCGTGCGCGGCCGCTACTGGACCACCTCATCCGCCTCGTTCTCGTCTCCCTTCTCCCTCTGCTGGTGGCTGCGACGATCGCCATTTCGCTTTTGGCAGCGGAGCAAGGTCGGGAGTTTCGGGAGGGTCGGGAGGGCACTGCACACGCCCTAGCGCTCGCGCTTGACGCGGAGATTGAGCGCCTCAAGCCAGTGCTGCGCACCCTAGCCGGCTCGCCGACTCTCTCGCATGCTGCGACAGAAGAAGAGCTTGCCAGGGTGAGCGAGCGGGTAACTCGCTACGCGCGGGAGTTCGGCGTCGCGATCTGGGTCCGCGGGCCTGCACCCGACCGGCGGTGGCTCCTTTCCACAGCCGATATGCAGACGGGACTGCCAGTGGGCCCGCTGCCGCCGGATGCCGAAGCCCTCGTCGCCAGGTCCGATGCCAGCCTCCTGCCGATGGTGGGCGACTTGATCGATGACTCGCCTGTCACGGGACGACCCGCGGTCCGGCTCGTCATGCGTATTGAGCGCGACGGGGAAGTCCTCGGTATTGTTGGCATGGCCATCGAGCCAGAGAGGTTCCGTAAGGTTCTGGCGGAACAGAGGCTGGCGGAGTCCGAGTTCGTGACGCTCAGTGATGGTGCCTTTCGGGTCATCGCGAGTTCTGTCGATCACGAGGGCAAGTTGGGGAGAGCGCTGCCGGGCCAGTACCGTGAGCTTCTCGCGGGCTCCCAACGCGGAACGATCTCCGGGCCGGCGCTGAATGGCCGACAGACGCTCATCAGCTATGCCCGTCTGCCGAACACGCCCGAGTGGATCGTCAGTATAGGCACTCCGGCAGACCTGCACCGGTGGAGTTGGCTTCGACCTTGGCTAATCTTCGCTTGCGGGCTTGCTGTCTCGGCTGGGCTAGCGATCGGATCTGGGCTTGCCCTTGCGCACCGCCTCGTGAGGCCACTGGAACGGATCGCGTCAAGCGCCGAAGAGCTAGCAAAGGAAGGCTTCCGCGCGGAGCCACCAGTCAGGAGTGGGTCGCGCGTTCTAGAGTACGATCGGCTGGAGCAGGCCGTGGTGTCGGGTCAGTTTAACCTAGAAGACCGCGCTGCTGCAGCAAGGGCAAACGCAGCCGCGTTGCGGTCGGTGCTCGACAGCTCCACTGAGTCGATCTTCGTCAAGGACACCGAAGGTCGCTACCGAATGGTCAACCGTGCGGCTGCCGAAGCTATCGGCCGGCCAGAGGCGGAGTTTATTGGACGGACCGATTACGAACTCTTCGGGCCGCTAGGGGAAGATTATGTCCGGTCCGATCGTCAGGTGATTCGGACCGGCCTGCCCGTAACCTTCGACACGACGGTACTCGGCCGGCCGAGCGAGGTCGCGCGCACCTTCCTTGTGACCAAGGCACCCTGGCGCGACCCAAAGACTGGGGAAGTGCTCGGCCTCGTTGGTATCGCCCACGACATCACTGAACGCCTCAGCATTGAGACCGAGCTGCGGGCTGCCGAGGAGCGACTGGCAGCCCTGGCCCGTCGGGCGACGGTCAGCGCGATGGCGAGCAGCCTCGCGCACGAGCTCAGCCAGCCAATCACGGCCGCACTCAACTACCTGCACGTCGGACGCTACGCACAGGATCGCGATAAGGTCGCCGCCGATGCGGCCCTGGAAGCGACGGGCGTGGAGCTCAGGCGCACCAGCGAGATACTGAGCGCCATACGGCACTTCCTGCGCCATGACACGTCGGACCGCAAGCCGCGCGACGTGGGAGTTCTCGTCGACCGCGCCGTCAGGCTTGCAACCGCTGGGCTCCCGGCGGAGGAGCGATGTCATGTGGCTCTGGACATAGAGGCTGGCCTGCCCGCCGTGACGGTGAGTCGAGTGGGCATTGAGCAAGTGGTCGTGAATCTCGTCCACAATGCCGCACAGGCCCTCGCAGGGCTGCCGTCCGGCGGGTCTGAGGAGGTGAAGGTGTCTGTCAGGAAAGGCGCAGACCGAACAATTGCGATCACAGTTTCTGACACAGGGCCTGGCCTGCCACCCGAGATCGCGTGTTCGCCCTTCGAGCCCTTCCGTTCGACAAAGAGGGGGGGCACCGGAATCGGCTTGGCAATCTGTCGCGAGATCGTGGAAGCTCACAGAGGTCGGGTAACACTTGAGGGCCGAACAGGAGGCGGGACGGTGGTGACGGTGACGTTGCCGGCAGACCGCGACCACTCGTGGGAGAACGATGGGTAGCACGCCGCAGGTGCTCGTTGTTGAGGACGACCCACCAACTCGAACGTCATACGAGGAACTCCTGCGGCTCGAGGGGTTTGAGGCGCGCGGATTTGCACACGCTGAAGCTGTCCTGGCCGACGGCAACGCGGCCCGTGCTGGGCTAATCCTTTCTGACCTGCGTCTCGGTCCCGGCCTTGACGGCATAGGGCTAGTGCGCGCGTTGCGCGCTGCATCCATTAGGACGCCGGTCATCGTTGTCAGCGGGCATGGGGATATCCCACTTGCCGTGGCTGCGATGCGGGCTGGTGCGTCCGACTTCCTCGAGAAGCCCGTTGAACCAGTCACCTTGATCGCGGTGATACGGGCCGCACTGGAGAACAACACGTCACAGCAAGCGGCGGGGCACAGCCGTGACCGACTGACTGTGCTAACTGGGCGCGAGCGCGAGGTAATGAGTCTTCTTGCACTCGGCTTACCGAACAAGGAAGTTGCGCGGCGCCTCGGCATCAGCCCGCGCACCGTCGAGACCTACCGTGCAACAATCATGGACAAGCTCGCCCTCGGCAACTTCGCTGACCTCGTGCGCCTCGGGCTCAAGGCGGGGCTGCACCCGGAGCCGGATTAATGCGAATGCGCTCGCAGACCTTGACGTAGGTGGCGTCGAGCCAGAGGTAGGGCCGTCACACTCGATGGGCCGCGCGAGCAAGTCACGCACGCGCTCGTCGATCTCCGCGCAGAGGCGGCTGACCTGGCTGCAGCTGATGCCCTCCAGGCGACGACAGCACAGCCGACCAAGTGGCCAGGATGCTCCTGACGCGCCTGGATGGGCACGGCCTCATTGCAGAAGACGCAGCCGCTTCGGCCGGCCAAGAGCTCTCCGGACCGGTTCTGGCAGGTCCTTGGGTAGCCCTCCTCAGGCAGCCTTCAAATCGTTCAGGAACGTCCGCACCGCATTTCGGAGCGCCTGGGTCTGGTCGCCCAGTTGGTCCGCGGCCCGGCCGATTGCAGACGCAGACCGGGTGGTGCTGTCCGCGGCGCCGCTCAGTGTGGCGATACTGCCGGCGGCCGCCTGCGCCCCATGGGCGACATGCTGGGCGCTGCGGGCAATCTCCTCTGTCGCAGCGCGCTGCTCCTCGACCGCCGCCGCGATGGCCTCAGAGGTGGCGCCGACTTGGTCCACGGTGGCTGCCAGTTCGCGAATGGCCTCGACGGTGTCCACGGTCCGCTCCTGGATGGCCGCGATCTGCTCCCGGATCTCCTCGGTCGCCTTGGCAGTCTGGGAGGCGAGCGTCTTCACCTCGTTCGCGACCACGGCGAAGCCCTTACCCGCATCCCCAGCGCGGGCTGCCTCGATCGTCGCGTTGAGGGCGAGCAGGTTCGTCTGCCCAGCGATGTCAGAAATGAGGCGGACGACATCGCCAATCCGCTGCGCACCGTCGTTCAGGACTATCACGGCGCGGTTTGCGCCGTCCGCGATGGTGACCGCCTTCTTGGTGACTTCGGCAGACCGTGCCACCTGCTGGGCAATCTCCCGGATGGAAGCCGACAGCTCCTCCGCGGCACCAGCGACGCCGCCAACGCTGGTCACCGCTTGGTCCACGCTGGCTGAGGCCTCGACAACACGCTCGGAGGTCGACCGGGCGGTGTCGGTGACAGTCCGAACGCCGGTGCAAACGGCATCGGCCGCGCCCGAGACGCCGTTGACAACTCCCTCGACGCTCTGCCCGAACATGCTTGCGAGCCCGGCGATGCGCTTGTCGTAGGCGGCCTTGTTCTCTTCGAGATAGATAGAGACCGACAGTTCCGCGTCGAGCATGACCGCCTGGCTGATCGCGGCGAGCAGTTCGGACAGTCGGCTCTGGGCCGCCAACGTATTCAGCATGCGGCTGGCGTGGCTGACGGCAAGGGCCTGCAGCCTCGCCTGCACATGGGCATAGCCGCCGAGGTACCAGCGCGGCTCCAGGCCGATGCGGCTGTGGGCAAGGCCGATCCGCCGCACGCTGGAGTAGTAGTCCTCGTCGAGGCGCCCCGAGAAGAGGCGCACCCAGTGGCGCCCCTGTTCATGCTCGGCGTGCTGGCGTGACGCCTCCGAGCGGAACATCTGCGCCATCTCGGGGAAGCTCATGACGTGCGCGTAGAAGGCGCGCAGCAGCGAGGGTAGGTTAGCCTCTACTACCGGCAGGAAGCCCTTCAGTGTTGCCTGTGTGGCCTCAGTCATCGACAGGAACGCAGCGCGCTCCCGCAGGCTCTGCGCAATCATGGCGTGCTCTTCCTACAACCACGGTGATGTTGCGCGACGAGAGGCTGCGAAAAGGTAACCGATGGAAGGTGAGGGTGTGCGCATCGACGGCACCGATGTTTGGATGGTCGCAAAGATCCACCCCGACGGCTCCGCTGAACCGCGCCGAGTTTGCCGGAGGCTGTTTGGTGTGAGTCATGCCGCCAGGGTCGAGCCGATCGCCGCCCATCGCGAGCCGTGCTCCCCCCCCCGACGTCGTCCAGCAACCAGCCGCACCGCACGCTCCCGAACCTCAGGCGCGTAGTTCGCCTCCGTCTTCTTCGCGGTCATCGCTCCATACGCTCGGCGGTTCGAGGCTCCGGCAAAGCCGGCGCGATTCATTATCTGGACCCCACCATTGGTTTCTCCTTTTGGGTAGCACCTAGAGCGGTTTCCGATCAGTCTGCGTGATACCCGGCGGCGGCGAAGTAGTTGGCGCACTCGTCCGGCGTGAAGGTGTCGACGATGCGGCCGATGGTGCTCCAGAGGCCCTCGACGGTGCGCGCGGCGGCCTTGCGCAGCATGGCCTTCAGCTTGGCGAAGGCGTTCTCGATCGGGTTGAACTCGGGGCTGTAGGGCGGAAGGTAGAGCAGGCTCGCGCCCGCGGCCTCGATTGCTGCCCGGACGCCAGCGCCCTTGTGGCTTCCGAGGTTGTCCATGACGACGATGTCGCCGGGCTCCAGTTCGGGGACCAGGACCTGATCGACATAAGCCTGGAAGGCGACGCCGTTGATCGGTCCGTCCAGCACCATCGGCGCGACCATGCCGCTGACCCGCAGCGCAGCGACGAACGTCGTCGTCTTCCAGTGCCCGTGCGGGATCGGCGAGCGCAGGCGCTCACCGCGGGGCGCCCGCCCATGCGTTCGGGCCATCTTCGTCGAGGCCCAGGTCTCGTCGATGAACACCAGGCGATCGGGATCGAGGTCAGGCTGGCTCTCGAACCACGCCCAGCGCCGCCTCAGGATGTCCGGGCGGTCCTGCTCGGCGGCGTGCGCCGTCTTTTTTTGCGCGTGATCCGATGGCGGTCGAAGAAGCGCCAGATTGTGCCGATGCCCGCCGCGACACCGGCCCTCGCGAGCTCCGCCTGGATCTCCGCCAGGGTGATGTCGGACTTCTGCTCCACAAGGCCGAGGATTAGCGCCGCATGAGCCTCGATGCGCGACGAGCGGCGGCCGCCTCCGAGTGGGCCCGGCACAACCGATCCCGCCTCCCGTGCTATGGCGCACCAGCGGATCGCGCTCGAGGCGCTGACCCCGAACCGCGTCGCCGCAGCTCGGCAGGACGCACCCGCCGCGACCGCAGCCACCACCCGCTCCCGCAGATCAACCGACAGCGCCTTGGACATGCCTGTCGGCCTCCTCGCCGACAGGCAGCTTGAATCAGATCTGCCCCGCGTCGGGGAATCCCCTGCGATTCACTCAGCTCGGAAACCGCTCTAGTCGTCGGTGCACGCGGCACTGACCGCGCTGCGACCGGCAGGGCTGCTATGGGCGTCCCTGCACATCTCCCACTTAGAACCAGGATCTATCCAATGACCAACGCCAAGTTCGGCGGGGGCGTCTCCGTACGCCCTCGTCCTGAGGAGGTGGTCGACGTGCAGCTCTGGCTCTTCAGCAAGTGGCTGCACCTTACGAGCCTCGTCGGCGCCGCTGACGACGCCTGCGCTGACCTGCTTGGCCTGCTGCCGGTTCGACGGACACCCAGTTTAGCCTGAACTGGCCAAGCGCTCGAACTCCACTGGGCTGAGATAGCCGATGGCCGAGTGGCGTCGCGTCGGATTGTAGAACCGCTCGATGTAGTCGAACACCTCTGCCCGGGCGGCGTCGCGGGTACGGTAGATCTTGCGGGCAAGGCGTTCGGTCTTCAGCCATGAGAAGAAGCTCTCCATGGCGGCGTTGTCCCACACATTGCCCGACCTGCTCATCGAGCAGGTGACGCCGTGGTCGGCCATCAGCCGTTGGAAGCCCGCACTGCTATACTGGCTGCCCCTGTCCGAGTGATGCAGCAGGGCTCTTGGCCTGCCGCGTCGCCAGATCGCCATCACCAACGCATCGGTTACGAGCTGCGCCGCCATCGTGGCGCTCATCGACCAGCCGACGACGCGGCGTGAGAAGAGATCGATCACGACGGCGACGTAAAGCCAGCCCTCCGCGGTCCAGAAATAGGTGAAATCGGCCACCCACTTCTGGTTCGGAGCCCCTGCATGGAACTGGCGGTCCAGGATGTTGGCCGGGACGACGCCTGCGGCCCGCTCGCCGCTGTCCGGCGGCAGGCCGCGTCGCCGCGGCCTGGCCCGCAGCGCGCCCTGCTGCATCAGCCCCCGCAGGAACCTCTTCGAGCGCCTGGTCGCAGCCGCATCGCCCCCTGCTACGACCGCCTCGCCCGTAACTACCTCGCCGCACTCACTCACGTCGCTGTTGCCGCAGAGTGGGCCAAATGAGTCCCCTACCTAGGCCGTCACGGTTGCGCTGCCTGCCCGGTCGAAGGGAGCCGCTCCACATCGCGCCGCGTGCCGATCGCGGTGGCTCTTGGAAGAGCCACCACTTGCATCGCCACGACTAGGCAAGATGTTCACCCCGCGCCTCCCGCCAAACGGCGCCGTGCAAAGGCGCCACTTCGAGCCGTCAATGCGCGTTGCGTAGAGCCGCGGCGACGAGATCGGACATCCGTCCGAGCACCTTGGCGGCATAGATCTGGCCGCTGGCTGCTGCCTCTTCGGCAAGCCGGGCGATCTGGTCCGCGTATGAGAGCTTCAGCTCAGCCTCTTGGAGGCCGGTGTTGGACAGGTCAGACAACTGGCTCGCTCCTTCGATCATGGTGGCTGCCTCGCTCCCCAGCTCAGCTATCCGTGCATAACGGGGCCGTGATTAATTTATAAGAGAATTTGCGATCGCGGCCGACTTTGACGTACTTTTCACAGCAAAAGTTCGCGTCTTGTCACTCCTAGTCTCGCATATTGGGACAAAGGAGCTATTTTTATGGCTGTTTCTGCCGAGGATCTCGTCCGACGATGGGGCGCGGCGTCGGTCATTGCGATAGCGAAAGTGCTGATGGGGATCGGCTCATCTTCTACGATACGGGCCGGGAAAGAATGATGAACGCGCGATCCACGCCGAATGCTGATGTGCTTGCTCTCGCCTTGGGGCAAGCGCTCCGCGAGCTACTGCAGGGCGAGGCAACTCCCTCTCTCTTCCTCACGCGAATAACCGCAGAGCTGCAGGCGGTCTTCCGTTCCCTTCCAACCGACACCAAGGACCTCGTCGGTGACATTCGTCTCCGCGCGGAACTCGCTGGGATTTTGTCTCGGGCGCCGAACGATATGGCATGCGAGCTCGAGCACAGGTCCGGCGACGGGGTCTGATCCGAGCGTTAAATCCGAACTCTCAGGAAGGCCGAACATCGCCGCGATGCCTCATGCGACGGCGCACCAACCTCTTGCCGCTGTCCGTGTTGTCGAGCGGCAGCTGCGACCGCAGCTGTCGTGAGCGCTACCGGCGCACGGCCGGAGTACGGACAGCGTCGAGTGCCTCATTGAGGTCAGCGGCGAGGGTCGCGCGAACACGGATGTCCTCAACCGGGTCTACCCCGTCGAGAGGCGGGCCCTGCAGAACGGCCTCGATCTGGCTCTCAAGCGATTGCAGCGCCGCGGTCCCATCTACTTCTTCAGCAAGCGTTTCCTTCACGGCCTCCAGAGCCGCGGCTCGAAAGAGGCGCCGCTCGGCGCTGGTGATTTCTGACATCTTTGCCCCCCACTGCCTGCCTTGCCGGCGCGGACCTTAGGCGTACTGGCAGACGCTCGCCCGCGAAAACCTCCGGTCCACCGGTCAACCCGGCAACTATGCACAACCGTCGATTGCGCTCCAGACAAAACTTAACGTTGCGCAAAACGTTTGTGCGCGCCGGGGAGACACTCAACCTTTGATTGATGATGCGGAATGGCCCACCGTAACAGCTGCTCGATCGCGAACACCCCGCGACTCAGGCTAACTACAGGTGCCCCGCTATGTCCGATGCGACACCGGGCGAGTCTACCGGCGACCGTCAGCGGGAGACCATCGCGGCGATCGTTCGCATTGCTTGCAGAGCGGAAAGGCATGATCTCACGGCGCTGGCCCTCAGAGAACTCGCCTGCCAGATCCTCAACGGGATCGCCAGATCGCGTAGGCATTTCCGCAGGCGATCCGCGTCGACCAGTGCAGCGAGTTCGTGTCACGCAGCTGGATCTCTGGGCGTACCAGTGCGGGGTGACGCTCGATTTCTCCCGGCCGGGCAAGCCGACGGACAACGCGTTCATCGAGAGCCTGAACGGGAAGTTCCGGGCGGAGTGCCTGAATGCGCACTGGTCCATGAGCCTCGACGACTCACGGGCGAAGTGCGAGGCTTGGCGTAGAGACTACAACGAGGTTCGCCAGCACAGCGGAATCGGCAACAAACCGCCGGCGAGCCTGGTGGAATCGGTCAACGGCACACGGCCCACGCTGACCAAGTAGCGCTGGAAGACGCCCGCCAGGGCGGTCCAAGGATGGGTAGCAGGTCATCACTTCGACGGACCCCAACTCATTCCGGGAGCATCCAAGGGGGCAGGGTCAGGAGCGGCCAAGCGTTTCACCAGCGCCCCTCTTATGGGCGCGAATTGAGGTGCCGTCACGGCGCGCTGGAGCTTGCTCGGCGGCACCCTCGCGTGCGGACGACAAGCCTCCACCAGCGGCTCCCGCACCGCCCATTGCTCATCCATCAGCCCCACAGCCGCCCTCCAAAAAGGCGGCTCAACGCCAGCAACGCCACATCGTTCAGGCGCTAACGGGCCCTAGACCGATGGCGCGCCTCTCCAAGTCGCTGCTCTTGATTTGCCGCCTGGCAAGAGAAGCGCAGCATAGTGGTGGAGCGCCGCCTTTGATGGACCCTGACAGTGTACAGTTCTGAACCGAACTAAGTTACCCGCGACGGCGTCGCGAAAGTGGAGACATCCACCATCAATGTAAGGTCGTTTGAGCGGTCGCCCTGGAAGAGACCGAACCAAATCATTCGGAATACCCACTTCCAAACCGTTGCTGAGACCAGCAGCCTGATCTAATCCCCCGTGATGTTCGATATCATACTGATTCAGCATAACGGATGGGTTCATCCGCCGAAACAGGTGAAACATATGCATGTCTTGAAAGCTTCGCGCGTCACGGCGTTCGACCCGCCGGCCGTATCGCTCAGAATCGGTCAGCACCTCTTTAGGCGGTCGCGCGTAGAAATTGCGTATGAAATCGGCTAGCTCGCTCAGAGCGCGAGTACTCCGTATAGTTGTAGTCCACGTCCAATTGTTCATTTCGTAGCCGCAGGGCATATTATCTATTATTTCGGCAGCCGAGGAATAAGCGAGCGTGTCGCTGTCCATTATCACGCATTGATCAATATTATTTCGTCGACAGAACTCCTCAACGACAAGCCATCGCTGGAAACTGAAAAGGGTGTAGTTTGGCTCATTGACGGAGTGGTGCACAAAATCCGGCGCGAGGCTATCTGCGGATTGGAAGTAATTTGCGAGAGGCACGTACCTTCCAGCATCGAGCGTCGCAGTCGAGTCATCTCCTATAAGCACCACATTCCCGCGCCCATTGCTGAGTGCGAGCGATGCGGCGCAAAGCGCAACGTAATCTTGCGCTCCGCGGTGAACGACGATGAAGGGCGGCTTGTCATTGCCGGCATGAGTCAGCGTTGCCGGCGCACGCAGCGCTGCCTCTTGCAGCCGCCTACGCGTCAGCACGCGATCTCGGGCATCAGCTGGAATTTCGAATGCGGCACCGTCTGGTATCATACTGCTAGGTTTAGCTAACGAGTCATAGTCCTGAGCGACCAGCAGCATAAGAAACGCGCCATCACGCAAAGCAGAGTCGTCTGTGCCAGTACGTAACACCTCGCGCGCCTGATCGGCGAGCAGCGCCATCCGAGCCCGCGAGCCGAGCGCCGGCCGCGTTCCGCCAAGAGCGTCAACCAACAACAAAGGAAATTCGGAACCGGCGCCGCGATGGGCGAGATTGCCTAGAAGCTTCAGAGTCCAACGGCCATCGCCGGACTGAGCGTCGGTCAACAAGCCATGCAGCACGACCATGTTGTCGAGCCGATCGAGTACGTTGTACTGGTCGAGCAGTGCCGCCGCGACATCTGCAAGGCAGGACGCCTCGAAAGCTTTGCCCGCGTGTGCGAACTCCCGCGCCGCGGCGAAAAGCCGGGCCAGCACCTCGGGGTTGTCGTCCTCTCGTGACGCGGCAAGGAGCGCGAGTTTGAGGCGCGCCGCTTCCTCGTGCTGACAGGACCGCAGCGACTGCAGCAGAAGTTCAGCCAGGCCTTTCGGCCCCGCGTTGTGCGCGATGGAGGCGGCAACGGCCGCTTCAGCGTTGAGGTGATCTTCGATCCGCTGGAAGAGATCGCTCAAGGCGATCTCCTGAGGGAAGTCGGACGTGCTTGCCTCCGACGACCCGCTGCCATCGCGGCTATGTGTACCACTGGCCAACAGAGATCTCCTCATCCTGCTAGTGCCGACGAGCGCACATCGGCGTCTTGCGTCGGGGCAGCCTCAAAGCGTTTACGGCGGCGCCATTCACAATTTTGCCTGTAGAGCTATCAGGTTTTCGCTCATGCGACCTCTGTTCGGCATACTTGGACTGCGCCGATCTGCCCCCTCGGCGGAAACCCGACCAGAAGAAAACAACGCGCCCACAGCTCCCAATCCCGGGCGCTAGCCGCATTTTAGCAAGCCATTTCTGCCGCACTCCACCAACGTGGACGTCCAATCTTTCGACAGGGCATATGCTCGCTCAGAATGGAGGGCCTGACGATGCCGACACCCGCCTTGTCTCTTCAGCGCAGTATACAGCCCTGGCCATGTCGAGGGAACCTGGAAAGGCCGCTTGGCGCGGAAAGAAGCTTTTAACTCTGGCCGACTACTGTCGGAGCCGGGCCGATGAAGCGGCCAGTGGTCCACAAGACGCGGACGTTCACCGCGCGAACTGGACTGCCCATGACCTACGAGACCTCGACGGCACTCGGTAATATCGAGCCGAGGTCCGTACACGTAGACGCTTTCGCTGCAGCAAACCTCACCGACACAGAGATGCTGCAGAAAGCATTATTGTATGCCGCAGCTAACGGCATACGTGATCTAATCTTTTCGCAGCGGACCTATACCATCGATGGCGCGCTCGCGTTGCCGAGCCACATCCGACTTATCGGGGACAACTCGACTGTGACCTGGACCGATCCAGCAGGTCGAGGCTTTTCTTCGTTTCAAGTGACGGAAGCCACCAACGTCGAGATTAGCGGCTTCCGTTTCGTAAAGGGGCCAGGATTGTCCGGAAGTCCATACACGGTGCCGGAAGTCTCGCACGCCGTGAAGCTTGAGCGCGCCTCCAATGTTTTGATTTCGAATTGCTATTTTGAGGGGATAAAATCCGTCGCGATTCTTGGGTCTTCATGGATCACTGTTGAAGATTCAATTTTTACGAGATGTCGAAGTGCAGTGTATGTCGATACGCCGTCCGGAACACAAGACGGCACGATGAATACGAATCTTACATTCCAAGGCAATCATTTTGCGTTCATCTACAGAGAGCCGATAGATCTCAACCGAAATGCTGAGAACGTTTCCATTACGAATAACTTTTTTGGTGGCGGAAGTAAATCGTCGGAAGGCGCTTGGGGGGGCGATGAATTACTCGACATTGGTGGTGGAATAACAAGACTCATTACCGTATCAGATAATATCTTTGACGGATTGGGGACGCACCATCGCGCAATTTCTGTGAAATCGGCCTCGGAGTCCGTTGTCATTGAGCGGAACAAAATCAGCGGTTTCGTGGCGCAAACCGATACATCGAGTGTGATCGCAATCGGGGGGGGGTCCCTGGTCACTGTCCAGGACAACGACATCAGTTTCGCCTCCCGGGCCATCTCTGTAGAAAACTCACAGGTCGTCATTTCTTATAACAATTTCCGCGGAGGAACTATCTTACCATCTATAGTTGCAACAAATAGTGGAATGAATCTAAAAATTCTCGAGAATGAGTACTTCGGTGATGGGTGGTTTTCGGTATCTGGCGCGGCCGCGCCCAACGAGATACAAGGAACAAACGCGCGCGATGTTTTAATTGGTGGGCGCTCGGCTGATCAACTCAGAGGCGGCGCGGGCGCCGACCGGCTGGAGGGCGGCGCGGGCAACGACCGGCTGGAGGGTGGGGCGGAGGGCGACCTGCTGCTCGGCGGGGACGGGGCCGACCTGCTGTTCGGCGGCGACGGGAACGACCTGCTCGCGGGCGGCGTCGGCAACGAC
>Ga0164290_1001595_pt1 | contig 29320 bp, 26 predicted proteins | sample Micstemetagenome_FD_108782 | JGI IMG/M metagenome (GOLD analysis project Ga0164290, IMG submission 108782) | Contaminated culture microbial community from soil near Moab, Utah, USA - Microcoleus steenstrupii SON62 (Illumina Assembly) | ecosystem: Environmental > Terrestrial > Soil > Soil crust...
CCAGGCCTCGCGCACCCAGTCCTCGACCGTGCCCTGGCGCCATCGCGCCGCGAGTTCGGGCGTGATCTGCGACAGCAGGCCGTCGGCGTTGCCGGGCGGCTCGGAGATCGAGCGCTCGGCGAGGTCCGAATCCCAGATGCGGTGCAGGTTCATGCGGGGCGGAGCCTTGACGCCATAGGCGGCGCGAACGTCGTTGCCGCCGCGATCGGCGGCGTCGCCGGAGTGCATCGGCTGGTGCATGTCGCCGACGAAGTGGACCAAGAAGGCGAGCGACATCAGCTTCTCGCGGTCGGGTACGCCCTTGCTCGCCAGCAACCGGGCGTGGCGGCCGATCTGCGCCGAGACGCAGTTGCCGTCCGGGCAGTTGGCCTTGATGTCGAAGGGCCGGCAGACGTGGATGTTCTGATAGTGCCACGGGAAGCTGTAGCTGAACCGTTCGCCCATGCCGCGCAGGCAGTCGGGCCACACGCTCGCGTCCTCGATGGACTTGAGCGGGCATTCGGGCGTCTCGGCGAGCGCCTCCTTGCGCAGCAGCCGGGTCACCTCGGCGCGCGCCGCGGGCGTCAGGAAGGCCCAGGCGACCGTGGCGGTGGTGCGGTGGCCGTACTCGCCCCAGGCGAGCGCGGGCCGCGGCAGCAGCGCGAGCGCGAAGGCGGCGAGGAGGAAGAGCGGGCGAAGCCGGGTCATGGCGCGGCCCATGCCACCGCGCGCGGCCAAAAGCGAGCGCGCAAAGGGGGCCGGGGCCGCCGCCGCTCTCGGCCCCGGCGAGGTCGTCACCGGCAAGGCGGACCAGCCGCCAGGTCGTTCGCGCGCGCTGCCTTGTCGACCGGCAGCCCCTTCAACGCACGGGCGAATCGAAAGATTCATCGCGATTTCCGCCGATCCGGCAGCAGCTCGCGCCGGACGCGGAGCGTGCGAGTGGCCACGTTGATCTCGTAGAGGAACAGCGACAGGCCGACGGTGATCGACGCCATCGCGAGGATGAACAGCGCGGCGATGCTGCGCGCGTAGCTGCGGTGCGTGAGATCGGCGAGGAACAGCAGCACCACCACGAGGCAGACGAGGAGCGCGCTCGCGGTCGAGAAGCCGATCGCCCAGTGCGCGCTCGCCATGCGGCGGTCGAGCACCTTCAGCTCTACCAGCGTCCGGTCGCGCTCGCCGTCGTCGAGCCCGGGCAGCAGCGCCTCGAGCCCGCGGGCGCGGTCGATGACGCGCGCGAGCCGAGCTGTCAGCACGTTGAGGATCGATCCGATCCCGGCGAGCAGGAAGACCGGCGCCACCGCCAGCTGGATTATGCGCGCGACGGTGGGGCCGGTGGCGAAGCTGTCTTCCATGGCGGCTTCAATGCGCGGGGCGGGTGACGGTTCGATGACGCGATTGCCGAACGAAGGGAAGGGGATGGATCGGGCGGCTGCGGCGCGCCGCGAGAACGCGTCGCGCTTGTCCCCGTTATCCTCGTTATCCACAGGCCCGGCGGGCCATTTTGAGCTTCGGCGACTCGGGTTCTCGTGAGAGCTTCAAAACGTGGTCGGGGCGGCGACCGGGGGCAGAGGCGGAAACGCCAGCGCCGCCGGCAGCGAGCCGGACCACCGCGGAGCGGAAGGCCGCCCGGCGCCCGAAAGGGCGACGAGGACCGGAAGCTCCGGAGCGCCGACCGGAAGGCGGCCGAACAGCGGAGACCGCAAGGCGACCGCGGGACGGCAGAGCCGAAAGGAAGGCGGACGCACCCGACGCCCTCGACCCCCGTGTCCTTGGGCGGACGGCGCGACGCCGAGACGAACGGGCGTGCCCCCGGCCGAAAGGCCGACGCTGCGGCCGGACGCTCGACGAAGTGGGGGCTGGCGGAAACGCCGGCCCCCATTTTCCGTTCGGTGGCCTCGACTTGCCAATTCGTACCGCGGCTGCGACCCTCTTCGCCTCGAGCGAAGTGCGGGCGTGAAGACCATCGGATTGATCGGCGGGATGAGCTGGGAGAGCTCGGCGCAGTATTATCGCCTCGTCAACGAGGCGGTGCGGGAGCGGCTCGGCGGCGTGCGTTCGGCGCGCAGCTTGATGCTGTCGGTCGACTTCGGGGAGGTAGAGAAGCTGCAGCACGCCGGGCGCTGGGCGGAGCTGACCGACCTGATGATCGACGCGGCTCGCCGGCTCGAGCGCGGCGGCGCGGACGTTCTGCTGATCTGCACCAACACCATGCACCGTATGGCGGACGAGGTGGCGGCGAGCGTCTCAGGGCCGCTCCTGCACATCGCCGACCCCACGGCGGCTGCGATCAAGGCGGCGGGGCACCGCCGCGTCGGCCTGCTCGGCACCGCCTTCACGATGGAGCAGGATTTCTACAAGGGTAGACTGGCCGATCGGCACGGCCTGGAGGTGCTGATACCGGACGATACCGATCGCGCGACGGTCCACCGGATCATCTATGAGGAACTTGTCGTCGGGCGCGTCCTTCCCCGATCGCGTGCTGCCTACCGCGAGGTCATCGCTCGCCTCGTCGAGCGCGGCGCCGAAGCGATCGTCCTCGGCTGCACGGAGATCATGCTGTTGGTGCGGGACGAGGACAGCGCCGTCCCGCTCTACGACACGACGACGCTCCACGCGCGCGCCGCGGTCGATTTCGCCTTGGGCTGAAGGCTCAGGCGGCGCGGATGTCCGGCCCACCGAGCGGCAACGGCCGCTGGTCGGGATCGAGGATCACCTTGCCGGTGTAAGGGCAGGTGCGCCGCGGCCGCAGCTCCCACGGCCCGAGCGCGCGCAGGATACGGTTCACCACCTCCTCGCGGGCGCCTTCCGCCGTCGCTGCGCCGGTTTCCGCCAACGCGTGGAGCAGCCAGCGCGGCGTGCCGGCCAGCGCGCGCACCAGCTCGCGGTGCACCTGGGGGCAGTTGTTGACCATCGGCGTTCTCCTCGCGGTCGTGAATCGGAATGACGATGAGAACATATGCGGAACATGTTGTCCATGCCGGACCGCAGGGGATCGGCCGTTCCGCGTACGTATCGTGAAAGGCAGCCGGAGCGGCGCTGAGAACAGAGGCAAGGGCATGACAGGACTAAAGATCGGCGCGGCGGCGGTTGCGCTGGCCGCCATGCCTGTTGCGGCGCAAGGCGATCCGAACGCCGCCATCAACGCCGTCTACGATCGCATATCTGCCGGTCTGCGGGACCATGATCCGGCGATGTCGCGGGGCGCGTACACGCCGGATGTCCTCTACCTACCGGCGATGCCGGGTGCGATCGATCGCGGCGACCGCTTCCACGAGCGGATGCGCCGAAGTGCCGACCGTCTGAAGGCTGACAAGGTCGACGCGAAGCTGAGCTTCCGGGTGGTGAGCCGCACACTTCGGGGCGACACGGCGATCGACGCTGGCTACTTTCGCAACGACATGACACGGGCGTCGCCGACGCCGACGACCCAGACGCGCTACAGCAAGTTCCTCGTCGTCGCGATGCGACAAGCCGACGGAAGCTGGAAGATCAGCCACGACGCGAGCGTGCCCGCCACCCGGGAGGCCTTCGACGCCGCGGCGCCGCATCCTGGCCTGAAGTACGACCGCTAGCCCGCGGCGCTCAGGCGTCGACGAGCGTCATCTCGTCCGAGGGATAGGTGCGGGCCAGCGGCAGGATTTCGTCGTAGCTGCCGCTCATCCAGCGGTCGTAGTCGGTCGGCGCGAGGATGACGGGCATCGACTTCGGATGGATGCTCGCCACGAACCCGTTCGCCATGCAGGTGAGAAAGGCGTAGCGACCCGGCTCGTCGGGCGAGGGGCCCGGACGCCAGACGCCGGCGAACGCAAAGGGGTCGCCGTGCTTCAGCGCGAACCAAGCCTTCCGCTTGCGCCCCGTCTTCGGGTCGGGCGCCGAGGTCCATTCGGCGAAACGCTCGACCGGCACGAGGCAGCGCTGCGCCGGCTTGCCCAGCCAGCCGCGCCAGAAGGGCGAAGCCAGGTTGCGCAGGTTGACCACCGGCTGACCGCTCCCGCCCGGCGGCGGAAAGCCCCAGGTGAGCGCTGCGACCTCTCGCTTTCCCTCGGAGTCGCTCCGCACCACAGGGCCTTCGCGGTTGGGGTAAATGTCCCCGAACGGCGGCAGGTTGGTCAGCCTCGGGCCGTCGACCTTGAACAGCCGTCGCATCGCCTCGTGGTTCGTGGTGACGTTGTAGAGGGTGCACATCGGGGCGCGTCCGCCGGCAACTACTCCGCCGCCACCCGCTCCACCTGCTCCGCCTTCTTCGCCAGCAGCGGCCGCAGATAGGACCCGGTGTAGCTCCGCGCGTTCGCCGCTACCGTTTCGGGCGTGCCGGTCGCAACGATCTCGCCGCCCTTGGTGCCGCCTTCGGGGCCGAGGTCGATGATCCAGTCGGCGGTCTTGATGACCTCGAGGTTGTGCTCGATCACGACGACGGTGTTGCCCTGCTCGACGAGGGTGTGGAGCACCTCGAGGAGCTTGCGGACGTCCTCGAAGTGGAGACCGGTGGTGGGCTCGTCGAGGATGTAGAGCGTGTTGCCCGTCGCTCGTCGCGAGAGCTCCTTGGCGAGCTTCACCCGCTGCGCCTCGCCGCCCGACAGCGTGGTGGCCTGCTGACCGACCTTGACGTAACCGAGGCCGACCTCGTGCAGCATCGCCATCTTCTCGCGGATCGGCGGCACCGCCTTAAAGAACTCCACCGCCTCCTCGACGTTCATGTCGAGCACGTCGGCGATCGACTTGCCCTTGAACGTGACCTCGAGCGTCTCGCGGTTGTAGCGCTTGCCGTGGCAAACGTCGCAGGTGACGTAGACGTCCGGCAGGAAGTGCATCTCGATCTTGAGGACGCCGTCGCCGCAGCAAGCCTCGCAGCGCCCGCCCTTGACGTTGAAGCTGAAGCGCCCGGCCTTGTAGCCGCGCGCCTGCGACTCGGGCAGGCCCGCGAACCAGTCGCGGATCTGCGTGAAGGCGCCGGTGTAGGTCGCCGGGTTCGACCGCGGGGTGCGGCCGATCGGCGACTGGTCGATGTCGATCACCTTGTCGAGGTGCTGCAGCCCTTCGATCGCGTCGTGCGGGCCGGCGTGGATGCGCGCGCCGTTGAGCGAGCGCGCGGCCGCCGCGTAGAGCGTGTCGATCGTGAAGGTCGACTTGCCGGAACCCGACACGCCGGTGATGCAGGTGAAGGTGCCGAGCGGGATGTCGGCCGACACGTTCTGCAGGTTGTTGCCGCGCGCGCCCTTCACCTTGAGCTTCTTGCCGTTGCCCTTGCGGCGCTTCGCCGGCACCGGGACGGTGCGCCGGCCGGCGAGATAGTCGCCGGTGATGCTGTTCGGGTTGGCGAGGATCGCCGACAGCGGCCCCTCGGCGATCACCCGGCCGCCGTGGACGCCGGCGCCCGGGCCCATGTCGACGACGTGGTCGGCGGTGCGGATCGCGTCCTCGTCGTGCTCGACGACGAGGACGGTGTTGCCGAGGTCGCGCAGGCGCTTCAGCGTCTCGAGCAGCCGGTCGTTGTCGCGCTGGTGGAGGCCGATCGACGGCTCGTCGAGGACGTAGAGCACGCCCGACAGCCCCGACCCGATCTGGCTCGCGAGCCGGATGCGCTGGCTCTCGCCGCCCGACAGCGTGCCCGACTTGCGGTCGAGGTTGAGATACTCGAGCCCGACGTTGCAAAGGAAGCCGAGGCGCTCGACGATCTCCTTCATCACGCGCTCGGCGATCTGCCGGTCCTTCGGGCTGAGCTTCTCGGCGAGCGTGCGCGCCCACTCATAGGCTTCGGAGACCGGACGGCGCGTCGCGGCGGCGATCGTCTCGCCTTCGATCTTCACCGCCAGCGCCTCGGGCTTGAGACGGGCGCCGTGGCACACCTCGCAGGGGCGCGCCGACTGATACTGCGCGAGGTCGTCCTTGACGGTCGAGCTCTCGGTGTCGCGCCAGCGCTTCTCGACGTTCGCGAGCACGCCCTCGAATGCCTTGCGCACCTCGTAGGTCTTGCGGCCGTCCTCGAACACCAGCGGGATGGGCTGGCCTTTCGAGCCGTGCAGCACCGTCTCCCGCATCTCGGCGGGGAGATCCTTCCACGGCGTCTTGACGTTCGACTTGAAGTGCCGGGCGATGCTCGACAAAACCTGCATATAATAGGGGGAAGGCGGGTTGGACTTCGCCCAGGGCATTACCGCGCCGTCCTGGATCGACAGGCTCTCGTTCGGCACCACGAGCTCGGGATCGAAGTAGAGCTTCTCCCCCAGCCCGTCGCAGGACGGGCAGGCGCCGTGCGGCGAATTGAACGAGAACAGCCGCGGCTCGATCTCGGGGATGGTGAAGCCGGAGACGGGACAGGCGAAGCGCTCCGAGAAGAGCACCCGGGCCGCCTGGCCGCTCTCGTCCTTCTGGTCGGCGTACTCGATGACCGCCAAGCCGTCGGCGAGGCGCAGCGAGGTCTCGAAGCTGTCGGCGAGGCGGGTCTGGATGCCGTCACGCACCACGACCCGGTCGACCACCACGTCGATGTCGTGCTTGTACTTCTTGTCGAGCGCCGGCGCCTCGTCGATGTCGTAGAATTCGCCGTTTACCTTGACGCGTTGGTAGCCCGCCTTCTTCCATTCGGCGAATTCCTTGCGGTACTCGCCCTTGCGGCCGCGCACAACGGGCGCGAGCAGGTAGAGGCGCACGCCCTCCGGCTGCTCCATCACGCGGTCGACCATCTGGCTGACCTGGCTGGCGGTGATCGGCTCGCCGGTGACGGGCGAATAGGGGACGCCGATGCGCGCCCACAGCAAGCGCATGTAGTCGTAGATCTCGGTGACGGTGCCGACGGTCGAGCGCGGGTTCTTCGACGTCGTCTTCTGCTCGATCGAGATGGCGGGCGACAGACCTTCGATGTGGTCGACGTCGGGCTTCTGCATCAGCTCGAGGAACTGGCGCGCGTAGGCCGACAGAGACTCCACGTAGCGGCGCTGCCCTTCGGCGTAGATGGTGTCGAACGCGAGGCTCGATTTGCCCGAGCCCGAAAGCCCGGTGATGACGACCAGCTTGTCGCGCGGCAGGTCGAGATCGACGCCCTTGAGATTGTGCTCGCGCGCGCCGCGAATCGAGATGTGCGTCAGCATGCCTGTTCCCGCTGTGTTCTCGCCGAAGTCGACGTGACGCAGCCGGGCACAAGTGTCAAGGCGCGGGCGTCAACCCGCGGCAGATGGGGGCTTGCCGGCGGTTTTGCGAGGGGTTCGTTTCGGCGCCGCGGCCTTGCTTTTGTCGGCCCGTTCCGCCTTGTCGCCGCTCCCCGGCTTGGCCGTCGCCTTGGCGGTGAACGCCGCCAGCGCCGCAGCGGTCGCGGCGGTCGCCACGTCCTTTGCCACCTTCGATGCGACGTCCTTGGCGATCGCCTCGAGCTGCGGCAGGTGCGGCCCGGCGAGGTCCTGGATCAGGCCCGCGAGCTTGCCCTTCGTCCTGTCGGCGGTGCCGTGGCCGAGCGCGTCGCGCAGCAGCCGCTCGACGGTCGCGTCGAGATCGGCGCCGGTCGCCTCGACCGCCTCCGCCAGCTCGGCGGGGATCGAAACCTTGACGCGCTTCGCGTCGCGCTTGTCCTTCTTGCTCACGGTACCTCCGCTGGATCTCGTCGCCCCGACTTAGCACAAGCATTGCGAGGCGGGAACGCGCACCGCGCCCGCGCGTAGAACCGCGGAGTCATAGGAGGAGGCGGACGATGGACGATCGCGACGAGCAGCACGGCAAGCCAGAGACGATCGTCGATCGCTTGACCGACCCCGAAACCGGGCGCCCGAAGGCCCAGGCGGGCGTGCCGCTCCAGGGGGCCATGCTGCGGGCGCTCGACATGGACGACGCAGACGCGGCCCCCGACGACGCCGAGGCGCAGCTCGACGTCAACGTCGACGAGACCTTCCCGGCGAGCGATCCCGTGAGCATGGCGCAGCCCGGCAAGGGGAACGATGGACCGCTGCCCGGTGGGAAATACGAATAAGCCTCAGTTCGTCGGCGCTGCGGCGGCGCGGGATCGCTTCTGCGCCGACACCATCGCCGCGACGTCGTCCAACAGCGCGTGGACGTCGTATACGATGCCGTCCTTGATCGTCCAGCGCACGCCGCCGACTTGGTCTTGCTGCCCGGTCGCCTCGTTGAGGCGGGGCGTGCCGGTCCCGTAGAGGGTCTTGAAATTCTGCAGCGGGTTCTCGGGCACGATCACGAGGTCGGCGAGCATGCCGCGGCGCACGAGGCCGAAGGGCGGCTCCTGCTTCTTGGGCTCGAAGATCGTGCGCGCGCCGTTGATCGTGGCGGCCTGCACCACCTCGAGCGGCGAGAATCCCGCCTCCTGCAGCATCTCGAGCTCAAGCACGTAACCGAAGCCCCAGGTCTGGTAGATATAGCCGGGATCTGAGCCTGTGGTGACGCGCCCGCCCATGTTATTGTAATCGTTCATCAGCCGAATGTAGCGCTGGTAAAAGTTGCGCCACGTCACCTCGTGGCTCGTCGTCCAATCGTAGAAATAGGATCCGTGGTTGTCGCGGTTCGACTGGAAGAAGTCCCAGAGGCTCGGCAGCGTGTAGGCGGCATGCCAGTCGGCGTTGCGCGCGCGCATGAGGTCGCGCGAGGCGGAATAGATGTTGAAGGTCGGGTCGAAGGTGACGCCGTTGGCCTTCTGCTCCTGGAGGTAATCGCGCCATTCCGGGCCGCCGGGCTCGTGGATCTCGCTCCAGATCTCGGCGATGCCGCCGAAGCGCTTCTGCTCGTCGAGGAAGTTGTAGTCGGGGTCGAAGCGCTGCAGCCGCGCGTCCTTCAGCAGCGATTCGAAATGGCCGTAGAAGTGCGTGACGGTACCGAGGCCCATCTGCCCGGCGGTGCGCGCGTTCACCTCGCCGACGCCGGGCTGCGACAGGTGCGCGACGGTGCCGAGACCCTGCTTCTTCGCTTCGTCGATCGCGGCGGCGAGGATCGCCGGCGTCTCGTCGCCGCGGTTGAACAGCTTGATGCCGTCGACGCCGCGGCCCTTGGCCCAGCGCACCCAGGCGCGCGCCTTCTCCGGGTCGTCCACGCGGCCGCCGTCCCAGCCGCTGCCCAGCGTCTGGTAGACGAACAGGCGGGGGGCGACGATGCCGTTTGCCGCGCTCCGTCGCTTGTCGTCGAGCGAGCGCGCCGGGCTGTCGAAGTAGAAGGCGACGCCGCGCACCGAGGTCACGCCGTGCGCCAGCCATAGCTTGTAGCCGTAGGACGGGTCGGGGGCCTTGGCGGGGTCGCCGTTGTGCCCGTGCATGTCGACGAATCCGGGCATGACGTACATGCCGCGCGCGTCGATCTCGTGCGTGGCGTCGCGCGGCTCGCGGACCGGCGCGAGCGGCTTGCCCGGCGTGCCGGCGATCCGGATGTCGGCGATGCGGTTCCCCCGGATGACGATGTCGGCCGGGCCGTAGGGCGGCCCGCCGTTCCCCTCGATGACCGTGACGCCGCGGATGACGAGCGTCGGGAAGGGACCCTTGCCCTCGCCCGCCTGCCGCGCGGGCGTCGGCAGCATGTCCTGGCCGAGCGCCGGCAGCGCCGTGAACAGCATCGTCGCGGCGACCGCGAGGGTTCTGAAACGCATGGAGGTCCCCCCTTTCGGGGCACCCTAGTGCATGATCCTCACGGGTTGAACCACCTTCGGATCGGTCACCGATCGTCCGATGCGTCCTCCCCGATCCCACCCTCAGCGGCAAGACTTCCATCCCCGCATGTCGAGGTGGAAGTGGTCGCGGTGGGCGGCGTTGTAGTCGGAGCCGAGCGTCGTGCCGAACAGGTCACAGGCGCCCCCGTGCACCTCGGTGAGGAAAGCGGCCTCCGTGGTGCCGTCGCCCCAGTCCCGGCTCACGCTGATCTGGCGCCCGTCGGCGAGGTAGAAGGCGGCGACGTCGATCGCGTTGGCGGTGGCGTGCTCGCTGTAGGGTCCGGTGTCGCGGCCGTAGAGGCGGCGGCAGCTGTAGATGCCGAAATGCTCGACGCGAGCGAGCTCGGTCCCGAAATGGCGGCGCGCGGCGGGCGCCGCCACCCGGCGCTCCCACAACACCAGCGCCGCGGCGAGCGGGCAGGTGAGCGTGACCGGCGTGGGCGTGTAGCGGATGCCGGTGCGGTCGAGCGTGATCGCGTCCTCGTAGCCGCACTGCTCGCTCTCTCGGCGGTCGGGGAAGGGGGTGAAGCCGACGCCGGCGCGGGCCAGCGCGTCGCGGCACATCGCGGGGTCGCTGCGCAGGAGCTTGAGCTTCATCGCCGTCATCGAGCCGACCGGCGCCCCGAGATCGAGCGGCGTCCACGGCAGGTCTTGCGGGCGCGTCCGCTCGAGGTGGCGGACGTAGAGCGCCCCCGCTATCAGGAGGACGACAAGAACGAGGAGCGCGCGCATGATCGCGCCTTCTAACGTGACGGGGAGGCCTCGTGTCCTGGCAGCCGGAAATCGACGAGCTCTCGAAGCGCAGGCGGCTGGCCGAGGCAATGGGCGGCCCCGAGAAGCTCCGGCGCCAGCGCGACGCCGGCCGGCTCAACGCGCGCGAGCGGATCGCTGCGCTGGCGGATCCGGGGAGCTTCCACGAGATCGGCCAGATCGCGGGCTTCGCGCAGTACGACGCGGCGGGCGAGATCCGCGGCTTCCAGCCGTCGAACTTCCTGTTCGGCCGCGCGCGGATCGACGGCCGGCCGATCGTCCTCACCGCCGACGACTTCACCGTGCGCGGCGGCGCGGCCGACGCCGCGATCCACCGCAAGCTCGTCGAGGCCGAGAAGCTCGCCAGCGAATACCGCCTGCCGCTCGTCCGGCTGATTGAGGGCACGGGCGGCGGCGGCTCGGTCAGGACGCTCGAGAGCATGGGGCACACCTATGTTCCCGAGCTGCCGGGCTGGGAGGTGATGGTCGATAATCTTTCGAGCGTGCCGGTCGTGTCGCTCGGCCTCGGTCCCGTCGCCGGCCTCGGCGCCGGGCGTATGGTGATGAGCCACTATTCGCTGCTCGTCGAAGGGCTTTCGCAGATGTTCGTCGCCGGGCCGCCCGTCGTGGCGGCGGTCGGCGAGAAGCGGACCAAGGAGGAACTCGGCGGCGCGGCGATCCACGCCGCCAACGGCGCGGTCGACGACGTGGCCTCGTCGGAGGCGCACGCCTTCGCGCTTCTCCGCAGCTTTCTCTCCTATCTGCCCAGCACCGTTGAGGAATTGGCCGAGCGCCGCCCGAGCGGCGACGACCCGAACCGGCGCGAGGAAGGGCTGATCGAGGCGATCCCGCGCAACCTTCGCCACGTATACCCGGTCCGGCCGATCGTCGAGGCGGTGGTCGACCGCGGCAGCTTCTTCGAGATCGGGCGCAACTGGGGCAAGGCGATCGTCACCGGCTTCGCCCGGCTCGACGGCTGGCCGGTGGCCGTGCTGGCGTCGGACCCGATGGCGCTCGGGGGGCTATGGTCCGCCGACACGGCGCGCAAGGTCGAGCGCTTCGTCGACCTCGCGGAGACCTTCCACCTGCCGGTCGTCCACCTGATCGACAACCCCGGCTTCATGATCGGCCGACGCGCGGAGGAAGAGGCGACGATCCGCTGGGGATCGCGCGCCTTGACCGCCATTTACCAGGCGACCGTTCCCTGGTGCGCGCTCATCCTCCGCAAGGCCTACGTCATGGCCGGATCGGCGCACGCCAACACCAGCCGCTTCCGCTGGCGCATGGCGTGGCCGAGCGGCGACTGGGGCTCGCTTCCGATCGAGGGCGGGCTCGAGGCGGCGTACAAGGGCGAGCTCGAGAAGGCCGACGATCCGGCCGCCAAGCTCGCCGAGATCAAGGGCCGTCTCGACCGCGTGCGGTCGCCGCTGCGCACCGCTGAGCGTTACGGCATCGAGGAGATCATCGACCCCCGTGACACGCGCGCGCACCTATGCGAGTTCGCCGGGCTCGCGCAGCGGGGGCTGCGGCCGGGGCGGCGGAGCTTCGGGTATCGACCGTAGGAGGGTGGCGTTGGGGGCGCGTAAACTGACGACGAGGCGCATCGAGAAGGTCTGGGGCCGGCGCGAGCTGGCGCCCTGGTTCGAGAACGCTTCGGCCGACGGCGAGCCGATCGGCGAGATCTGGTACGAGATGGAGGGAGCTCCGACCGACGCGCCGGAGCTCCTGGTGAAGTTCCTGTTCACGAGCGAGAAGCTGTCGATCCAGGTCCATCCCGACGACGCGGCGGCGCGCGCCCGGGGCTACCCGCGCGGCAAGGACGAGGCCTGGGTGGTGCTGGCCGCAGAGCCGGACGCGACGATCGGGCTCGGTCTGACGCGCTCGGCGACGCGCGACGAATTGCGGACCGCCGCGCTCGACGGCTCGATCGAGGGACTGGTCGACTGGCGACCGGTCGAAACCGGCGATGTCTTCTACTCGCCGGCGGGCACCGTGCACGCGATCGGACCGGGGCTGGCGATCGTCGAGGTGCAGCAGAACGTCGATCTCACCTATCGCCTCTACGACTACGACCGTCCGCGTGAACTCCACCTCGACGAGGGAATCGCGGTCTCGGAGCCCCGGGTCTTCGAGGAGGTGCCGACCACCCGCGATTTGGCGCACGGGCGGCAGCTTCTGGCGCAGGGCCCGGCGTTCACGCTCGAACGTTGGCACCAAAAAGGGCGCGGCTCGTTAATCCCGGCGAAAGCTTCCGCTTGCTGGGTCGTGGTGCTCGGCGGAACCGGAACGTGCGACGGCGCGTCTTTCGGTCCCGGCGAGGTCTGGTACGCCGACGATCCGAGCCGGTGGGTGTTTTCGACCGAGACTGAACTTCTGGTCGCCTATCCGGGCGACCGCGTCGTCCCGACGCTGTGGCAGTCAGAGGAAGGTGGCGTGCCGAGCTGAGCGGGGAGACCGCTTCGGCTCGGCTTGTGCGAAAGGCGGAGTCCAAAGTGGCGAGCGTTCCATCGATCGGCAGGGCGGCAGCATCGCTCCGGCGCCCGCAGCGCGTGGGGCTCATCGGCGCACAGGTCGCACGATCGCGGAGCGCCGGAAGCTTCGCGCGTTCGCTGCGCGACGCGCTGCTCGACCTGCCGAGCGGCCTCGACTGCCGGACCGTCCTAGTGGGCGAAGGCCAGCGGGAGGAGGGCACTTCGCTGCTCCTGGCGCCTAACCATCCGCGCGGTTTCCGCCGCGTCGCCGACTACCTCAACTTCGCCGGCGTCGATGCCGTCTGCATCCAGCACGACTTCGAGGGCTTCGCCGGCGCGGCGGGCGAGCGGCTGATCGAGTTGCTGCCCCATCTCCAGGCGCCGGTCGTCACCACGTTGCACGAGGTTCCGACGCATCCCGAGCCCGAGCAGGTCCGCCTGCTCGGCGAGCTCGCCGCACGCTCGGCGCGCGTCGTCGTGCTGGCGCGCAAGGCCGCCGAGATCCTCGAGGACACCTACGGCGTCGACGCCGACGCGATCGAGGTGATCCCGTGCGGCGTGCACGAGCCGTCGGCGGTGTCGGGCGCGACGGCGAAGGCTCGCCTCGGTCTCGGCGGACGACGCGTTCTGATGACGCTCGGGCTGCTCGCGCCCGACAAAGGGATCGAGGTGATGATCGAGGCCTTGCCGGCGATCGTCGCCGTTCACCCCGACATCGTCTATGCCGTCGTGGGCGAGACCCACCCGGCGCTCGTCGCCCGCGAAGGCGAAAGCTACCGCCAGTCGCTGCTCGACCTCGCGAAGCAGCGCGGCGTCGCGGCGCACGTCCGCTTCCTCGACGATCATCCCGAAGGCAGCGACTTCTGCGCGACGCTCGCGGCGGCCGACCTCTACGTCTCGCCCTACTTGTCGGAGGCCGAGATGGCCTCGCACACGCTGGCCAGCGCCTTCGCGCTCGGCAAGCCGGTGGTGGCAACCCCCTTCTGGTATGCGCGCGAGCTGTTGGGGGAGGATCGCGGCGCGCTCGTCGCCTTCGGCAACCCGCAGGCGCTCGCCGATCAGGTGCTCGGGCTGCTGGGCGATCCGCGCAAGCTCGCCGCCGTGTCGCGGCGCGCCCAGGCCGCGGGACGCGACATGCTGTGGCCGAAGGTGGCGCGGCGCTACGAGGCGCTTTTCGCCGATGCCTTGCGCGAGGCCCCGGTCGCGCCGGCCTACCCGCGCAGCGCGCGTTCGATCGGCTCCGCGGTCACCGGATAGCCGCAGCCCTCGGGGATGCAGATGAACTGACGGCCTTCGCGGGTCTCGACGACGGGCTGGACCATGCGGACGGGGGTCTCGCGCGCCGCCGCGATGACCGCGTCGATGCTGTCGTGCAGCGCCAGCCGCTGCAGGTTGCACTTCGTCGGGAAGATGATCGAGCTCTCGCCGGCTTCGGCGCGCGCCAGCGCGTCGGCCGCCGTGAGCCAGCGCGATCGCACCGATTCGCCGCCGTCGTGCCGGGCGGTCTCGCCCGCGGGCATGCGCGCGAGATAGAAGCGGGTGTCGAAGCGCCGCGCGTGAAGATCGTTCGGCGGGCACCAATGCGCGAAGGGCACGAGCGCGTCGGCGCGCAGGCGGTGGCCCGTCGCGCGCAGGAAGTCGGCGAAGCTCTCCTCGTGGGCGACGATGCGCGGGCGCCAGCGGTCGCGGTCCGACTCAGCGACCGCGCCGCCGCCGGTCAGCAGCACGCCGGCCTCCTCGAACGTCTCGCGGACTGCCGCGATGCGGGCGGTCGCGTCGACGGGGTCGAGCGCCGCGAAGCCGGGGGCGAGCGCCGCGTCCCGCGCCAGCTCCACGTCCGCGTCGTCGACCTTGCCGCCGGGAAACACCATCATCCCGCCGGCGAAGCCCATCGTCTTCGCGCGTTCGACCATGAACAGTTCGACGCCGGCGGACGTTTCGCGGAGCAGGACGAGCGTGGCGGCCGGATGGGCGTGGTTGATGTCGGTCATGCCGGCCAATCTAGAGACCGCCGCCGCGAAGTCACCGCTGTCGATTGGCATAGGCCGGAGGAAGCATGGGCGCGGTCGAACTGATGGGCCTCGCCGCGAGTCTCAGCCTGCTCGCCGGATGGCGGCTCTACGCGGTGGTCCTCGCCACCGGCCTCGCGATGCGCTTCGGGCTTCCCGACATGCCCCGCCACCTCGAGGCGCTCGACGCGCTGGCGAGCTGGTGGGTGATCAGCGCGGCGGGAATCGGGTTCGTCGCCGAGTTCTTCGTCGACAAGCTCGCCTGGGTCGACAGCCTATGGGACGGCATCCACACCTTCATCCGCCCCGTCGGCGGGGCGCTCGTGGCGCTCGCGGTCGTCGATGCGGGCGATCCCGGTTGGCAGGTGGCCGCCGTCCTCGCCGGCGGCGGCGGCGCGCTCCTGAGCCACGGCGCCAAGACGGGGACACGGGCGGTGGTGAACGCCTCGCCGGAGCCGTTCAGCAACGTGGCGGTCAGCAGCGCCGAGGACGTGGCGACGGCCGGCGGCCTTTGGTTCGCGCTCACCAATCCCTGGGCCGCCGGCGCGGTCGCGGGCGTGGTCCTGATCGTCGCCGTCGTGCTTCTCGTCGCGAGCTGGCGGCTGCTGCGACGGGTGCGGGCGTGGGGCCGCGCGCGCACGCCGCACTAGGTTCGACCCGCGGCGGCGGAACGACGACCCCGCCGCTTCGTTGAACGAGCTGCCGCCGCAGGGTCTCGCGACGGCGTTGCGTGGGTTGGCTCGACATGATGGTTCACGACAAGCTTGGTCTCCGGCACGACCCGTTCGGGCCGGCCGACGGCGTGACCGGATTCGGCGTCGCGGCGCCCCTGCGCGCGGCGGCGGACGACATCCTGGCCGCGATCGCGCGGCGGGAGCCGCTGATACTGCTCACGGGACGCGCCGGCATGGGCAAGACGCTCGTCCTCAACCTCGTCGAGCAGGGGTGCCGGGCGAACGGCATCGCGGCCCACCGCGTGCCGCGCGGGGACATGGCGCACACCGCCGTCGGCAGCGGCGCCGAGGCGCTGCTGATCGACGAAGCCGACACCATCAACGACGCGACGCTCGCCGCGCTGGCGCCGGGCACCGCCGCGGCCGAAGCCCCGGTGATGGTGCTCGCCACGACGCGACCCGCCCTCCACCGGCTGCCGGGCGACGCCAGGCCGGCGGTCGTGGAGCTGCGGCCGCTCGCCGCCGTCGAGGCGCGAGACTTCCTGGTCGCGCGCGCCGCCGAGGCCGGCCGCGCCGATCTTTTCGATCCCGAGGCGCTCGACGTGATCGCGGGCGCCGGGCACGGCTCTCCGCGCAATCTCCGCGTCCTGGCCGGCGCCGCGATGTTCCAGGCGGCGAGCGACGGCGCGGGCCGCATCGCGCCGGTGCACGCGAGCCTGGCCGCGACGCTCCACGGCGGGCTGCTCAACCGGCCCGACCCCGAACCCGCGCCGCTGTCGGTGGCCGCGAACGACGCCGGACCGGCCGAGCCGCCCGCGGCGGTCGCCTCGTCGGCGCGGCCGCCGCGGCGCGAGCGGCGTCGCCGCGACGGCGGGCTGCCGTTCGCGGCGTCGGTCGCGGCCGTCGCGCTCCTGCTCCCGATGCTCTTCCGGTCGGAACCGCTCATCCTGCCGCCGGCGGAGGCGACCGCGACCTCGTCGCGCCTGCTCGGCCCGATGCGCGACGCGGCCGCGAGCGCGTTCCGCGTGGCGCCGGTGAACGCCGCTTCGTTCGCCGCGATCGAACCGGCGCTCGCGACGACGACCGGCGAATTCGCACCGGTACGGACCGCGGAGATCACGGCCTCGGCGCGTCCGTCGTTGGCGGCCTCAGAGGTGCGCTTGGCGGCCGAGACGCCGTTGCGCGTCACGCCGGCCGAGATCCGCGTGCGGCCCGCCGCGATAGCGCTCGAGACCGGGCGGCCCGCGGTCTCGCCATGGGACGCGACGATCGAGCGGACGTTCATCGCCGAGGTGCTCGCCGCGACGCGGCCGCAACCGCTTCTCGTACGGGTCGCCGGGATCGGCCGGTCGGGAGCGGCCGGCGATCCGGACGGGCCGGCCATCCGCTCTGCGGTGGCATCGGTCGCGTCGGTCCTGCCGGCGGTGGCGTCGGTCGAGGTGCCGCGCGCGACGCTGCCCGGCGCGGCGTCCCGTCCCGAAGTTCCGGTTCTCATCGCGCGGCCCGATCCGGCGGTCGCCGCCGTCACCGACACGGTCAAGGTCGCGGCCGACACCGCGGCCGCGCGCGCAGCGGCGGAGCAGGCCCGCGCGGCGAAGCAGGCCGCCGATCAGGCCGAGAGTGCGAAGGCGGCTGCGCAGCAGGCGGCGGACGCCAAGCAGGCAGCCGACCAAGCGAAGGCTGCGAAGGATGCGGCCGAGCAGGCGCAAGCCTCGAAGGCGGCCGCCGACCAAGCGAAGGCCGCGAAGCAAGCCGCGGACCAGGCCAAGGCGGCGAAGGACGCGGCCGATCAGGCGAAAGCCTCCAAAGAGGCGGCGGAAGAAGCCAAAGCTGCCAAGAAGGCGGCCGATGACGCCAAGGCGGCAAAGGACGCGGCCGAGCAAGCCAAGGCGGCGAAGGAGGCCGCCGAGCAGGCGAAGGCCGCCAAGGAGGCCGCCGACGAGGCCAAGGCCGTGAAGGCGGCGGCCGACGAGGCAAAGGCTGCCAAAGCGGCCGCGGAACAGGCAAAGGCCGCGAAGGCGGCGGCGGACGAAGCGAAGGCTGCCAAGGAAGCGTCCGACCAGGCGAAAGCCGCCAAGGAGGCCGCGGAGGAAGCGAAGGCGGCCAAGGCCGCAGCCGATCAAGCGAAGGCGGCGAAGGAAGCCGCCGAGCAGGCCAAAGCCGCGAAGGAGGCTTCGGAACAGGCTAAGGCCGCGAAAGAGGCTGCCGAACAAGCCAAGGCGGCAAAGGACGCCGCCGATCAGGCCAAGGCCGCGAAGGAAGCGGCCGACCAAGCGAAGGCAGCCAAGGACGCGGCGGAGCAGGCCAAAGCTGCCAAGGACGCCGCGGAGCAGGCCAAGGCCGCCAAAGAGGCCGCAGACCAAGCCAAGGCTGCGAAGGACGCGGCCGATCAGGCCAAAGCTGCTAAGGAGGCTGCCGATCAGGCCAAGGCAGCGAAGGACGCCGCCGAGCAAGCCAAAGCGGCGAAGGACGCCGCGGAGCAGGCGAAAGCCGCCAAGGACGCGGTGGACCAGGCCAAGGCGGCAAAGGACGCCGCCGATCAGGCCAAGGCGGCGAAAGATGCCGCCAAGGACGCCGCGAAGGCAGCGAAAGAGGCTGCGAAGAACGCCAAGCCGGGCTGAGCGCCGTCGGCGCTCAGATCAGTTCAGCGGTCCTGGGAAGTGGTGGAGCCGAGGGGAATCGAACCCCTGACCTCTGCAGTGCGATTGCAGCGCTCTCCCATCTGAGCTACGGCCCCAACGAGGTCAGGCGGCGCATATAGAGCCCCCCCCATCGGCGCGCAACAGCTTATTCGGCGGCCTGCAATTTCCCATCGGCGTAGGCCTGGGTGCCCCGGTGGTAGACCTTGTCGTCGGGCAGGATGTCGGTGATCTCGAGGTCGGGCTGGTCGGCCAATGCCTCGTAGAGCGGCGCGAAATCGGTGTTGAGGGTGGTGTGGAGCAGCTTCTCGAAGCTGTCGACCACGAAGTAGGTCTGCTGGAAGTCGTCGATGCGGTACTTCGTCCGGAGCACACGTGCGAGGTCGAACCGCAAGCGGTTGGGCGAGGGGTCGTCGAGCGCGAAGCGCGACTCGCCGAAGCTCGACACGATGCCGGCGCCGTAGATGCGCAGGCCCTCGTCCGAGCGGACCAACCCGAACTCGACGGTGTACCAGTAGAGGCGCGCGAGCCTGTGCATCGCGCCGAACTCCATCGCGCGGAGCCCGCCCGCGCCGTAGGCCTGCATGTAGTCGGCGAAGACCGGATGGGCGAGCAGCGGCACGTGGCCGAACACGTCGTGGAAGACGTCGGGCTCTTGGAGATAGTCGAGCTGGTCCGCGCGACGGATGAAGTTGCCGGCCGGGAATCGGCGGTTGGCCAGATGCTCGAAGAACACTTCCTCGGGCACGAGGCCCGGTACCGCCACCACGCGCCAGCCGGTGCGCTTCGTCAGCACCTCGGACAGCTCGTCGAAGTCCGGGATGCCGGGCTTCGAGAGCTTGAGCACGTCCAGGCCGTCGAGGAACTCGGGCGCGACGCGGCCGGGGAGCAGCGCCCCCTGGCGCGCGAACAGCGTGTCCCACACGCGGTGCTCGTCGGCCGTGTAGCGCGCCCAGTCCTGCGGGATCGTCCAGTCGGCGGCAGCACCCGCGGGCGGCCCGGGGGAAGTCGAATCGTTCATGGCGCGGCTATAACGCTTCGGCCGTGCTTTCGGTGCTGTCTTTCGCGCGTTCGTGGTGGCGGATGACTTCTTCGATCACGAAGCGCAGGAACTTCTCGGAGAATTCGGGATCGAGCTTGGCGGCGCGGGCCAGTTCGCGAAGCCGCGCGATCTGCCGTCCCTCGCGTCCGGGGTCTGCCGGCGGCAACCCCGCCTTCGCCTTGTAGGCGCCCACCTTCTGGGTGATCTTGAAGCGCTCGGCGAGCATGAACACGAGCGCGGCATCGATGTTGTCGATGCTGTCCCGGTAGGCGGCGAGCGTCGCGTCGGAATCGGCCATGGCGCAACATCTTGCGGCCAATCGACGCCGCCGCCAAGCGCCGGGGTTGCACAAGGGGCGGCGGGGCCTATGTTCCGCCGCGTAATGACCGCGACCGTTCACCCGCTTCGGCCCAAGCGCTCGGCAGCGCCCTCGCTCCAGCCGCTGATGAACCTCGTCGCGGCCGACCTCAACGAGGTCAACCGCACCATCCTCGATCGCATGCAGTCGCCGGTCTCGCTGATCCCGACGCTGGCCGGTCATCTGATCGCCGGCGGCGGCAAGCGGATGCGGCCGATGCTGACGCTCGCCTGCGCGCGGCTGCTCGATTACGCCGGCACAAGGCACCACAAGCTGGCCGCCTGCGTCGAGTTCATCCACACCGCGACGCTGCTCCACGACGATGTTGTCGACGGGTCCGGCCTGCGCCGCGGGAAGGCCACCGCGAACCTCATCTGGGGCAACCCGGCGACGGTCCTGGTGGGCGACTTCCTGTTCTCGCGCAGCTTCGAGCTGATGGTCGAGGACGGCTCGCTCCGCGTGCTGAAGATTCTCAGCCGCGCGTCGTCGACGATCGCCGAAGGCGAGGTGGATCAGCTCACCGCCGCGCGCGAGATCGAGACGAGCGAGGATCGCTATCTCGACATCATCAGCGCCAAGACCGCCGTCCTCTTCGCCGCCGCCTGCCAGATCGCGGCGATCGTCGCCGAGCGCGACGACAAGGTGGAGGCCGCGCTCGAAAGCTACGGCCGGAACCTCGGCATCGCGTTCCAGCTCGTCGACGACGCGATCGACTATGTCTCGGACGCGGACACCATGGGCAAGTCGATCGGCGACGACTTCCGCGAAGGCAAGGTCACGCTGCCGGTCATCCTCGCGTATCAACGCGGCGACGCGGCGGCGCGCGCCTTCTGGCGCGACGCGGTGTCGGGTCGCGCGGCGGGCGACGCCGAGCTGGCGCGTGGGGTCCAGCTGCTGCGGAGCACGCGCGCCATCGACGACACGCTGGCCCGCGCCCGCCACTACGGCACGCGCGCCATCGACGCGCTCGCCGGTTTCTCGAACGGACCGGCGAAGGCGGCGCTGATCGAGACCGTCGAATTCGCGATCGCCCGGGCCTACTGATCGGCCGGCCCGCATGGCCGAGCTGCCGGTCCTCGACGTTCTCCCCGACCTCATCGCCGCGCTCGACTCGGGATCGAACGCGGTGCTCGTCGCACCGCCGGGCGCCGGCAAGACCACCACGGTCGCGCCGGCGCTGCTCGACCGGCGCTGGGCCGCGGGTCGCCGTATCCTGCTGCTGAGCCCCCGACGCCTGGCCGCGCGCGCGGCCGCGGATCGGATGGCTAACCTTCGCGGCGAAGCGACGGGCCGGACGATCGGCTACCGCACCCGCCTCGACACCAAGGTGAGCCGCGACACGCGCGTCGAGGTGCTCACCGAAGGGGTCTTCACCAACCTCATCCAGGCCGATCCGGAGTTGTCGGGGGTCGCGGCCGTGCTGTTCGACGAGGTCCACGAGCGCAGCCTCGAAGGCGACTTCGGGCTCGCGCTGGCGCTCGACGCCCAAGCGGCGCTCCGCCCCGACCTGCGCCTCGTCGCCATGTCGGCGACGCTCGACGGCGCGAAATACGCCGCGCTCCTCGACGGGCCGGTGATCGAGGCGCAAGGGCGCATGTTCCCGGTAACGTACCGCCATATCGGCCGCCGGCCGAACGAGCGGGTCGAGGATGCCGTCGCCCGCGCCGTGACCCAGGCGCTCCGCGAGGAGGAGGGCAGCATCCTCGCCTTCCTGCCCGGGGCGGCGGAGATCGAGCGCACCGCCGAGCGGGTCGATCCGCCGTCCGACGTCGAGGTGCACCGACTCTACGGCGCGCTCGACGGGTCGGTGCAGCGGGCGGCGATCGAACCGGCGCCGGCTGGCCGGCGCAAGGTCGTGCTCGCCACCTCGATCGCCGAGACCAGCCTCACCATCGACGGCGTGCGCGTCGTGGTCGATTCCGGCGTCGCGCGCCGCCCGCGCTACGAGCGGGCGACCGGCCTCACCCGGCTCGTCACCGAACGCGCGAGCCAAGCCGCGGTTGCCCAGCGCGCCGGGCGCGCCGGCCGCACGGCGCCGGGCGTCGCCTGGCGGCTGTGGGACGAAGGCGAGACGCGCGGGTTCCCGCCGTTCGATCCGCCCGAGATTCTCGAAAGCGACCTCACGGGTCTCGTGCTCGACCTCGCGATCTGGGGCGTGAGCGATCCCGCGCAGCTCAGATGGCTCGATCCGCCGCCCGCCGCCGCCGTGGACGAGGCGCGCGACCGACTGCGGCTGCTGGCGGCGATCGACGCCGACGGTCGACCGACCGAGCACGGCCGCCGCATCGCCGGACTGCCGCTGCCGCCGCGGCTCGCGCACATGCTGGTGACGGGTGCGGCGCTCGGCATCGGCGATGTCGCCGCCAAGGTCGCGGTTCTCGTGACGGAGCGGGGGCTCGGCGGACGCGAGGCCGACGCCGAGGCCCGGCTGCGCAACTGGGATCGCGCGCGCGACCGACGATCGGAAGCGGCGAGGGGGCTGGCGTCGCGCTGGGCCCGGCTCGTCGCGGGCTCGGCGGCGGACGCGAGATCGGACGCGGCGGGCACGGCCCTGGCGCTCGCCTACCCCGATCGCGTGGCCCGGCGTCGCGGCGACGCCTGGCTGATGCGCAACGGCCGGGCGGTGAAGGTCGACGCGGCCGACCCGCTCGCCAAGCATGAGTGGATCGCGGTTTCGGAGGCGAGCGGTGCGGCCGGCGGCGCGCGCGTGCTGCTCGGCGCGCCCCTCGAGGCGGCGACCGTCGAAGCGCTGTTCGGGCGCGATGTCGAAAGCCGGCGGTCGGTGCGCTTCGATCCGGCGACGGGCGCGATCGCCGCCGAGGAGACGCGTGCCCTCGGCGCGATCACGCTCGTGCGCCGCCCGATCGAGCGGCCCGACCCCGACGAACTCCTCGCCGCGATGCTCGATGGAGTCAGGGGGGCGGGTCTCGGGGTGCTGCCGTGGTCGGAAGGTGCCCGGGCCCTACGAGCGCGGGTCGCGTTCATGCGCGGGCAGGGGGAGAGCCTTCCCGATCTGTCCGATGCCGGCCTGCTCGAGCGGCTGGACGACTGGCTGACGCAAGTGCTCGCCGGCAAGCGCCGCCTCGACGCGATCGAGCCCGGGGCGCTGACGCAGGCGATCGAAGCCTTGCTCGATTGGCCGCAGCGGCAGGCGCTCGACCGCCTGGCACCGCCTCGGCTGGTGACGCCGGCCGGCACCGGTCACGCGATCGACTACGCGGCCGAGGGCGGTCCGGCGGTCGAGGTGCGCGTGCAGGAGCTGTTCGGCCTCGCCGAGCACCCGGCGCTCGCGAACGGTCGGGTGCCGCTGACGCTCGTTCTGCTCTCGCCGGCCCACCGGCCGATCCAGACGACGCGCGACCTTCCGGGCTTCCGGCGCGGCTCCTGGCGCGCGGTGCAGGCAGAGATGAAGGGGCGCTACCCCAAGCACCCGTGGCCAGACGATCCCGCGGCCGCGCCGGCGACGACGCGGACGAAGAAGGCCGCGGCGCGCTTGGGACACTGACCCGCGGCCTCGATTGCGCGACCTCAGACGAGAAGGTCGTTGGGCGGCAGATCGGCAGTCGTCGGCAACGGGTCCATGACGAAGCTCGCGCCCGACCGGCCGCCGCCCATGATGTCGTTCGAGCCGTCATCGAGCAGGGCCTCGACCCCGACCGAGCTCGACGCCTGGAGCGAGCGGCCGTAGACGACGTAGACCGCGCCCGCGGTGTTGGTGCCGTTCACCGCGCCGACCGCCACGTCGGCCAGCCCGTCGCCGTTGAGGTCGCCCGGTCCCGCCACCTCGACGCCGGTGCCCGGCTGGCCGCCGGTGAGCTTGACCGAGTTGCCGCCCGAAAGACTATAGGCCGAGGAGGCCGTGCTCGAGCTGCCGAGCAGGATGTAGGCCGAACCGTTCGCACCGTCGGTCGGCGCGCCGACGACGAAGTCGCCGCGGGCGTCGCCGTTGAAGTTGCCGACGAAGGCCACCGACGTGCCGAACCCGCCCGTCCCCGAGATCTCGATGACCGTCGCCGAGCCGGGACTCGCGACGTTGATCGTGCCGCTCGCGTAGCTCGCGGCGCCAAGGAGGACGTAGACCTTGTTGACGCCCGGCGCGCCGACGATCACGTCCGCCCGCCCGTCACCGTTGACGTCGCCAACCGCCACCGACTCGCCGAAGCGCGCGTTGGCTTCGTTCGAGACCAGCCGGACGCCGGTCGTCCCGTCGAGGTTGGTCGTCGGCCCGAGCGGTTGGCTGCCCGACAGCGCCGGGCCGTTGAAGACCACCAGCACCTGGCCCTTGCGCGCGTCCGCGACGACGAGGTCGGCCCCGCCCGCCCCGTTCACGTTGCCGCTCGCCGCCGCGGTGTACCCCTCACCGTCGTTGGCGAAGTCGCCCGCCATAGTGAGCGCCTCGCTGGTGCTCGAATTGAGCGGGATGCCGCGCGTGCCGGCCGGGAAGGTCGCCTGCCCGAAGCCGACGAAGGCGGTACCGACGTCCTGCGCCGACACGTTGTTGACCGTGAGGTTGAGCCCGGGCGTCGCGACGAAGAAGTCGCCGACCCCATCGCCGTTGATGTCGCTCAGGACAGCCACCGCCGCGCCGACGTTAGGGCCGAGGTCCACGGCCGCATTCGGGAAGGCGGCCGTGCCTTCGGTGTTGTTGATGGTGTAGGTGAAGCCGTTGGCGCCCACCGGGTTGCCGCTGTCGAAGGTCGTTCCGCCGAGAAAACCGAAGGCGCGGCCGGCGTTGGCGTTTGGCGACGTATAACCCGGCGCACCGACCACCACGTCGGCCCGCCCATCGCCGCCGACGTTACCCACCGCTACGTCGTAGCCGAATCGCTCGCTGCCCTTCTGATCGCTCGACAGAGTCCGCGCCGGCGCGGCCGAAAGGTTCGCGCCGTCGAACACGTAAACGCGCCCGCCGTTGGCGCCGGGAGCCCCGACCACGAGATCGGCATTGCCGTTGCCGACCACGTCGCCGGTGCCGCCCGCCTGCAGCGTAGCGATCGAAAAGCCGAACTGGCCACCCGCGACCGCGCCGGGCGCCGACAGCGCCACGCCGCCGGCGCCGAGCGCCCCAAGGTCGATCGTCGTCGACGTGCCGCCGCCCGGAGGCGTCGGGGTCGGGGTGCCGCCTGGAGGCGTCGGCGTCGGCGTGCCGCCGCCCGGAGGCGTCGGGGTCGGCGTGCCGCCGCCCGGAGGCGTCGGGGTCGGCGTGCCGCCGCCCGGAGGCGGGGGCGTCGTGCCGGGGCCCTCACCACCGCCGCCGCCACCGCCGCCGCAGGCGGCGAGAAGGACCAGCGGCGAAAGGATCATGCCTCGATCGGCCAGCAGCGCGGCGCGGCGCTTCGCCGTGCGCCGCCCGGCCAGGAGGTCGGCGATGTCGGAGCTCGGTGCTTCGAGGAGATCGGCGGCGGACGGAAAGCGGCCGACAACTGGCACGTTCATACTCATCTCCCTGCAACCCCACCCGGCACCGGGCACGCCCGCGCATGCTGCCGGGTTTGTTCGCGAAAGCCCCGAAACGACGTCTTTGTTCCACGCCCGCGACGAGCCGCTGCGCCCCTTGACGAAGCAGGCGTCGCCGCCGCATCTGGCGCCCGTTGCAACAGGAGGCCGGACGTGGCGGCGCGCATCTATCAGGAACCCCCGAGCCCGACGCAGTCGGGTCGCGGCCGCTCGGGCCGTTGGGTGCTCGAGTTCGAATCGAAGGACCGTCAGCGGCACGATCCGACCACGGGGTGGATCGGCTCGGCGGACACGCAGCAGCAGGTGAAGCTCACCTTTCCGACGCTCGAGGCGGCGACCGCTTACGCGACCCGCGAGGGGCTGTCGGTCGAGGTGAAGCGCGGCAGCGAGCGCAAGCTGCGCCTCCAGGCCTATGCGGACAATTTCAAGTAAGGACGCCGTCCCGCCGGCGCGCGCCGCGCGTCGGCCGGGCGGCTCGGCTACGCGCCCGTAGCTCAGCTGGATAGAGCACGTGCCTTCTAAGCTCGTGGTCGCAGGTTCGAATCCTGCCGGGCGCGCCAATCACGTAGGAGAGTAGAGATGACCGACCAGCCCACCACGCTCACCATGACGCTCGAGACGGGCGACGTCGTCATCCGGCTGCGGCCCGATCTCGCGCCGGGTCACGTCGAGCGGATCAGCGGCCTCGCGAACGAGGGCTTCTACGACGGCGTGGTCTTCCACCGCGTCATCCCCGGATTCATGGCGCAGGGCGGCGACCCGACCGGCACCGGCACGGGCGGCTCCAAGCTGCCCGACCTGCAGGCGGAGTTCTCGAAGGAGCCGCATGTTCGCGGCACCTGCTCGATGGCGCGCACCAGCTACCCGCATTCGGCGAACAGCCAGTTCTTCATCTGCTTCGAGGACGCGCGCTTCCTCGACAACCAGTACACGGTGTGGGGCGAGGTGGCCTCCGGCATGGAGCACATCGACGCGCTGCCTAAGGGCGAGCCGCCGCGCAGCCCCGGCAAGATCGTGCGCATGCGCGCCGCCTGAACCCTTCGGTTGCGGCGGCGTTACGTCGTGAGGAAGCTCGCGACGGATGCCGACCGCCTATCTCTACGACGCCGAAGGGCGCGACCGTCGGGTCGAGCTGGCGTCGTCGACCGTCGGCGGGCTGACCGAGTACAACCTGCTGTGGATCGACGTCGAGACCGACGATGCGCCGGGGATGAAGGCGGTCGCCGACATGCTCGGTCTCGACCGTAGCAGCGTCAACCGGATGCGCCGGCCGCACGTGCGCCCGCGTCTCGACAATTACGGCGGCTATTTCCAGCTGACTGTCTACGCCCGGCCGCTCGCCCACCGCGCCGCCGCTCAGCGCGACGAGGAGGGGCGTCACCTCTACGGCGCGGGGGCCGTCCGCCTTGACCTCCTGGTCGGCGACCACTGGATCGTGACGGCGCGCGAGGACGACATCCCGTTCCTCGACGGCTATCGCGCCCAGGACAAGGCGGAGACGATGATTGGGTCGCTCAGCCCGCAGGCGCTCGCCGCGTCGCTGCTCGACTGGCATCTGGAAGATTATTTCGACGCGGTGTCGCAGATCGAGGCGGCGATCGACCGGCTCGACGAGCAGGTGATCGCCGGTCCGGGCCAGCGGGGCGTGCTCGGCCGGCTCGCCGCCTTCAAGCGGCAGGTGTCGCGGCTTCGGGCCTTGCTCGCCGCGCAGCGCGCCGTCTTCTACGGGCTCGCGCGACCCGATTTCGGGCAGGTCGCCGAGAGCGCCGCCGCTCCGCATTTCCAGGCGCTCGCCGCCCGCTTCGAGCGCGCCGTCGACGAGGTGGAACGCGCCCGCGACCTCGTGCTGGGAAGCTTCGACCTGTTCACCTCCCGCACGACCGAGCGCACGAACGACCTCGTCAAGGCGCTCACCTTCATCACCGTGGCGATCGGCCTGTGCGCCGCGGTCGCCGGTATCTTCGGCATGAACTTCGACGCCGACGTGTTCACCGCGGGCGATCGCGGCTTCGCGATCACCGTCGCCGCCCAGGCGGTGATCCTGGTCGCGGCCGCGATATACGTCCGGCTCAAAGGCTGGATCTAGGCGCCGCCGATCCCCTCGACGACCTTGCCGGTCCCGCCGCAGGTGGCGCAGGGCCCGCCGTCGATCCGGCCGCTTCCGGCGCAGTCGAGACAAAGATTCTCGCCCGTGCCGGGCGTCCCGGGCGCCGCCACGTCACCGGGATTGAGCGCATCGCCGTCGGTCATCGCTTGCTCTCCGCAGTCGGTCGCGGCCCCAACGAAGCACGCGGCGGTTCGTTCGCGACTTTCGGGTGCGATCGACCGGCTTGCGACGGGTTGCGCCGCCGCTTCGGCTGACGCACGATCGCGCCATAGGCCGGCAACCCGGCAACGAGAAAATCGGGGAGGAAGTCTCATGGGTTACGTGCGTTGCTTGACGCAGATCTTCGTCGCGTCGCTCGTCGCCTCGAGCGCGCTGACGCCGGCCGCGGCGGCGCCGGTGGCCGAACGCTACACGGTGATCATCGGCGGGACGAAGGTCGGCCACCTCAAGACCGAGACCGAGGGCGGCGGCACGGTCGTCGACTACGACTACAAGAACAACGGGCGCGGCCCGACGATCGCCGAGACGCTGCGCGTCGACGCGCGCGGCCTTCCGGTCGCCTGGACCGTGAAGGGCAGCACGACCTTCGGGAGCAAGGTCGAGGAGAGCTTCAGCCTTGCGGACGGCAAGGCGACCTGGACCGATTCGACCGGCACCGGCAGCGCCGCCGTCCGCCAGCCGAGCGTCTACATCGCACAGAGCGCCAGCCCGTGGGCGAGCGCGCTCTATGCCCGCGCCTTGCTGAAGGACGCGGACCGGGCGATGCCGGCGCTGCCGGGCGGCACGCTGCGGCTCGAAAAGGGCGAGACGCTCACGGTCGCCGGCAAGCCTGGCCCGGTGCAGGCCACCGCCTACACGCTCAGCGGCATCGACCTCACGCCCGAGACCATGCTGCTCGATGCCGAGGGCGACCTCGTCGCCTATGTGACCCCGCGCTTCGTCGTCGTGCGCGAAGGCTACGAGGGCGAGGAGACGAGGCTGCGCGACCTCGCCGCCAGATGGTCGAGCGACCGGCTGGTCGCGATCCAGAAGGCGGTGGCGCACGACTACGGCGCGCCGGTCCGCGTCCGCAACGTGCGGCTGTTCGATCCGGCCAAGAAGGCGCTGACGCCGCCGGTCTCGGTGCTGGTGCGCGGCAAGACGATCGCGGCGGTGGAGGCGTCCGACGCTCGGGGCGCCGGCGAGGTCACGGTCGACGGCGCGGGCGGAACGCTCGTCCCCGGCATGTACGAGATGCACGCGCACCTCGGCGAGGACGACGCGCTCCTCAACCTCGTCGCCGGCATCACGAGCGTCCGCGACATGGGCAACGACAACGCCGTGCTCGACGACCTCGTCCGCCGCCTGGATGCCGGCGTCATCGGCGGGCCGCGCGTGGTCCGCTCCGGCTTCATCGAGGGCAAGAGCCCGTTCAACTCGAACAACGGCATCGTCGTCGACAGCGAGGCGAAGGCGGTGGACGCGGTGCGCTGGTACGCGGCGCGCGGCTACCCGACGATCAAGGTCTACAACAGCATCGATCCGGCCTGGGTGCCGGCGATGGTGAAGGAGGCCCACGCCCGCGGCATGCGCGTGAAGGGACACGTGCCGGCCTTCACCACCGCCGACGCGATGATCGGCGCCGGCTACGACGAGATCACCCACATCAACCAGTTCATGCTCGGCTGGGTCATCAAGCCGACCGAGGACACCCGCACGCTGTTCCGGCTGACCGCGCTCAAGCGGCTGCCGGCGCTCGACCTCGACAGCGAACCCGTCCAGCGGACCGTGCGGTCGATGGTCGACCGGAAGCTCGCGATCGACCCGACGATCGGCATCCACGAGAACCTGCTCACCAACCGCGACCGGCAGGTGCCGCTCGGCGCGGTCGATTACATCGATCACATGCCGATCGCCGTGCAGCGCAACACCAAGCGGGCCTGGATCGACACCTCGGCGCCCGGCGATGACGCGGCCTACCGCGGCGCGTTCGACAAGATCCTCGCCACGGTGAAGCTCCTGAACGACCGCGGCGTCTTCATCGTGCCCGGCACCGACACGGGCGGGGCGCTCACCTACCATCGCGAGCTCGAGCTCTTGCAGAAGATCGGCATGACGCCGGCGCAGGTGCTGGCGCGCGCGACCGGCGAGATGGCGACCTATCTCGGGCAGGGCGACAGGCTGGGCTCGATCGAGAAGGGCAAGCTCGCCGACTTCTTCC
>Ga0164290_1001596_pt1 | contig 29317 bp, 37 predicted proteins | sample Micstemetagenome_FD_108782 | JGI IMG/M metagenome (GOLD analysis project Ga0164290, IMG submission 108782) | Contaminated culture microbial community from soil near Moab, Utah, USA - Microcoleus steenstrupii SON62 (Illumina Assembly) | ecosystem: Environmental > Terrestrial > Soil > Soil crust...
GCCTCCGCCCATGGCGCGAAGCGTGCCAGCTGCTCGCTATTGCTCGCCGCAAGCACCGGAAAGTCTGTGCTCGCAAGGCTTTCGCCCGCTTCTAAAGGGGTGGGACTGCGTTGCAGCCACTGCTCTCAACGAGCCGAACCGTCCGCTGTGAACCTTTGCAACAGTCACGCGGCCCCCTGGCTCACGGTTGCGCTGGCCGCGCTTGAAGCCACGAGAGAAGACAGCAGGTGCCAGAAGAAGGCAACGACTCTGCTCAGACCTCTCCAGCGCAGCCCCTCCTGGTGGAGTTGAGAGGAGGCGGTTCGCCCCAGAGGCCGAGCACAAGCTCTTTGGACGTAGCCGTTCCAAGCCCCATCGCCTTCCAGCTTCCAATCCGCTCCGCTACTCCGCTTCTCACCACCCGAGGGCTGGCTTGCTGAACGCGACGGACGGATAAGGCCCAGAAGCCCGCAGCCATAGGGAGGGCCAGTGTGCTCAGGAAGGTGCGTTCAAAGTCGTGAGCAGCAGCCTCAGCCTCAACCGGACCTCTGCCCCTGGGAGGCCTTCGAGCAGCAGAGTGTGGCTGTCACTACAGACGCGCTACCAAGAGGCAACCCCATGTCTGCCCAGGCCAGAGCAAAACCGAGGCAACTGAGGCGATAGCAGTTGCTGGCCTGCCTCAAGAGAGAAGAAGGCCCAGGACCTGCCAGCGGACCGTTCTCCCATAAAAAAAGCCGCGGCTGGTGCCGCGGCGGGGGAGTATTGGCTGAGCTCGGAAGAGGCTCAGAACAGACCAAGGGTGAGGGACTTGTCAATCGGCATGGCGGCACCGATGCCCAGGTAAATCGTGAAAGCAGTACCAAAAAGGAAGGCACCCATGGCCACAGGGCGGCGGAAGGGGTTCTGGAACTTGTTGAAGCTCTCAATAAAAGGAATGAGCATCAAGCCGAGGGGCACCATCGTTTGAAGAGCGATGCCAAGCAGCTTGTTGGGGACAACCCTCAGAATCTGGAAGACGGGATAGAGGTACCACTCGGGGAGAATTTCCAGAGGAGTGGCAAATGGATCGGCTTTGTCGCCCAGCATGGCTGGATCGAGGACGGCGAGCCCAACAACGCACGCGATGGTGCCCAGGATCACCACTGGGAAGATGTAGAGGAGATCGTTGGGCCAAGCGGGCTCGCCGTAGTAGTTGTGCCCCATGCCCTTGGCGAGCTTGGCGCGGAGCTTGGGATCGCTCAGATCAGGCTTCTTGAGGATGTGCATGGAGGGAACCTAGTGAGGGCGGCGGAAAGCAGAGAGCAGGGGCAAGAAACAGGCAGAGATCACAAGGGACCGGAAATGCCTTGCTTGCGGATCATCAGGAAGTGCATGAGCATGAAGACCGCAAGCAGCCAAGGCATCACGAAGGTGTGAAGGCTGTAAAAGCGGGTAAGGGTGGACTGACCAACGCTTTCACCACCACGGAGCAGCTCAACCATGAAGTCGCCAACCACAGGGACGGCGGCAGGAACACCGGAAACAATCTTGACGGCCCAGTAACCCACCTGATCCCAAGGGAGGGAATAGCCAGTGACCCCGAAAGAAACTGTGATGACGGCCATGGTGACGCCGGTGATCCAGGTGAGCTCACGGGGACGCTTGAAGCCACCAGTGAGATAGACGCGGAACACGTGAAGAATGAGCATCAGCACCATCATGCTTGCGCTCCAACGATGCACCGAACGAATCAACCAACCGAAGCTGACATCCGTCATGAGGTACTGAACCGAGGCATAGGCCTCAGCGACGGTGGGCTTGTAATAGAAGGTCATCGCAAAGCCGGTGGCAAACTGGATCAGAAAGCACACCAGGGTGATGCCGCCGAGGCAATAGAAAATATTGACGTGGGGCGGCACGTATTTGGAGGAGATATCGTCTGCGATCGCCTGGATCTCCAGACGCTCCTCAAACCAGTCGTACACAGGGGACGACTTGGCAGCCGGAGACGAGTTCGCCATGCAGCAGGGGACGGTGGGTTGCGAGAGTCTACCGATTGCCGTGGACCGGTCGTGATTGCAGGCAGGCCTCTGAAACAGAGGGCATGGGCCTTGGTGTCGGCGGCCTCTTTGGCCCTGATTCTGCTGGGGTGCCCGCCCCCCGTGCAGGCCCTCAACGACGCGCAGCAACTGGTGGTGGAGGCCTGGCGCCTCGTGAACCAGAGCTATGTGGACCCCGAGCGCTTCGAGGCTGTGCACTGGCGCCAGTTGCGCCAGCAGGCCCTTGAACAGAGGATCGAAAGCAGTGGTGAGGCCTACGACGCCATCGCCGCCATGCTGGCCCCGCTGGGTGACCCCTACACACGGTTCCTCAGCCCATCTGACTACGCCGCTCTTCGTTCAAGCACCAAGGGGAGCGTCAGCGGGGTGGGCCTGCAGCTTGGGACGGTGGGCAACGACCAGACCATCGTGGTGATTGCGCCCCTGGATGGCTCACCAGCTGCCGAGGCGGCCATCGGCACCGGCAGTGCGCTGCTTGAAGTGGAGGGGGAAAGCTGCGCCTCACTCGGTCTGGAGGCCACAGCGGCACGGCTGCGGGGGCCGGCTGGAAGCCGGGTTCAGCTGCTGGTGCGCTCACCCGAAGGCGTGGAACGGCAGCTGCTGCTGGAACGCAGAACCGTTGACCTGCAACCCGTGCGGCAGCGCGAGTTCAATGCGCAGGGCCACCGGCTTGGGTATCTGCGCATCAGCCAGTTCAGCGAGCAGGTGCCCGAACAGGTGCGCGACACCCTCACTGCCTTCGACAGCCATGGCGTGGAAGGGCTTGTGCTGGACCTGCGCAACAACTCCGGCGGACTGGTGGATGCCGGAGTTGCCGTAGCCGGCGCCTTGCTGGATGGCCAGCGGATCGTGGAAACCCGCACCCGCAGCGGCCTGAGCGAAGAGAGACAGGCCCCTCCCGGCCAACTGTTCCGCGGGCCGATGCTCACGCTGGTGAATGGCGGCACAGCCAGTGCCAGTGAGATCCTGGCCGGGGCTCTCCAGGACGATGGACGTTCGGAGCTGCTGGGTAGCCGCACCTTCGGGAAAGGGCTGATTCAGACACTGATCGGGCTGGGCGACGGCAGCGGCCTCACGGTGACCGTGGCCCGCTACGTGACCCCCAGCGGCCGCGACATCCAAAGCCTGGGCATCACCCCCGATCAGCCCCTGCCCGAGCCGGAACCGCTCAACCCCGGCGGAGAGGACGACACCTGGCTGGCGGAAGCGGCCGCGAGGCTCGCCGGGGAGTTGGCCTGAATGAAACGCACCCGCACGTATCACGATCCCCTGCATGGGGCCATTCGCCTCGACCGTGACAATCCAGCCGAAGCGCTGGCCATGGAACTGGTCGATACCGTGCCGTTTCAACGGTTGCGCCGCATCCGCCAGCTGGGGCCCGCCTTTCTGACCTTCCACGGAGCTGAATCCAGCCGCTTCACCCATTCCCTCGGGGTGCTCCATCTGGTCCGTCGCGCCCTGGCGGAACTCACTCCCCAGGCTCCCGATCTGATCGAAGCCCAGGGCGTTCTGTATGCCGCGGCCTTGCTGCACGACGTGGGCCATGGCCCGCTCAGCCACTCGGGCGAGGAGATGTATGGGTTAAGGCACGAGCGCTGGTCGGCCCGGCTGGTGCGCGAGCACCCGGATCTGCGCGGCCCGATGGAGCAGTTCGCTCCCGGCACCGCCGAGGCTGTGGCCAGCCTGCTGGAAGAGGGCAGCCACCCGCATCCCTCGATCGCGGCGCTGGTGAGCAGCCAGCTCGACTGTGACCGCCTCGACTACCTGCTGCGGGACAGCCACAGCACCGGAACCTGCTTCGGACAGCTGGACCTCGACCGCCTGCTGGCCGCCCTGACCCTGGCCCCCGACCGCAGCCTTGCCATCCATCCCAAAGGCCTGATGGCAGTGGAGCACTACCTGGTGGTGCGCAATCTGATGCACCGCAGCGTGTACAACCACCGCCTCAACGTGGTCTGCAACTGGCTGCTGCGGCAGCTGATCCTGGCCGCCCGCGACGCTCGCCCCGATCAGGTGTTTGCCGATGCGGTGATGGCCCGCTGGCTGTGGGAACCGGCGGCGCTGGATGTCTCCACCTATCTGGCCAACGATGACGTACGCACCGGGTACCACCTGCTCCGCTGGGCCGAGGACGGACCTGAGCCCCTGCGGCAGCTGAGCGCTCGCCTGCTGGAGCGCAGGCTGTTGAAGGCCCTTGACGTGAGCGCCCTGCCAGCGGAGGGCCGGTTGGAGCTGCTGGCACTGGCCCAGCGCCACGCTGCCGCCGCCGGCCTCGACCCACGGGTGTGTTGCGGGCTCGATCAGCGCCAGAGCCGTGGGTATCACCCATACAAAGGTGGGCTGCGGCTATGGGACGGTCACACGCTCGAAGCGCTTGAGGAGCGATCGCCATTGGTGAGCAGCCTGGTCAAACCGGTGGAGCTGTGTTGGCTGATCCATCCGGCTGAGGTCAACGCGCAGCTGAGGCAAGCGCTCCGGCAGCGATCGGCTGAATCGAGACCCCCTGGGTAAGTTGTCCTCCTTCGCCCGCACCGATGGCTGCCGTTCTGATTGCGGCTTCAGCGCCCGGCCTCGCCCATCAGATGCTGCTGCCGGCCTCCCCTGACGGAGCAGCCACTGCCTTTCAGAACGTGCTCCTCGCTCTGGGGCACAGACCACCGCAGGGGCCGGTGGTGCTGCAGAGCGGAACCTGGCAGCTGGATCTGCCGCAGCTGCGCGAGCTCCAGCGGTTGTTCCGCAGCCATGGCCTGAAGCTTTGCAGGGTGGAGGGGCGGTGCGAGGAAACGCTGGTGGCGGCGGCGGCGATCGGACTTGCCGTTGTCTCCAGCCGCAGCTCGGAAGAGGGGTCGAGCGCGGCGGGGAACAGCGACAGCCAGGCGAGCGGCACCGTCGCAGGGCTGCCCGGCAGCGACGGACTCAGCCTGCATCGCGGCACGCTGCGCGCCGGGGACCACGTGGAGGTGGGGGGATCGCTGCTGGTGCTGGGGGATGTGAACCCGGGCGCCCGTGTACGCGCCGCGGGTCATGTGCTCGTGTGGGGAAGGCTGCGGGGCATTGCCCATGCGGGCTGCGAAGGGGATGCAAACGCCAGGATCGTGGCCTTGCACCTGCGGCCTCTGCAGTTGCGGATCGCCGATGCCGTGGCCCGCGGGCCCGAAGATCAACCACCGCTGGGCTTCTGCGAGCAGGCCACGCTGGTGGCAGGAAGCATTCGGATCGATCCGGCGGAACCGTTCTGGCCGGTGACGGAGGCCTGAAGATCCCTTGGCTGGCACGTTTTCGGCGACAGCACTGACGAACAGCAAGCTCATCAGCGGTTGATGATCCCCAGCCCGCCCAAAAGGCCCGCCACCCCCATGAACCACAGCGGCGAAAGGCGCGTGCGCAGCATGAGGAAGCACACCACAATCGAAACGAGATAACCCGGAACCCCGTGGTTGGCCGTGTTGAGGATCTTGAAGCCCACCACGAAGAGAATGCCCAGGGTGATCGGCCCAAGACCGCGCTCAAATGCCACCCGCCAGGGGGAATGCTCCAGGCGTTTCCAGCTGAGGCAGGCGACCACCATCAGCAGCGTGGATGGAATGAGAATGGCCAGTTCAGCGGCGTAGGCACTCACGAGCGCCATCCATGGCCCTTCCTTCCAGGCCGCCCCCATGCCCAGCAACCCCACAATCATTGAGCTGGGGCCCGGGGCCGCCTCCGCCAGCGCGTAGATATCCGAGAACTGGGAATCGGTGAGCCAGCAGAACTGCTCCACACTGATGTGGTGATACTCCGCCAGCAGGGTGTTGCCGCCTCCCAGCGAAAACAACGAAAGAGAAAGGAAGGTCCAGATCAGTTGAAGGAAGTCACCCAGCTGAGTGGTGGGAGGGGTCGCGCAGGAAAGCAAGACCAACGGCGAGCTCATGACGGCTCCTGGGCGCTGCTGCGGGGCCAGTACCAGACCATGGCCAGTGGACCCGCCACCAGCACCATCGGAATCAGCCGCACATGGAACACGGCCATCGCCACAAAGGTGAGCGCAGCCAGTAGCAGGGCAACCCGATCTCGCCAGTAGGTGTGCAGGATCTTGAAGCCCATCGACAGGGCCATGCCGGCCGCCGCTGCAACGACCCCGGCCAGCACCCGATCCACGGCCGGGATCTCATGCACCTGGAAATACACGAGGCCGAGCAGCATCAGCAGCGTGAATGGCACCACCAACATGCCGGCAAGAGCCACCAGCGCTCCGACGAGCCCGTGAAAACTGGCGCCGATGTAAACGGCCATGTTGATCTGGTTGGGCCCGGGGAACAGGCGCGCCACGGTGAGGCCGGTGAGGAAGTCCTGGTCGGACATCCAGCGGCGCTGCTCCACCACGATGCGCTGGCTCCAGGCCGAAAGGCCACCGCCAAAGGAGGAGAGCGCGACCTGCAGCATGCCGATGAACAGCTGACGGAGGCCGGGGGGTGGCGCCAGCCCGGCAGGGCACGGAATCGGGTGTTGTTCGGGAGCAGACGCAGGCATCAATCGTGCACGAAGTGGGGATCAGGGGGGAGTTCACCCAGTTCGTGCAGGCTTGGATTGAGCGGGTCGGGGGCGGCATAGGGGCTGGCCTGCTCCCAGTCGGCTGCGAACGTGGCCTTGAGCCGTTCCACCACGGCCGGGGCATCACACTCGATGCCCAACTCCCGGCGCAGATCGAAGGCGCTGCGGTCGATGTTCATGGATCCGGTCTGGGCGGCAATACCATCCATGAGGATCAGCTTGGCGTGCAGCTTGAGATGTTTCTGCCGCCGCACCTTCACACCGAAGCGTTGCATCACCCGCAGCGATGAGAAGGTGTCATAAATGTCCCAGTCACTGATGCCGTGCTTTCCTCCGCAGAGCACGCGCACCTTCACCCCCCTTTCGCGGGCCGAAATGATCCGATCGAGGATCACCGCATCCACGAACTTGGGATGCTGGATCCACAGCGTGTTGTTGGCAGCATCCACGATCCGCGCCATCTGGCCGCGGCTGTGCAGACTGCTCCACAGCAGGCCGACCGCCAGATCAGGGGAGAAGAAGGTGCGGTTCCAGTCGGCCTCGAAGCCAGCAATCACCTGCTCCACCACAGCTTTGGCACAGCTCACCACGCCATAGTCGCGGGTCTGGGTGAAGTACTTGTCACTCAGGTTGAAGGTGGCGATCAGGGCCTGCTCGCGGTCCACCACCATCGACTTCTCGTGGGTCACAGGGAAGGCTTCGCTCGTCCAGTTCACCTCCATACCCCAGTCACACAGGCGCTGGTAGGCGGCATCGTTCCAACGATCGCCGCCGGAAGTGTGAGGATTGAGCATCACCCGCACCTGCACACCACGTTGATGGGCCCGCAGCAAGGCCGCTTCCACCGCTTCCGATTCCAGCTTGAACTGCTTCAGCAGCAGTTGCTCCCTGGCCCCTTCAATGAGCGCCACCACCGCTTCAGCGCCGTCGTCGGGCATGACCAGAAGCCTCTGGTAATGGGGGAGCGGATCCGGCATCGGACAGGTGACAGCACGTGCACCGTTTTACTGGGCTCGGGAGCGTCTCGCCCGCAGCAGCAACGGGTACGGAGGGTGCCGACCACAAGTGGACGTAACCTGCAGGCATCCCTGGCAGCGCCGTGACCTCCGCCTCGAGCCGCACGATCCTCATCTGCTCCGGCAAGGGGGGGGTCGGCAAGACCACCCTCACCGCCAACCTCGGCATCGCCCTGGCCAAACAAGGCGCCAGAACCGCCGTGTTGGATGCCGATTTCGGTCTGCGCAATCTGGATCTGCTGCTCGGCCTCGAAAACCGGATCGTCTACACGGCGCAGGAAGTGCTCGCGGAAACCTGCCGCCTGGAGCAGGCTCTGGTGAAGCACAAGCAGGAGCCGAATTTATCGCTGCTGCCCGCAGGCAACCCACGCATGCTCGAGTGGCTCACGCCCGACGACATGAAGAAGATCGTGGCCATGCTGGAGGAGCGCTTTGATTTCGTACTGATCGACTGCCCGGCCGGCATCGAGGACGGCTTCAAGAATGCGGCGGCCGCCTCCCGCGAAGCCCTGATCGTGACCACTCCGGAAGTGTCCGCGGTGCGGGACGCTGACCGTGTGATCGGCCTGCTGCAGACGCGGGAAATCCAGCCGGTGCAGCTGGTGCTGAACCGGGTGCGGCCAAAGATGATGGCCAATCAGGAGATGCTGGCCGTCGACGACGTGACCGACATCCTCGCCCTGCCGCTGGTGGGCCTGGTCCTGGAGGACGAACAAGTGATCGTGTCGACCAACCGCGGCGAACCGCTCACGCTCAATGGCAGCCGCTCCCCCGCAGGCCAGGCCTACATGAACGTGGCCAGGCGCCTGCGGGGCGAGGACGTTCCACTGGTGGATCCCACCAAGAAAGCACCAGGGCTGAGGGCCAAGATCGGCCGCTTGATGCAAACCAAGATCTTCTGATCACCGATGACGCTCCGCGAACTCATCGACAAGCTGCTTGGACGTCAACCGGCCAGCGCTGCCACCGCCAAGCAGAGGCTGCAGTTGGTGCTGGCTCACGATCGCAGTGATCTGAATCCTGAATTGCTGGAGCAGATGCGCCGGGAAATCCTTGAAGTGGTGTCGCGCTACGTGGAAATCGATCTGGAGGAAGGCGATGTGAGCCTGGAAACCGAAGACCGCGTGACTGCTCTGGTGGCCAACCTGCCGATCAAGCGGGCCCGCCCCACACCGTTACCTCCACCGCCTGGCACGGCTGCCGCCTCCGCCTGAGCAAGCCAGCGGCTTCAGCCGCTGGCCATGGGCTACGCCGGAGTGAAGTGGGAACCAGGGCCAGCAACGAGGGCGAAGCTGCGGTTGCGTGGGAACCCTGGCATGAGCCCCACTTCAGCGATGGATCCCTTGCCTGCCACCAGCGAACCCACACTGACTTCACCCGTGCTCACCCCTGCCGAGAGGCGTGTGCTGCACATGTTGAAAGAAGGGAGAAGCAACAAAGGCATTGCCGCCGCCCTTACCTTGAGCCACCGCACCGTGGAAAGCCACGTGTCGCACTTGCTGGCAAAAACCGGCTGCAACAACCGGAGCCAGCTGCTGCTGTGGGCTCTGGGGGAGAGATAAGCTCAACGCGTGCCGGCTTAGCTCAGCGGTAGAGCAGCGCTTTTGTAAAGCGAAGGCCATCGGTTCAAATCCGTTAGCCGGCTTCTCTTTGCCCTCAAGCTCACTGCTGTTGCCTTCTGGCCAGCTGGTTCCGGCGGCGTGCCGGCCTTCCGCGTGCTGTGCAACAGCATTGCTCCTTGCCGCTTGATGCTGTTTTGCTCTATGCCCTGCAGGACGTCAGCGGCTCAGGAGGCAAGACAAGCAAGACACGGGGAAGCCCCTGAGCCGACGCCGTCTTTCAGGAGCGCCGGCCCGCCAGTAACCAGCCGCCAGCGATCAGCGGCAGCCAGATCCAGCCGCTCATGGAGAGGAGCGGCGTGAAGGCGCGCAGCACCGGCTCCAGGAGTGCGTCGAATCCCGTGAGCAGGAACACGATCAGCAGGATCAGCCAGAGCATGGCGGCATCATGGCGCGCTGTTGATGGGCATCACAGCCCCACGCCGCAGCACTTCCCAGCGATCGCCCGGATGCCAGCGAAGCACCGTGCTGGCCTGGCCTTCCATCGACGGCCATGGCAGCGGAGCCAGGATCGGCAAGCCGCCGAACACCGCAGCCACCTCGACAGGGGTGCGGCAAGGCGGCTCCCCTGAGCGGTTGGCGCTTGTGGTGGCCAGAGGGCCGGTGCGCCGCAGCAGATCCAAAGCCTGGGCACAGGCTGGAATGCGCAGGCCCAGGGAGAGTCCCTGCTTGGGCGCGCTGGGCTGCAGGGCCTCAACGATCGGGCCGCTCGCCGGCAGCACGAGGGTGACCGCGCCTGGCCAGCAACGCGCCGCCATCTCCAGCCAGGACGGCTGAAGAGGTTGGTGCAACGCCGCAAACAACGGCTCCGGATCTGCCCCCATGAGGATGAGCGGCTTGCCTTCAGGGCGCTGCTTGAGACGCCAGATCTGGGCGGCCACAAGTGGTTGGGTGGCCAGGGCGGGAAGGGTGTCGGTGGGAAACACCGCTGCTCCGCCACCGAGCAGGTGCTGAGCCAGAGCCGCTGGCCCGAGGGTGAGCGGCAGAGAGGAACCAGGAGCAGGCAACGAATCCATCAGTGGGGAATGGGCGGACGCCGGCCCTGGGCAAAGCGGAAGTGCCCTTCCAGATCCTTGTGGGCAACAACCGCTTCCAGACCGGCCGCGCTGAGCAGAGCGCACACGGCGGAGGATTGGTCGTGGTGGTGCTCAAGCAGCAGCCAGCCCCCGGGGGCCAGTGCCTGGAGAGCTCCGGCGGCAATCAAGCGAACTGCATCAAGGCCATCGGCACCGCCATCGAGGGCGAGATGGGGTTCATGCCAGCACACCACGGGATCGAGCTGGCTCACCTCGGCTGAGGGGATGTAGGGGGGATTGCTCACCACCAGATCGAGCTGCCCCCAGACGGCCTGCAGGGGGTCCCACCAGGACCCTTCCAGCTGTGCGACCCGGCCTTGGACGCGGGCGCGCTGAAGATTGTTGTGCGTGTGGTGAAGCGCCTCCGGGGAGCAATCCACTGCCCATCCCTGAGCCTCTGGGAAAGCCAGCGCCAGCGCCACTGCCAGGCAACCGGAACCGCAGCCAAGATCGGCCCAGCGGCGCGGCCAGCCGGGGGCGAGGGCGCCGGCATGCTCCAAGGCCAGTTCCACCAGCCATTCGGTTTCCTGGCGGGGAATCAGGGCCCCGGGCCCCACAACGAGCTCAAGATCGCGCCAGGGGCATAAGCCCACCAGGTATTGAAGGGGGATGTGCTCGCTCAGATGACGGCGCCAGAGGCGCTCGATCTCGCCGAGGCTGCATCGCAGATCCACTCTGAGCTCAGGCTCAAGCCGCAGGCGATGGCGGCCGCGGCCATCCACTCCGCCGGCGAGATCCAGCAGCCAATCGAAATCTGCGGCAACTCCGCCGAGGCGTAGTTGTTCGCGGCGCCAAGGCCAGAGTTCCTTGCCGCTGAGCCGAATCGGCCCTGCGGAGCCTGTGGATGGGGTTTCCACGGGGGAGAACGCCTGTGGCGAGGCTGGAACTGCGATGGGACTGCGTTTGGCCGATGCGGAAAGGCTAAGCAAAGCTGCCGTGGGCGGGCCGCCAGTACAGCCCAGGCTCGGCGCTGATCAGCCCCGCCAACTCCAGATCCAGAAGCAGGCTGGAGAGATGCGCTGGTGGCTCTCCAAGAGACTGGCAAAGGTGCTCAAGCGAGGCCCCGCTGCCCAGTGCGGCGAGCAGGTTCCGCTGCACAAACGTCAGTGCCCCCGCCCGGCAAGATGGCAAACCCGTGGCCCGCTCAGCGGAGCTCTGCGCCTGCAACAGCGGGCCGGGGCCCAGCTGGTGCACAAGATCCCCAGGCTGCAGCAACGGTGTGGCACCTTGCAGCAGCAAGCGGTTGCTGCCCTGGGCAGACACCTTGGCCGCATCGGCCGGCACCACCCAGAGCGGCAGACCCTGCTCCCAGGCCAGCGCCGCGGAATGGAGAGCGCCACTTTTGAACGGGCACTCGATCACTACCACCGCCTTTGCTAGGGCCACCTGTAGGCGGTTGCGGGCGGCGAAATGGCCACGCTGAACCGAGGCGCCCGGGGGTTGCTCGGTGATCAGCAGCCCCCGGGCGGCCACAAACTGCTGAAGCGGCCCGTGATGGCGGGGATAAGCCCGCCTTAGCGGCGTGCCGAGCACCGCCACTGGCTTGCCATCCTGAGCCAGACACCCTCGATGGGCGGCGGCATCGATGCCATCGGCGAGGCCGCTCACCACAGGCCAGCCTGCCGCGGCAAGGGCAGCACCTACGGCCTCCGCCATCGCCAGACCGTGCAGGGAGGGGTTGCGGGTGCCCACCACAGCCACTGCCTCGCGGCGGCGCAGCACCGGCCATAAGGCGCCCTGCCCCTGCCAGTAGATCGCCAGGGGTGGCCGTTCCAGGGCAGTGAACGCCCGCGGGTTGGCGGGATCCCCGGGAAGCAGCACCCGGCACATCGCCGCCGGCGCCGGCTTGCCGGCGGCGACCGGATCGGCGCCGTGCCGCTGCCGGTAGGCCTCCACAGCGGCCCGCAACCCTGCACCCAACCCCTGCACAGCGGCAAGATCCGCGGCCGGCGCCTTCCAGGCCTCTTCCAGAGAGCCGAACCGCTGCTCCAGCCCCTCCAGCCGCCGGATTCCCAGACCCGGGCAGCCAGCCCAGAGCAACCACCACCGCCGACGCCGCTCTGGCCATGGCAGCCCCATCTCAGACGTGGGATTGCCAGAAACGAAGCCCTTGGGCCATGGGCTCGGCACAGCGCCAGAGCCCCGTGGAAAGCTGACGGCAACAAGCTCTCCCATTCCGCCGACAAAAGATCAGTACGCCTGTACTATGGCATGGCGGTCCGAGGGCCCCGCCGCAGGGCTGCCAGCGCCTCCGCCAGATCGGCGGGCGGTTGGCGTCGCAGCCGCCGCTGTGGAACGCCCCCGGCCGGATGGGGCCTGGATTCCACCAGCACAAGCTCCACCCGCGCGGTGGCAGCCACATGACCTTCCATGCCCACGAACCTGCTGCACCAGGGCAGTCGCAGCCCCTGCGCCTCACCCACCATGCTCTCGATGTCCACGCAGTCGCCGTGCTGGAGCGGGCGGCGGTAGTCGATGGTGAGCGAAACCACCGGCAGCTCAAGGCCCCGGTCGGAGAGCACCCGGTAGGGCAAGCCCACCGCTGCCAGCGCCTCCACCCGCGCCTCCTCCAACCAGCGGAGGTAGGCCCCGTGCCACATCACCCCTGCGTGATCCGTGTGCTGAGGCAACACGCGCCGGGTCAGACGCCAGGGCCAGGTCGGATCACGATCGTCCATTACGACCTCGACAGGGCGGAGCTGCTGGCCCCGGAGGCGGCCATAGGCTGATTTTGAACCGTGACGCCCCCGTGTTTCGCAACCTTCTGATCGCCGATTCCGGCAAAGGTCATGTGGAGGAAATGGTGCGCATGCTGCGCGACCTCCCGGCCTTCCGGCAGGCACGGCTCAACCTGCTCCATGTGGTGCCCGAGCAGTCGGGGGAAACCGTGCAGGAGCACTGGCAGCGTGCCGGCGGGTTGATGGCGGAGGCCGTTCAACGCCTGGGCCTCAATCCCACCGATGTGAACACGATCATCCGTCAGGGGGATGCCAAGCAGACTGTGCTGAAGGTGGCCGATGAGCTGGATGCCGACTTGATCGTGATGGGGTCGCGCGGCCTTGGACGGCTGCAGTCGATCCTGGGCAACAGCTCGAGCCAATACGTCTTCCAGCTGTCCACGCGGCCCATGCTGCTGGTCCGCGACGACCTTTACGTCCGGCATGTCAACAGGGTGATGGTGACCATCGATGGCACCGGCGTGGGCGATGACGCCCTCAAGATCGCCTGTGAGCTGGTGAAGGAGATTCCCGGGGGCACGCTCACCGGTGTGCACGTGAGCCGCCAGCAACTGGCTCCCAGCCGAGGCGGAAAAACCCCGGCAGACGAGGTGCTGGAGAAGGCCAAGCAGCGCGCGCGCAGCTTTGGCGTGGAGCTCAAGGGGGTGCACCGCGATGGCAACGATGTGGGCCGGGAAGTGTGCGCAGCAGCCAAGGAGATCGAGGCCGATCTGCTGGTGATTGCCTCTCAGGATCGTCGCCCGCTGGTGGCCAAGGCACTGGTGGACATCGATCGACTGCTCGGGACCTCGGTAAGCGACTTCATCCGGGTGCACGCTCCCGCGCCGGTGCTGCTGGTGCGCGAACCCGAACGCCGCGCCTGAATCCCAAAGCTCTGGCCCGTTTCAGCCGGAGCCGGTGGTGCAGTTATCAGGTAATGGCGTAAAGGCAGTTGCGTGGAGGCAATCGCGTTCGTGCAGTTGCGTGCAGGCAGCTGGCTTCACGGCCTGAAGAACGACCACCTGACTGGATCTCTAGCAAGCAGAACCAACGGCCAGCTCTGGGGAAAACCTTTCCTGCGGCAAAAGGCGTGAGCAAGCCACTGGGTTGCGCTCATGCGTTGCGCTCACCGTGCCCGAAAGCTGTGTGCGGAGGGAGCGATGCAGGGGGACGAAAAAGCGGGTTTCTCTCTGCCAGAAAACCACCCCAGGGCAAACCTGAGGTTGCTCTGGGGTGAAAAAGCGCCAGGTGCGGGCTCAGCCTTGCTGGCGGCTGTTGGTCTGGATGTAGAGGATGATCAGGAAAATGGCCGGGACCAGCACGAACAACAGGCTGGCCACGAAACCGAGATCGTTGGTTTCCATCAAGGCATGGAGGACTCAGCGGACCGTATCACCATTGCCAGACGCTTCAGGAAGCCCTTCACCCGTCGTTGCGGTCGTGGCGCCCTCGTCCTCGTCGTCCAACGGCGCTTCCACCACGGGCCAGCTGGTGGGGCCCTCCGGCAGCGGCTGCTGATGGGCCTCCGCAAGCAGCCGGTCACCGTCCGGCAAGGCGACCTGGGGGCGAGTCACCACGATCAGCGAGCGCTGCACCAGCGCCTGGCAAGCCAGGCGCCAGTTCCCAGGACGCTTGAGCAGCTTCCGCTCCTCCACAGCGGTGCGTGGGGAGAGGGCGGCCGCAGACGTTGCCGGCTCCTCGACCGCCACAAAACAGGTGATGCACTGGCCGCAGCCGCCGCAATTGCCCAATTTCCCCTTCAGGCCATAGATCTCCACCCCTTCGCGCAGGGCCACCTCCCGCAGGTTTTCGCCGGGATAACAGCTGACATCACGGCCTTCACGAACAAAGCGGATCACGGGCATGGAGGAACGGCTCAAACCACGCCATTGTGCTCCCAAGGTTGCGAAATGTAACTGCACGATCGCGACAGGGCCAGACCCCGTATCACGGCTCGTTTCAGCTCCCTTGGTGGCCTCTCCGCAACGGAAGGAAACCCTTACGATCGCCAGCACGGAACGATCCATCTGATCGTCCGCTGCTCGGGTCACACCCTTGCAGCCGTTTGTTTCCCCGGACCTAACCCCCATGGGATTGCCCTGGTATCGGGTGCACACGGTCGTGATCAACGACCCGGGCCGCCTTCTGGCCGTGCACCTCATGCACACCGCTCTTGTTGCCGGCTGGGCCGGCTCCATGGCGCTTTACGAGCTCGCCATCTTCGATCCCTCCGACCCGGTGCTCAACCCCATGTGGCGCCAGGGCATGTTTGTGATGCCCTTCATGGCCCGCCTCGGGGTCACAGGCAGCTGGGGAGGCTGGAGCATCACCGGTGAAACCGGTGTCGACCCTGGCTTCTGGAGCTTCGAAGGCGTAGCCGCCGCTCACATCATTTTCAGTGGCCTGCTGTTCCTTGCCGCCATCTGGCACTGGACCTACTGGGATCTTGAGATCTGGCAGGACCCTCGCACCGGCGAGCCCGCCCTGGATCTGCCCAAGATCTTCGGCATCCACCTCCTGCTGGCCGGCCTCGGTTGCTTCGGCTTCGGAGCCTTTCACCTCACAGGCGTCTTCGGCCCTGGAATGTGGGTATCCGATGCCTACGGCCTCACCGGGCACCTTGAGCCCGTTCAGCCCTCATGGGGGCCCGAAGGATTCAACCCCTTCAACCCCGGTGGAATCGTGGCTCACCACATCGCCGCCGGAATCGTTGGGATCATCGCCGGCATCTTCCACATCACCACGCGCCCCCCGGAGCGTCTTTACAAGGCTCTGCGGATGGGCAACATCGAAACGGTGCTCGCCAGCGCGATCGCAGCCGTTTTCTTTGCAGCCTTCATCGTGGCTGGCACGATGTGGTACGGCTCTGCGGCCACCCCAGTCGAGTTGTTCGGTCCCACCCGCTACCAGTGGGATCAGGGCTACTTCAAAACCGAGATCAACCGGCGCGTGGCCACGGCCATGGAGGCCGGAGCCAGCAAGAAGGAGGCTTACGCCTCCATCCCTGAGAAGCTTGCCTTCTTTGACTACGTCGGCAACAGTCCTGCCAAGGGAGGTCTGTTCCGCGTCGGCCCGATGGTGAACGGTGACGGCCTGCCCACCAGCTGGCTGGGTCATATCAGCTTCACCGACAAAGAAGGGCGCGATCTCCAGGTTCGCCGTCTGCCCAACTTCTTCGAGAACTTCCCCGTGGTCCTTGAAGACAGCGCAGGCATTGTGCGGGCTGACATCCCCTTCCGCCGCGCCGAAGCGAAGTACTCCTTCGAGCAGACCGGCGTCACCGCCACCGTCTACGGCGGTGCTCTCGACGGTCAGACCTTCACCGACCCTGCAGACGTGAAGCGCCTGGCACGCAAGGCCCAGCTGGGTGAAGCCTTCGAATTCGATCGCGACACCTATCACTCCGATGGCACCTTCCGCAGCTCCCCGCGCGGCTGGTTCACCTTCGGGCACGCCACCTTCGCGCTGCTCTTCTTCTTCGGCCACATCTGGCACGGGGCTCGCACCCTCTACCGCGATGTGTTCGCAGGCATCGATCCTGATCTTGGCGAGCAGGTCGAATTCGGCCTCTTCCAGAAACTCGGTGACCGCTCCACCCGTCGGATCCCCGAGGGCTTCGTGCCCCCGGCCGGCAGCACGCTCAGCTGATCGTCCCTTCGCCCGAGAACCTCGATGGAGAGCTTCGCCTACATCCTGATCCTGACCCTGGCGATCGCCACCCTGTTCTTCGCTATCGCCTTCCGCGATCCCCCGAAGATCGGCAAGTGATCCCTGTCCAAGCTCTGCCCCCGCCCCGGCGGGGGCTTTTTCATGCCGACGGGCCGGAGAGAGGGAGGGGGGGGGGGGGAAACCTGGGGGCGAGAACCCTTTTCATTGAATGAATGTCTGCTTACAATTGATAAGCGCAACTTGCGGCGAAAAAAGGGATGCAATGTCCCTCCTGCCAACACACCGACAGCCGGGTCCTCGAATCCCGATCCGCAGATGGAGGCAGGAGTGTGCGCCGTCGCAGAGAGTGCCTCAACTGCGAAGCCCGCTTCACCACCTACGAGAGGGTTGAAACGGTTCCGGTCACCGTGGTGAAGCGCAACGGCCAGCGGGAGCTGTTCAGCCGCGAGAAGCTGCTGCACGGCCTGATCCGCGCTTGCGAAAAAACCGGCCTGGAGCCGGCCCGGTTGGAAACCGTGATCGACGAGATCGAGCTGCAGCTCCAGCAACGCGGCGGTCGTGAGGTCAGCAGTGCCGAGATCGGCGAGCTCGTGCTCCAGCAGCTCGGCGAGATGAGTGAAGTGGCCTACGTGCGCTTCGCCTCGGTGTATCGCCAGTTCCAGGGGATCAGCGATTTCGTTTCCGCCCTCGAAGGGCTGAGCCGGCGTCCCGCCAAGCGCCGCAACGACGGATCCAGCCCGGCACTGGCCATCTTGAACTGACGGTCGCGCCGATTCGTATAGTCGGAGATTGGGTTTGCGCTGTCGGCGGGCAGCCAGGCCGAACCTTCGCTCTGCCACAGGCAGACCGCCACTCCTTCATGACCGTGACCCCTTCCGACATCAGCAGCGCCGAGGCCGACCTCGAACTCATCGACACCATCGCCGCTGATCTGGACCTCGACATTCCGGAAGAGGTTCCCACCGCTGACGACCCCTCGAGCCGGGCTGCAAGCCGCGACGCCGATGGGGCCGGTTTCACCCTGGAGGAGTTCGCCTCTCTTCTCAGCAAGTACGACTACAACTTCAAACCCGGCGACGTGGTGAATGGCACTGTGTTCGCCATGGAGCCAAAGGGCGCCATGATCGACATCGGCGCCAAGACGGCTGCCTTCATGCCTCTCCAGGAGGTCTCGATCAACCGCGTCGAGAACCTCAGCGACGTGCTGGAGCCCGGTGAGGTTCGCGAATTCTTCATCCTCAGCGAGGAGAACGAAGACGGCCAGCTCACCCTCTCCATCCGCCGCATTGAGTACCAGCGGGCCTGGGAGCGCGTGCGTCAGCTCCAGAAGGAAGACGCGACGATCTACAGCGAAGTGTTTGCCACCAACCGTGGCGGTGCCCTGGTGCGGGTGGAAGGCCTGCGTGGCTTCATCCCCGGCAGCCACATCAGCACCCGCAAGCCGAAGGAAGATCTCGTCGCCGACTTCCTGCCCCTGAAGTTCCTGGAGGTGGACGAAGAGCGGAACCGTCTGGTGCTCAGCCATCGCCGCGCCCTGGTGGAACGCAAGATGAACCGCCTCGAGGTCGGCGAAGTGGTGATCGGCACCGTGCGTGGCATCAAGCCCTACGGCGCCTTCATCGACATCGGCGGCGTCAGCGGCCTGCTGCACATCTCCGAGATCAGCCACGAGCACATCGAAACACCCCACACGGTGCTCAATGTCAACGATCAGATGAAGGTGATGATCATCGACCTCGATGCAGAACGTGGTCGGATCTCCCTCTCCACCAAGGCGCTCGAACCCGAACCCGGTGACATGCTCACCGATCCCCAGAAGGTGTTCGACAAGGCCGAAGAGATGGCCGCCCGCTACAAGCAGATGTTGCTGGAACAGGCGGAAGAGAGTGAGCCCATGGGCGTCACCCTCGACCTCGACTGATCCACGCCTCACCCCCGGGTGCATCCATGGCCGTCCTGGCCCTGCGCGGTGAACCGATTGGCCAGTTGGATGCCGTTCTGTTCGACAAGGACGGAACCCTCAGCCATAGCGAGCCATTGCTGACCAGCCTGGCCCGCACCCGCATCGATCTCTGCGAGGCACGGGTGGCGCCTGAGCGCCGCCTTGAGCTGCGTGAACTGCTGGAGCGGGCTTATGGGCTCACGGGCGATCGTCTCCACCCTGCAGGAACCACTGCGGTGGCCAGCCGCAGCCACAACCTCATCTCCACCGCCACGGTGTTCTGCCTGGTGGGACTGGGCTGGCCGGAAGCCCTCCGCCACAGCGAGGAGGTGTTCTTTTGCACCGATGCTGCGCCAGGGGAGGATCAGGCCGCTGCTGTGGCTTTGCCTACCCAGGGCCTCGAGCGGCTGCTGGCTGAGCTCGACACTGCGGGCGTGGTGATCGGGGTGATCAGCAACGATCAACCCACAGGTATCGAGCGCTTTCTGAGGGCCCATCAACTTCAGCACCACATTCGTGGCATCTGGAGTGCCGATCACAAGCCCGCCAAGCCCGACCCGGGCGCCGTGCATGGGTTCTGCAGGCAGCTCGGTGTGGAACCGGCGGCCTGCGCCCTGATCGGCGACGCCGACAGCGACCTATCCATGGCTGAGGCCGCAGGAGTTGCTGTGGCCTTGGGGTATCTCTCCGGCTGGCTCACACCACCGGCGCTCGACGCCCGCTACCCCCGCATCCACCATTGGTCGGAGCTCACTGTGCTGGAGGCACCGGGCACCAACGGATCCGCTACCTGAGTACGAACCCCTGAGGATTCAGGGAATAGGCTCACCCCTCTAGATCCCCTTTCCACCGGCATGGCGCGATACGTCTTCACGTCCGAATCGGTCACCGAAGGGCATCCCGACAAGATCTGCGACCAGATCAGCGACGCGGTGCTCGATGCCCTGCTCAGCTCCGACCCCACCAGCCGTGTGGCCTGTGAAACGGTTGTCAACACCGGGCTCTGCCTGGTGACGGGGGAGGTCACCACCAACGCGAAGGTGGATTTCACCAGCCTGGTGCGAGGGGTGATCGAACGGATCGGCTACAGCGGAGCGCGGGCCGGCGGCTTCGACGCCCACAGCTGCGCCGTTCTGATCGCTCTCGATCAGCAATCTCCCGACATCGCCCAGGGAGTCAATGAAGCCGATGACCACGATGGCGACCCGCTCGATCTGGTGGGTGCCGGCGACCAGGGAATCATGTTCGGCTTCGCCTGCGATGAAACGCCGGAGCTGATGCCGCTGCCGATCAGCCTGGCGCATCGCCTCTCCAGGCGCCTCGCCATGGTGCGCCACGAGGGGACGCTTCCTTACCTTCTTCCCGATGGCAAGACCCAGGTGAGTGTGGTGTACGAGCATGGCCGCCCCGTGGCCATTGACACCCTGCTGATCTCGACCCAGCACCTGGCGGAGATCACCTTTGCCGATGGCGCGGTGGTGAGCGATGAAACCACCCTGCGCGAGCGGATCGCCGACGACCTGTGGACGCACGTGGTGGAGCCGGCCACTGCCGATCTCTACATCCGCCCGTCCCGCAGCAGCACCCGCTTCCTGGTCAACCCCACCGGGAAATTCGTGGTGGGCGGGCCGCAGGGGGATGCCGGACTCACCGGCCGCAAGATCATCGTGGATACATATGGCGGCTCTGCCCGCCATGGCGGCGGTGCCTTCTCCGGCAAGGACCCCACCAAGGTGGACCGCTCCGCGGCCTATGCCGCCCGCTTCGTGGCCAAAAGCCTCGTGGCGGCAGGGCTTGCCCGCCGCGTGGAAGTGCAGCTGAGCTACGCGATCGGTGTGGCCCGCCCGGTGAGCATCCTGGTGGAGAGCTTCGGCTCAGGCCTGCTCGGCGATGAGGCACTCACCGCCCTGGTGCAGGAGCATTTCGACCTGCGGCCCGGGGCGATCATCGACGTCTTCGGGTTGCGCACCCTTCCCCAGGAGCGCGGTGGTCGCTTCTATCAGGACGTGGCGGCCTACGGCCACTTCGGCCGCAGCGACCTCAACCTCCCCTGGGAGAACGTTGACGCCATGGCGGCCAAGCTGAGGCAGGCCACGGCCGATCGCATTCCAGCCGGAAGCGCCGCCTGACTGGAGGCCTCCGCCATGTCCGGGGCGGGACCGCAAGCCCCGTACTGCCTGGGGATTGACCTGGGCACCAGCGGCCTGCGCCTTGCCCTCGTCGATGCGGCAGGACTGCCGGTGGCTGGAGGCGAGCGGGCCTTGCCCTACCCACAGCCGTTTGAACAGCCCGGCGGTTGGCGCTCCGGACTGATGGCCCTGGTTCAATCCCTGCCGGCAGCCTGGCGGCAGCAGGTGGCGGCCCTCAGTGTGGATGGCACCTCCGGCACCCTGCTGGCCTGCCGCCCCGATGGTGAACCACTGGGGGAGGCGCTGTCCTATGCGCTGGCCTGCCCTGAGCAAGCCGCCCGCCTGGTCGCACTGGTGCAGCCCGGATCACCGGCCCGCAGCAGCTCCGGCAGCCTGGCGAGGGCGCTGCGGCTTCTGGAGGTCCACGACGCGCTGCAGGAACCAGCCCTTCTGCTCCGCCATCAGGCCGACTGGGTGATGGGCTGGTTGCTGGGGAACTGGCGCTGGGGGGAGGAAGGCAACAATCTCAAGCTCGGCTGGCAGCTGGAACCAGGCCTCTGGGCGGGCGCCATCGGCGAGCAGCACTGGTCGGGCGCGCTGCCGGAGATCGTGGCCAGTGGCACCGCTCTGGGCCCGTTGCATGCCCCAGCGGCCGCCGCCCTGGGTCTGCCGCCTGGCTGCCTGGTGATCGCAGGCACCACCGACGCCAACGCGGCCGTGCTGGCGGCGGCACCACGGGATCACGAAGGGGTTGCCGTGCTGGGGAGCACGTTGGTGCTGAAGCTGTTCGTGGCGCAGCCGATCCAGGCGGCCGGGGTGAGCTGCCATCGCGTGGCTGGGCGCTGGCTGATGGGAGGAGCCTCGAATGCGGGCGGCGTGGTGCTGAGGCGCTTCTTCACCGATCAGCAATTGCGGCAGCTGAGCCGTCAGATCGACACACGCCGCCCCAGCGGGCTGGATCTGCTGCCGCTGCCGTCGGCGGGAGAGCGTTTCCCGGTTGACGATCCCACCCTGGAGCCGGTGCTGGAGCCCCGGCCGGTCAGCGATGTGCGGTACCTGCAGGCCCTGCTGGAGGGCCTCAGCCGTATCGAGGCACAGGGCTGGCGGAAACTTCAGGAGCTCGGCGCGCCGGCCGTGCAGCAGGTGGTGACGCTGGGGGGTGGGGCCCGCAACCCCCAGTGGCGTCAGCTGCGTGAGCAGCTGTTGGGAGTCCCGGTGCGCTGCCGACCGGGTGTGAGCTGCGCTTTCGGCTCAGCCTTGCTGGCCCAGCGAGGCTGGCGGCAATGGCTGGCTGGCCGAGGATGATGACCATCGAACCGTCTGCCTACCTGCGATGAACGAACGACTGCGCACCGTCATCTCCATGGGGCTGTTCGTTGTTCTGGCGGGCTATGTGGCCTTCAGCGGCGTGCGGCTGGGGCTGCTCCTCTGGCAACGCTTCGGGGCCGGCTAGAGGCGCAGGGGCGAGCAGGGCAGCCAGAATCGCGCTTCGTCCCACTCCTTTGCGCGTCGATGTCCGCCGATCCCCTCACCCCAGCCGTCAGCGCACGCATCTGCGCCCACATGAACAACGACCACGCCGAGGCCGTACTGGCCTACGCCCGCCACTACGGCGGAGTGGCAGACGCCCAGGCGGCCCACATGCTTCAGGTGCTGCCGGAAGCCATGGAACTCGACGTGGATGGCGCCACCATCTCCGTACCCTTCGATCACCCGCTCACGGACAGTGAGGACGCTCACCGGACCCTCGTCGCCATGCTGCGGGCCATGCCCTCACAGCCGGGCTGAGCGGCGTCTGAGCCGCAGGGATCACAATGGCGCCGGTTGGGAAGGCTGAGGAGACACGGCAGGTGGGAGTCCTGCCACTCCCCGCCACCCCCGCCCACACGCCATGTTCCGGTCGTTTTTGAGCGGCTGCTGTGAGCTGCTCACCATCTCGGTCTGCCCACGCTGCCGCCAACCGTTGCCCAGCCGAGAGCAGGCGAGGCTTCTGTGCCTGCCGTGTCAGGAGCACCTGGAGTTCACCGGCATCGGGCTGCAGGGAACCGAGCCGCTGCCCTGGTGGAGCCTGGGCGCCTATGACGGCGCCTTCCGCCGCGAGCTGCTGGGACTGCGCAAGCGCCCTGATCCGGCCATGATTTCCGCCCTGGCGCGCAGCCTGGGCGCCACCCTGCCGGACGCACTCTGCCGTGACGGGCTGCTGGTGGCAGTGCCGAGCTGGAAGCGCCGGGCGAATCCCCTGCCGGAACAGATCTGCGCCGGACTCCCCCTGCCGGAGGCCGCGCTGCTGCGCCGCCGCCACGCCACCCTCGGGCAGCACCACCTCAATCGCCAGCTGAGGGAGCGAAACCAAGCTGGCTCGTTCTGCCTCAGTGCCGAAGGCGAGCGGTTGGCCGAGCAAGGCCTGCGCGCCTGCGGCGACTTGCCGGCCCCCACCTGGAGGAAGCAGCAGGTGCTGCTGGTGGACGACATCCTCACCACCGGCGCGACGGCGCAAGCCGCCGCTTTGGCCCTGGGACAGGGGGGATTCCAGGTGGCGGGGCTGCTCTGTCTGGCCCGCACGCCAGCTAGAAGGCGCCACGCGCCGTGATCTAATATCCGGGAGCGCTGCGGCCGCAGCCTGCCGGGATAGCTCAGTTGGTAGAGCAGGCGACTGAAAATCGCCGTGTCCCCAGTTCAAATCTGGGTCCTGGCATCCACCATTTCTGGCCTACAGCCTTTGCGTGCCGCGATTTTCGGGCACCGTGCGCTGTGTAGTTCTGCCTGGCTTCGTGCTCAGCCGCTGAAACTCCGGGTCGATTCCGGCGTTGGCGGCGGTCACCAGGCCGGGGCTTGCCGAAACTTCCATTGCCCTCCCCGACGCAGCTTTCATGATGCGCACCCCCCCCGAGTGGGACTCGAATCAACTGTTCAACAACGCCGACAGCTTTGGCATGTCGTTTGATCAGGCCTGGCAGGCCTCTCTGGCGGCCGACCCCTCCCCGGACCTGAGCGAGGCGGAGAGGCTGGCGGCCATCCTGAACGCCCTGAGTGACCACCCTTTCGCCATCAACCAGCCGGATCTGGTGGCCCAGGTAGCGGCGTTCCGCCTGCGGTTGCTGGGCGGCTGAGGCTGGGGCATGCTGCACCGCAACGTTCTTCGGCTTCCACTACAGGCTTCCAGCAAAGGCTCCGGCCAGAAACTGCCAGCGCAGGCTCCGCTCATAGGATCCGCTCATGACCACGACCCTGCGCCGTCTGGTGGAGATGCTGAGCGCCGGCTTCAGCAACCAGCACCAGGCGTTTGAGAACCCACCGATCTACGCCCACATCCTGGTGGCCTTCCGTCCCGTGCCGCAGCTCGGAGAAGGTGCCTTGCTGCTGGAGCAGTCGTATGCCTTCGCACCGCGGCAGCCCTACCGGATCCGCATCCTGCGGGCTGAGGCGTCACCGGATGGCTCGGTGCGCATCCATAACCACGCGTTGGTGGAGGAGAAGAGGTTCTGGGGGGCTGTGGAGGAGCCGGAGCGGATGGCGACGATCCAGAACGACGACCTGCGCCTGCTCAAGGGCTGCTCGTACGTGGTTCGCCAGCAGGGAGACGGTTTCGTGGGCGAGGTGGAGCCCGGCTGTGGTTGCCTGGTGGAACGCAAGGGGAGCGTGGCCTACTTGGTGAGCAGCTTTGAGCTCGATCCCCGCGGGATGCGCACGATCGACCGCGGCCACGATCCGGAAACCCACCAGCAGCTGTGGGGATCAGTGGCTGGCCCTTTCGAGTTTCAGCGAACCCACGATTACAGCGCAGAGATTCCAGCCGATTGGTTCGCCGCCTGAGGCGTGACCGGGTCGGGCGGCACAGCCTGCCCCACCAACTTCAAGACTTCTTCATGAAGAGAATGTCATGAACTCTTATTTGTAAAGGAGTATGTGTGGATGCTTTTCATTCACCAAGATCGCGACGAGAGCCTCTAGCTTCTACCACCAGCACAACACTTTCGCATGCCTCTGCCCCTGCTCGAATACAGCCAGATCGCGCAAAATGCCCGCGTCAAAAGCTATTCCGTCGGCAGTGAGGAGGATCCCCGCCGCTCCCCCGAAGGCCTGCGCCGCAGCCCTCAGGACATGGACGCTTTGATCGAGCGCTCCTACCGCCAGATCTTCTTCCACGCCTTCAAAGTCGACCGCGACGCCGCCCTGGAATCGCAGTTTCGCAACGGCCAGATCACAACACGACTCTTCATTCGCGGTCTTCTGCTATCGCCACGATTCCGTGAAGGCTTCTATCGCTGCAACAGCAATTACGCGATGGTGGATCAGATCGTCGGCCGCGTTCTCGGCCGCAAAGTGAATGGGGATGGGGAACGGCTCGCTCTCTCCATTCTGATTGCGCAGCGCGGGCTTGAAGGCTGTGTCGATGCCCTGCTGGAGTCGAATGAGTATCTCGATCGTTTCGGCGAGATGGACGTTCCCCAGCAATTGGGACGTGTGCTGCCTGGCAACCCCGGCGGTGAGCTGCCGTTCAACCAGCAAGCCCCCCGTTACACCGCTTACTGGAGGGACGCCCAGTCCAAACGAGCGCCTGCAGGGCCCTTCCGCGGCACCCGCTCCTGGGGCAGCACCCCCCACATGGTGATGGGCACCGACGTGATGGCTCCCGGCCCGGTTCCCGTTCAGGTGTCGCCCACCTGGAAGAACGGCCAACCACCACGCCTTGCGATGAATCTCTGGCTGCTGGCCGGCGGCCTCGGCGCCCTCGAACTGGTGAGGGTTCTGCTCACAACGGCTGGCGCCATGCTGAGCACCGGTTCCGGGGGCTGAGTCCCAAGCGTGAGCAAGGGCTTGGGCGCCCATGGCCCAGGCCCAGGCCCATCGTTCATCTTCAGATGGCTTGCCCAGGCAGCCCGCTTCAGGCCGTCAGTTCATCCATGAAGGGTTGTTCCTCGTCCTCGGGAAACACATCGTCAGCTTCGCTGGGACGTTCAGGGCGCTCCAAGGCTGCCGGCATGGAACGCGCCTTCGCCAGCGACGGCTCCTGAGCATGGAGGCCGAACACCTTGGCCCCGCTCATGGCGCCAGCAGTCTCAGCAGCGGCCAGATTGTCCCTGTCGCCAGGCTCGGGCGGAGATGCTTCGAGCAACGACTCTTCCAACGGGCGCCCTTCGACCTGGGTGCGGCGCCTGGGCTGGGCATGCAGCACCTGCAAACGCGGCGGCGCGGCATTGGCTTCAGCAACTAACCCCTGTGTCCCCTCCAGCAGCGACTCCAGAGAGGCAAGCCGTTGGCCGGTGGCTTCCAGCACATCCACCAGAGCGGCGGCGCTGCCGGCTTGCACCGAAGCCTGCTCTTCCAGGCACCGCTTCTGCTCATCCCAGCGGCCCATGCGCTCTTCCAGCTCCAGCAGACGGAGGGTGAGCGTTTCGCAGATCACACTGAGCGACTGGAGCTGAAGGCTCATGCGATGGGACCAGGAATCCGCCGCAGGCAGGGACGTCATGGCTTCACACAACAGACCAAGGCATGGCCGGATGGTATCGGCGTTGGCAGATGGCGCCAGATCTCTGCTTTGTAACGATTCTGGAACCAGGCGCTGGAGGTTGTAGTCCCCCCATAGGATCCCGCTAATGCCAGACCCGTCCGCGAGTGCCGCGCCGTGTACGGCACCCTCCCGACAGGCCCTGTCTCCCCACCCCCGGCTCGCACGCCCATGACACTCGTCAACGCTGCCTATCTGGGCATTGACCGTTTTTCGACCTCGCAAAACAAGGAAAACTGGCTGAACGCCACCGAATCCGACAAGGCCACATTGATTCGGGCTGTTTACCAGCAGGTTCTCGGCTTCCAATACGTCCTCAAGAGCGATCGCCTTGAGGGTCCTGAATCCCTGTTCCGTCGCGGCTATCTGAGTGTGCGCGAGCTGGTTCGCCAGATCGCCAAGAGCAGCCTCTACCGCAAGCGCTTCTTCGAAAGCACCAACCCCTACCGGTTCATCGAACTCAACTTCAAGCATCTTCTCGGGCGCGCTCCCCAGAACAAGGCTGAAATGCTTGAGCACTTCACCATCCTGCAGGAGCAGGGCTTCGACGCCGAAATCGATTCCTACATCGACAGCGCCGAGTACCAGGAGCGTTTCGGAGAAGATCAGGTCCCTTATCTCCACGGCTGGAATTACTCCGCCGGGCAGCAGGGCCTTCAGTTCTCCTACCTCCTCCAGCTCACCCGCGGCGTGGCCGCTTCCGTGAAAGGTGATCTGGCCAAGAACCAATCCCGTCTCAACCCCTCCATTCACAAGGAAGCCCCCATTCCGGTGGTGAGCCCGAATGCCTGCGGTTCGGCTTTCCGCAAGGTGGAAGACGATGGCGTCACCCGCATGGGCGTGGGTGCTGGCCAGCAAGGCCGCACCTATCGCGTTGAGATCACTGGTTTCAACAACTACAAACTGCACAAGCGCAGCAACCGTGTGCGCTTCATTCCGTTCGACAAACTGCTGGAGTACCAGCAGCAGATTCACCGCCAGGGTGGCAAGGTTGCCAGCCTCACACCAGTGAACTGATCTTTTTCTCCATCCCCTCGCCATCCCAGCCATGAAGGTCTCCGCAGGCACCCGCGGCAGCAGCTTCAGCAGCAACCGCCAAGTCACCATCAGCGTCACCGGCATCGTCAACAACGACTATGTGCGCAGCTCTGATTGCGTCATGCAGGTTCCCTACACCCGCATGAACGACACTCTTCGGCTCGTGAACCGCCTTGGCGGCAAGGTCACCAACGTCTCCGTCAGCGGCGGCGATATCGCAGCGGATTGATTCCGGCGGGGACGACCCACACCGCCTAGCGCCTGAAGCCTGGGGCCCTTCCTGGGCCTCTTCTCATCAAACCTCCTCCATGGGAGGTTTTTTTATGGCAGCAATGACCTGGATTTGAACGGGGCGGCGTGAACCCCGGAAGCCAGTCCAGGGTGAAGGAGAGTCTTCAGCCAGCCCGACTTGAGCCGGGGTCTCGACCACGAAACACACCAGGCCTTCACCCGAGCAGATCCTCCGCACGCTCTAGCCGAAGGCTTCTCCAAAGGAGTGGAAGCTTCTGGCAGAGGCAGAGCTGGAGAAGGCAATGCTCAAAGACCTTGCCGAGAGCAACATCTGAGCCCGGAATTCCGGCGCAGGGCCATCGTGGTCCTGCAGGAGCGATACCTGGCATCTGAACGCCTCGTCTGTCGGGTGGCTGGCCCGCACAGCAGCACGCAGCTCCATGGCGGCAAGGTCATCGATCTGGAGGAGAGCAAGCTCCGGCGGCGTCCCCTAAGGATCGCGGCCGGACACATCCGCTGGGACAGCCGCATGGCCTATCGCCTTCTGCGTGAGGGCTGGATGGTGAATCACAAGTGAGTGCAACGGCTGTGGCGGGAGCAAGGCCTGCAGCGCCCCACTCCTCCCAAGCAGAAGCGTGCACGACCCGCCGAAGGCTCCGTGCGGCCTCACCAGGTGTGGGCCATGGACGGTCCAGTTCGATGCCACCGCTGATGGAAGGCGGCTCAAGTTCCTGAACGTGATCGACGAGGACAGCCGCCTGTGCCAGGCGATCCGTCTGGGACGGCGTTGCAAGGCCATAGATGTGGTGGCGGCGCTGGAGAAGCTCATCAGGCTCTACCCAGCTCAGGCCTTCATCCGCAGTGACAACGGGCCGGAGTTCATTGCTCATGCCCTCAGACGCTGGAACGAGGGCAGCGGTACGGGAATGGCCTAGATCGAGCCAGGATCGCCTTGGCAGAACGGCTTGCCGAGTCGTTGAACGGACGGTTCCGCGATGCGTTCCTGAATACGGAACTGTTCTCGACACCAACCGAGGCCCAGTTGCCATCAGACCAATGGCAGAGGGACCACAACACCCATGAGCTCCGCTTGACTTCGTCTACAGGCCGCACTCAGCCCTCCAGGGTCATGCGCCCCTGGGAACAGCTCAACTGGGAGCTGCAGCATGGCCACAACCAACAACTCTCCTTCGGCCTGGACCGATCAAGGGGGTGACTGCAGGGGTGCGGTCAGGCAGCGCGGAGCTGGGCTGGCCAGAGTCAATCCGAACCGAGCTGAACTGGACGCACTTGACCAGCACGGAATCGGACTGGACGCGTTGATCCCCTCAACGTTGAACTTGCAGCGCTCGAGCAGGATTCCCACAACTCGTGGGCAACAAAGTGATCCCACACATGGGATTTTCACCAGGTTTCTGTTCGCTCAGATACATTCACTGGGGCCTGCCACCTCAGCCTGGGCACAGAATGCCTGGCTGCACCACGCAAAAGCCTTGCCCCGCAATGGATATCAGCAGGCAATGACCATTTGTTAAGCATCGCTCACAAGATTAGGCGTTGGGCCAAAAATACGTAGGCCAAGTCGGGGGTCCGCTGGCACCGGTCAAACAACGGTGTTCAGCGCAAGACACACCTTTCTGGCTCGCGTGAACGCCTTTGGCGCTCTCGCTTTGCACACCCACCCTCCCGACCCCACCCGTCGAGAACAGGAGCTCATTTACATGTTCGACGCCTTCACCAAGGTCGTTGCTCAGGCTGATGCCCGCGGCGAATTCCTCAGCAGCGCCCAGATCGACGCCCTGGCGTCGGTTGTCGCTGAC
>Ga0164290_1001598_pt1 | contig 29229 bp, 32 predicted proteins | sample Micstemetagenome_FD_108782 | JGI IMG/M metagenome (GOLD analysis project Ga0164290, IMG submission 108782) | Contaminated culture microbial community from soil near Moab, Utah, USA - Microcoleus steenstrupii SON62 (Illumina Assembly) | ecosystem: Environmental > Terrestrial > Soil > Soil crust...
CTGATTCGCCGCACGACGTCCGACGTGATAGCGATGCCAGATCGGGAGGCGATGGTCGCCGACCTGAAAGCTCGGATCGAGGCGGGAACCTATAACCCGCCCGCGGAGGAGATCGTGGACCGAATGGTCCGACGAGCGATCGCCGACCGCGTCCGCTAAGAGAAGACAATAAGCGCTTCAGCCCCCGGCTCATCGAGCCGGGGGCTTTTCTTTTCGTCTCACCGCGAGACAGTCGCTCGCAATTCCGCCGTCCAAGGCGAGTTGAAACCGCCGCGGACCTGACTCCCGATCATCGGGCTGCTAGTCGCGGGCTGCCTCCGAGCCGCTAGCGGCACGGCCAAGGCTCTCAGCGGTCTGAAGCCCGCGACTACAGGAGCCCTACGGTTTTTCGGCTTGGAGATGATGGGGTGCGGCGCCGTGCGCGGTGCAGCAACCTACTCCAGGTGGAGTGCCTGTGCGAGGTCGGCGGCGACCACACCGACGTACCAGGAGCTCTCGCCCCCGTCCACCGTCTCGTGCCAATCGTAGAGGTAACCGTTCACCAGACTCTGGTGCGGCAGCTTCTCGAACAGGTGGTGTCGCGGAAGCCAGATCTCGCGAAGGACCGGATAGAAGTCCGACGGCATCGGCGGCTGCATGAGCCGGTAGTCGTCGCTGACGTCGACCACGATGACTCGGCACAGGTTGTGCTCCCAAAGATTGCCAAAGATGTCGGCCATGGAATTGGATCCTTGCGGTTCCAGACGTATGCCCTGCCCAACTCGGCGCGCGCTCTGACGCAAATGAGGGACGTTCAGTAAACTTCCGGCTATGCTCGCCGCCGCCTTCACGTTTGCGCTTCTGGCCCAGGAGCCCGCCCAAGAGCCGACTCAGGCTCCCGCAACTCCGGCACCGGTCGTTAATCCGCTCCAGCTGGCGATCGGCCGCGAGGGACAGACCGTCGCCGTGCCCGGGCGCATCACGAACCTGAGCACCGGCACGGGCATCCTTCCGGAGGACGTCGCCGCCGCTTGCGACGGCAAGCGTTTCCTCTTCCTCGGCGAGCAGCACGCGACCACACCCCACCAGATGATGCAGGCGGCCATTATCGACGCGTGCGTTCGTCGCGGTCGCCGCGTCGTCGTCGGTTTGGAGATGTTCCAGCGCCCCAAGCAGAACGTGCTGGGCGCCTTCCCCGCCTTGGCAGAGACCGAGTTCCTGCAGCGCAGCGAATGGGACAAGCAGTGGGGCTTCGATTACAGCTTCTATCGCCCCGTCTTCGACGTGGCGCGCAAGCACCACCTGCCGCTCGTCGCGCTGAACATCCCGCGGGACTGGGTGCGCACGGTCGGCCGAGGCGGCATGTCGGCGCTTCCGCCTGAAGCGAAAGCGGAGCTCCCGACCGACATGGTGCTCGACAACGCCCAGCACCGCCAGGTCTTCACCTCCCTGATCGGCGGCCACCAAGGCACCGGCGGGTCCATCGACAACATGTACGCGGCGCAGGTTTTGTGGGACGAAGCCATGGCCGACACCGCCGTGCGCTTTCTCCGGTACCCCAAGCCGAGTGCCAATACGCTCTTCGTGGTGATCGCGGGCTCGGGGCACGTCATGTACAACCAGGGCATCAACTGGCGGCTCCAGCGGCGAAAGGCGGGCGATGGACCGACGGTGGTGATGACCGAGTCGAGCGAGCCGATCACGGTGAGCAACGGACTGGCGGACTTCGTGTTCGTCTCCCCCAAGCCTCGCGGTTGACTTCGGAGCTCGGTGGGCAGCATGGACTAAGCTCAGTCCATGCTGCCGCCTACCGAACGCTTCTCTAGCCGCGTCGAGAACTACGTCCGCTACCGGCCGAGTTACCCGGTCGACGTGGTTGGGCTTCTGGGAGAGCGGTGCGGCCTTGCGTCCGGGTCCGATGTCGCCGACGTAGGATCAGGCACCGGCATCTTCACTCGCCTCCTGCTTCCCATCGGGTGCCGAGTCTTCGCGGTGGAGCCGAACGCCGGCATGCGTCAGGCCGCAGAGGCATCGACCAATGGCGAGAAGTTCATCAGCGTCGACGGCACCGCCGAGGCGACGACGCTTCCCAACGCCTGTGTCGATCTGATCGTCTGCGCCCAAGCGTTCCACTGGTTTGCCAACGACCGAGCTCGGACGGAGTTCACGCGAATCCTGCGCCCCGGCGGCTGGGTGGCACTGGTGTGGAACGAGCGCCTGAGCCACGGCACTCCCTTCCTCGAAGGATACGAAAGGATGCTGACGGAGCTAAGCGCCGACTACACGCAGGTGAACCACGCCAATTTCGACGCTCACAGCCTCGCGAGCTTCTTCGAGCCCCAGGAGATGCACCGTGCCACCTTTTCGAACGCCCAATCGTTTGACCTGAATGGTCTCGTCGGTCGAGTTCTCTCTTCATCCTACGCCCCCGAGCCGGGCCACCCGGACCACGAGCCGATGATGCGAGAGCTCCGGCGGCTCTTCGACGCTCATCAAGAGAACGGCGAGGTGGCGTTCTTGTATCGGACGGAGGTTTATTTCGGGCAGTTGGAGTGAGGCCGGTCGGACCAGGGAGTCTCTCTTCACCCCTAAAACAACGAAGACCCCGGCTCAAGAGCCGGGGTCTTCGTTGCAGACGGTTCGGTGAGCGTTACTCCGCCGGGGCGATGACGACGCGCCGGTTCGGCTCCTCGCCTTCGCTGTACGTCGTGACGCCGTCGATCTCCGAGAGCGCCTTGTGGACGACCCGTCGCTCGAAGGCGGGAAGGGCATCCAGGACGGCTTCCTCACCGCGCTCGAGCACCTGCTCGGCGATCTTGGTCGCGAGCTGGGTGAGCGCGTCCTCGCGGCGGCGGCGATAGTCGTTGCAGTCGAGGGTCGCACGAACGCCGCGCTCGATCTTCTTGCCCGCGATGATGTTGACGAGGTACTGCAGCGCGTTGAGCACCTCGCCGTGCTTACCGACGAGGAACGCCGCGTCCTTGCCGTCGAGCACGATATTCACGTAGCGGCCACTGACCTGACCGATCTTGGCGTTCACCTGAAGGCTGGCGGCTTCGACGAGCTGCTGGACGAGACCGAGAAGGTGGTCGGCGTCGGCTTGGCTGGCGACGACCTCTTCCTCTTGAGTCTCTTCCACGACGGGAGCTGGAGCCTCGACGGCTACGGGTGCCACTTCTTCGGTGGCCGGGGCGGTCTTGCCTCCGCGGCGTCGGCTGCCCTCTCGCTTGGAAGGAGCGGCGACCGGATCGACGGCTGCCTGCATCTCGTCGAGCGTCTCGGTAGGCGTCGGAGCCGGAGCGGCGGCGGCAGTCGCCGCAGCCGACGATCCCCTTCGGCTCCGCGCGGGAGCAGGGGTCGGAGCGGGGGCGGCAGGAGCGGACGCTGCCGCGACCGGCGCAGCCTCGGACTCCGCGGCCGTGACTTCAGCGCGAACACGCACCGAACTCTTCCCGAAGAGTCCCTTGGACTCCTCGAGAATCGTCACCTGCACGCGCTCAGGGCTAACCCCCAACTTCTCCGCGGCGGCCTTCGTGGCCTCCTGCACCGACTTGGCCGTGATCTCAACCGTCTGCATTGATCCTTGCACTTTACTCGCTTTCGAGTGGTTAGTTGCGAGTGGCGAGTAGCCAGTGGCGGACAGCCTCGCTTTTTCGCCAGTCCTCAGCGCTCCTAGGCTTAGTGCGAGCGCGAAACGAAGAACGAGAAATCCGAAGCTCTCTGGTACTCAAGTGTTCGCCAACTTGATCCATAAACGACCTCGGTAGCACGACGCACCGAACCACAGTTCCTCGGGACTTTGGAGATCGTTGCGGCCGCCACGCAGGTGGCCAAAAACAAAGGCGAGTGCCAACCAAAGGGTCGGCACTCGCCACTCACCGCTGGCGAATCGCCGTCGCGGTTACTTCTTTCTCTTCGGCTTATGCTTCGCCGGCGTGCCGGTCTTTCGCTCGCCGGTGCCGACGAAGGTTTGCGGAGACGACTTCGTCGTTCCGTTCGAGGAGCTCGTTCCGTTGCCGTTGCCGTTGCCGTTGCCGTTGGCTCCGCCTTGGCGGCGCTGCTGCTCTTCGGCCGCGGCCTGCATCTGCTCCATCATCTTCGCCCAACGGCCACCAGCGGCACCGCCGATTCCGCCCGTCGGGAAGACGCCACCACCGGCGGCGTTGACCTTCTGCAGGGGAGGGAGCGGGAGGCGGTAGGCCCAGAGCGACTGCGCGGTGGCGAGGAGGTTCGTGAAGGTCCAGTAAAGAACGAAGGCCGACACGACCGGGAACGCTCCGGTGAACATCGACGCCACGAAGATGACCGAGATCGCGATGCCCATGAGGCGCTGCTGCTTCGCCTGGCTTGGGTCGCTGATCGGGGTGAGCAGCGTCGTGATGATCATGGTGATGCCGTAGATCACCATCAGGATCGTGTCTTGCTGGCCAAGATTGGCGGCCACGAAGCCGTTCGTCGACTTGCTCGTCGCTTCGTTGATCCAGGCGAAGTGTCCCTTCTGGAACTCGAACTGGTAGTGCAGCATGCACTGGTAGATCGCGAAGAAGAGCGGCATCTGAACGAGTGCCGGCAGACAGCCCGCGAACGGGTTGACGCCGTACTCCTTGTACAGCTCCATCACCTTCTGGTTCTGGGTGACCTGGTCGTCCTTGTACTTCTCCTTGATGTCCTTCGTCAGCGGGGTCAGCTGAGACATCTTGCGTCCGTACATGATCTGCTTCAGCGCGAGCTTGAAGATCACGCCGCGGACGAGGAGGGCGAGGAGGAACGCCGCGAAGGCGTAGCTGAAGCCCGGAACACGGCCGGTGGCGGCCACGAGCATGTCGATGAGCTGGTAGCCCGGGATGAAGCCCCAAACGAGGTCGGTCTTGTTTCGCTCACTGAGAGCGGTCGTGACCCGGTTGTAGAGGTTCTGCCCCGTCCACTCGCGCCAGCCGAACTTGGGATTCGCCGTGACGTCCGTGACCTGGTAAGTGGTGCCGCTCCACTGGGGCTTGTCGAGCAGGTGTCGCTGCAGGGGCTCCAGGGTGTAGTAGGCGTCCCGAATGCGGCTGGTGTCGCCGGAGTTGATTCCCGCCTTGAACTGAGCGTCCGCCGCCAGGATCGCCGACTCGATCTTCTTCGCCTCGGCCTGCTCCGGCGTCAGCTTCTTCGCCTTGAGCTGGGCATCCACCTCTTGGTCGTAGCGAGCGCGGGTGCGCAGAATGCTGACGTCCATGCGGGCGGCGTTCTGCTCCCGCATCACCCGGTACAGGTCGGCCGTCGGAAGCGGCTTCTCCTGCGGACGGTTGAAGAGGAGGTTGAACCCGGTGAAGATGAACAGCGCCCAGAGGAGGGTGTTCAAAAAGCTGGGCTTCGGAGGGGCGGGCTTACTCATGGGGATTGCTTGATCGCTCCGTTGCTCGGTCGCTCGAATTCAGGGGAGCAACGAAGCGAGGAAGCCATCGAAAATCAGGGAACGGGGTCGTGGCCTCCGGGGTGGAAAGGGTGGCAGCGGCAGATCCGCTTCGCTCCCATCCACGACCCCTTCAGCAAACCGTACCGTTCTACGGCCTCGAGGGTGTATTGGCTGCAACTAGGCGTAAAACGGCAGGTCGGCGGCATCCAGGCGAAGCCGCGCTGGTAGCAGCGGATCAAGAAGATTCCGATTCGTCGGCCCATCGCTTCACGGACTCGGCGAACAGCCGCCGAACCTCTTCCTGAATACGCTCGAACGGTGCGCGCGCGCCCGATTCGGTCACGATGAGCACAAAATCGAAGCGGGAATCGAGGAGACCCGACTGGGTGCGTACCGCTTCCCGATAGCGGCGCTTCGCGCGGTTGCGCGGAGGCTTCGTGCCGATCTTCTTTGCGGTCGCGACCCCCAGAAGCCCGGTGCCCGGGAGGCTGGTAAGCCGAGCGAGGGGGCCGCTCACACGCCGCCCCTTCGCGAAGATCTCTTCGAACCGCTGCTTGCTTGGCCCGTTGATGCTTACCAGGCCAGGCGGTGGCGGCCCTTGGCGCGGCGGCGCTTGAGGACGTTGCGTCCGTCGGTCGATCGCATGCGGACGCGGAATCCGTGCGTCGTCTGCTTGTGGCGGTTGTTTGGCTGGTACGTGCGCTTCATGGAATCGCTCCCAATAGTTGAATTGGAACGGTCGATTGTACCCAACCGAACGGCCCGGTTGACACTCGACCTCGGGAGACCCCTTGAGCGGCGCGGTCAGAGGCGAGGCGACCTGCATACCACTGGGCACTCCAACCATGTCTCTGTGGTCGAGGCGTCTTCCCCGCAGCGACCCGAGGGCTTTCGAGGCGGCGATGAATCGCCGCAGTCTAAGGCGCTGCGCGCTTGAGGCTCTGGAGGCTCGCCGTCGCCTTCGTGACCGTCGCGAGAAGCGCCTTCACCGTCGCGGGGTCGAGGCCGGTGAGCTGCTGCATCACGGTGGGCTCGAGGAGCGCGACCAGATTCAGGCTGCCGCGCAGCTGCCAAAGCTGTGTGAGGAGCATCTTGCGTTCCTCCAGGCTCTTCATGTCGACGAACTGCTCGGCCGTCTTGGTTAGCTTCACCGCCCGCGCGCGCAGGTCGCGGAACCGCGCCTCGTTCGCCCGCACGATCCGCTCCGCCGCCACCGGCCCTTCCTTCTGCACCCTTCCCCAGGCACTGCGGAAGAACGCCGCCCCCTGCTCGAGAGCACCGGACTTCTGCTGGGCACCGGCAGACGCAGCCGTCGCGAGCACCATGGCGGCAAGAAGCGTTCTCATCACTCTTTATAATGCCGGAGCGCCGCCGAGGGTTTCGTCGATTAGCGGCCAACCCGCCTGAAGTCGGCAAGGACGCAAGAATTTCGTGGTTGCTGGTGAGTATCGGCGCGGCTATGCTGGTTTGATGATCGGACTTCTGCTGACTCCGCTGCCCATCCATCAGGACCACGTGGCGTCTCGCTGGCAGACCGAGACCAAAGACCGTCTCGTTCGAGCCGGCGTCTTGGACGATAACGTCTGCACCCAGTTCGAAGCGGGACGTACGGCCCTGACCGCCGCGGTGATGGTAAACGGTGCTCGGGGCACGTTTGTCGGTCGGCTGCGCGAGCGCAGTCGCCTCTTAAAAGTGCTGCGCCAAACGGCGGACCCCACGAAGACGACGCTCGCGTACAGATCATTGAGGACGCTCGACCAGAAGTTAGCGGTGACCAGAGCCCACATGCCGGCACTCAGGCGCCTCGCGTCCGAACTGAAGCCCCAGATGAAGGCACTCGGGATCGACGAGAAGGAAATCGCTACCCATCTGCTGTTCGGCGAGTTCGCACTGAGTTCGTTAAGGACTCCAACGCTAGCGGAAGTCCGCCGCCCGTACCGAGACGTTCCCAGCGAGCACTGGGCCGCCGACGCGGTGCGGACACTTCGAAATCGGGGAATCATTGTCGGATACCCCCAGGATCGATTCCAAATGCCTCGATCGAACGACGGGGCTCGATAGGAACGGCCGTGCGGCAGTGCCGCACGGCCGAAAGACCCTCTTTACATGAGCGGTCCAGAGGGTGCTACTCCAAGACAACGTACATCGCGTTCTCGGGGAACTTGAACCGGAGGGCACCGCCCTCCTTCGTCACCGGGATCGCCTTGATCGCGTTGCCGTTCATATCGAGCACCGTGGCCTTCCGGAGCGTCGGGCTCTTGACCGACACCTCGAGATCCGCCCTAACGACTTGCCACGGGGCGCGGCCGTAATCCACCACCTCGAGGCCGTCCATCTTCTTCCCGCCGTCGAGATCGATCGACACCGACTTCTCTTTCCAGCCCGTTGGGCGGGTCTGGGTGCCGAATTGGACGAGCACCTTCTTGGACTCCCGGATCGGCTTGCCGTCCATCGCCACCGCGAGCGCCGCGCCGTAGGCGTTGCGCGAGGAGAACGTCACGTCGGTCAGCTTGTGGAACGGCTTGCGAGAGAAGAACGCCGTCACGCCCTGCGCTGCGGGCGCGTCCACGGTGCAGAATCCCTTGTCGTAGTTCAGCGTTAGCTCGCCCGTGACGCTCTTTACCGTCATCTCGCCCGGGTTCACGTACTGCGAGAGCGGCGTCGCCTTCGACTTCGCTGGGTCGCCGCCGTACACCGCCTCCACCGGTCCGACCAGGAAGGCGAGCGGATTCACGCCCGTCTTCACGCTCGACGTCGGCGCGATGTCGCCGCTGTCTCGGTTCGGGTCGAAGCTCCCCTCCTCGGCGATGATCGGCGTCTTGCGCTGCCACAGATCGCTCAGCGCGCGCTCTTCCACCACCACAGGCGAGCCCTTCTTCACGTAGCCCATCCGGTACATCAGCGCCGCACCGGGGAAGGTGCCGAGCATGTCGGGGTTGGCGAACGTCCACTTCACCTGCGAAGGGTTGTAGCCGTTGGCGGAACCGGGCGGGGTCCACTCGTCGTCTCCGGTAGCGAACCAGTAGTAGCCGTCGACGCCGGTGAGAGACTGGTAGGCCGCGATGAGGAAAGGCCCTTCGCTCGCGTAGCCATTCGGCATGACCCAGGCGCTCTCGGTGACGAGCATCGGGCGCCCCTTCGTTTGCTTCAAGTTCGTCGGGAGCGGCTTCGGGTCGAGCAGCGCGGACGCGGACGTGAACTTATCGCCGTTCTGCACCGCCCAGCCCTCGTTAGGTCCCTTGTGAACGCCGCCGAAGTAGCGGTTCACCGCATCGATCTCGTTCGCCGTGTAGCTCCAGCGCTCCACGTCGTTCAGCCGCACGCCATCGGCCGTCTTCCAGTTCCCCGCGTTGATGAGCTGCTTGCAGCCGAGTTCGTTGCGCAGGAAGTCGGCCGTCTCCTTGTTGAAGCGGTACATGGTCTCGCCCCAGAACTGGAGCTGGTCGTCCAGCCTTCGCTTCATGCCGCCTTGCCGGGCCTGGGTCATCTCCCAGACGTTGTGGAAGTCGAGCACTCCCTTGGCAAGGTCGTCCCCGGCCAGCTTGTTGGCCTCCCAGGCGACGTTCGCCTTTGCCAGCGACCCGTACTTCTTCGCCGCCCAATCGCCAAACTGCTTGCCCAGGATCGTGCGCGGCTCGCCCTTCAGGTTGTTGATCGTCCAGAAGAGGAGCGAGTCCTCGTTCTGCAGCTGAATGATTCCGACGCTGGAATCCAGCGCTAGCGGAATGCCCGTGTGTGGGTTCTTCTCCGCGAACAACTTGCGCAACCAACCCCGGTACGCCTTCTGCATCTTCGGCTCGAAGAAGACCAGGGCCGCCGCGTTGGTCTGACCTCCGGTGGGAATGCCCCAGTCCTTCCCCACTCCCGCCTGAATCGCCCAGTATGGGGAAATGGTGGAGTAGATCCCCTCCTTCTTCATCGCCGCAACCGAGCGCCAGATCCAGTCGCGCTCCGACTCGGTGATCGAGTCCATCGGCTTGGACGGGTCCGGATTGACGTGGGCGTGGAGGCGAATCATGTTCACGCCGCGCTTGGCCAAAAAGCGGGCGTGCCGCGCCAGGGATGGCTCCGTTTGGCGCCCTTGCGGCTTCTTCACGAACGGCTTCTCCCGCTCGACGCCAGTGTTGACGCACCAGAAGCGCACCGGCTTTCCGTTGCCGAGCAGGAAGTCGCCGTTGGCGTCGACCTTTAGGAAGCCCGACTCGCCCGCCATCTTTTCGTTCATCGAGCGCAGGTCGAGCAGGGCGTCGGGACGGAAATCATCCGCCGAGGGGTCGAAGGCCCAAGTCACGGCGCCGGTGGGCCACTGGGCATGGGCCGGAGACGGGGCGGTGCAGCCGAGCGCCAGCGCGAGGGCGGGAGCGAGAGCGATCTTTAGGTTCTTCATTGGCCAAGGGGCTCCGACATTGGAGTTCCTTTTAGCGTACAGCAACAGGACGTTAACGCGTTAAGTTTCGCGCCGCGATTCGGCGGAGATACGCTGTCGCCAATGCCGACCGAGCACTACGATGTTTCCCCACTCCCAGGTCTTGATCCGCAAATCGGGTTGATTGCCGCGATGCTCCAAGACGCCACGCGCGATTGGCGAGAAGAGCTTGGCGAGGTGCCCGACGAGCTGGTTACGTGGCAACCGTATCCGGGTGGGCACTCCGTTGGCGCGGTGCTGCTTCACATGATCGACTGCGAGGCGGGATGGCTCGAACGGATCGCGCTGGGAAGAGAGCGAGATCCCGAAGAACTGGCTACCCTTCGGCCTTCGGAGCCGCCGGACGAGAACAGCTACATCGTGCCGCCGTCGCTTCCCTACGCTTGGTATCTGGGGCAGTACGACAAGGTTCGAGCGCGATCGTTGCAGACGCTGGCGCAGTTCCGTCCTCCGGAAGCCTCGATCAAGCACCCTCGGTTCGATGCGACCTTCACGCTACGCTGGATCGCGTCCCACATCGTCGCCCACGAGGCTTATCACGGTGGCCAGATGGTTTTGCTCAAGGAGCTGTTTGCGAGGGCAAAGAGCCAGCAATAATACGGAAAGTCGACGTCTCGCCGCGGTATCCGACCCAAAGTTCATTTTCCCGTAAGGATTAGTTTAGTTCCAGAACCTTGCATCGTTCCATGATCCACCGATAGGTAGATCAACATGCGATCCAAGCTCCCTTACCTCGGTCTTCTCGCCCTTCTCGTAGCCGGCTGCGGTGGCAGCGGCGACTCGACGCCGGCTGGCTCCGGCGCGACCCTGTACTTCGTCACCAACGGCGACACCTTGGTGACGACCCGCGAGAACACGCCGGGCACCGTCCGACAGCGCCTGCCGATCTTCGGCCTCGATCAGGAAGAGGACATCGTCGGCATTGACGTCCGCCCAGCCACTGGCGAACTCTTCGCCCTCGCTGACTCGGGCCGGCTCTTCACCATCGACACCGTGACCGGCGACGCGACGCAGGTGGGCTCGGGCTCGATCGGCTTCGACGTATCGGGCGGTCCGACTGGCTTCGACTTCAACCCAACCGTCGATCGAATCCGCGTCGTCAAGCAGGACGGCACCAACTTCCGCGTCAATCCGATCACGGGCGCGGGCGTCGATGGCAATCCCGGTGCGGAAGGGCTTCAGCCCGACACCGCGATCAATCCGGGCGGCTTCACGATCACGGGCGTCGGCTACTCCAACAACGTCGGCACGGCGACCACGACGACGATGTACGCGATCGACACGCAGGGTGACCGCCTCGTCCGTGTGGGCGGTTTAGACGGTCCTCCGTCGCCGAACCTCGGCGGCACGACGGCCATCGGCAGCCTTGGCGTCAATGTCGCCGACACCGCTTCGTCGTTCGACATTACGCCGACGGGACTCGCCTACGCGACGTTCATCAGCGGCAACCGGGCGCGGGTGTACAGCATTCAGCTGAGCACCGGCGCGGCGACCGAGCTCGGTGCCCTCCCGGCATCCGACGGCACCGTTACGGCGTTCGCGGTTCGAAACTAAGACCCACATGCCCCTCGGGTTCCACGACCCGAGGGGCATCGACGTTTACGCTGGCTTGGTGCCCTGTCCGAGCCCCTCGCGCACCAGATACTGATAGCTTCGGTGCACCGCCTCCATCATGTCGGTGTCGCACTCGTCGAGCTCGACGATCAGCCACTCCAGAAGGTGCGGATTGGCGGCTTCGATCGCCGCTCGGACGTCTACCTTCCCTTCGCCCAAGGCGGTCATCGCCGCGTCCTTCACCAGCGGCCCGTCCTTCACGTGCATCAGGTGGATGCGGTCCTTGTACCGGGCAACCATCTCCGCGGCCCGGTTCGCGCCGAAGTTCGAGGCCCAGTAGATGTCGAGTTCCAATCCGACCGCCGACGCTTCGACCAGGTAGTCCATCGCGAGCCGCCCATCGCGCATCTCGAACTCCATCCAGTGGTTGTGGAGGGAGAACGTGAGCCCCGCCGCGTCGAACTGTGGCAGCACCTCGTCGATCCGGTCGGCGGTGCGGCGGATCGCGTCCACCGTCTCGAACTCCGGAATCCAGCCGCCCGAGACCGTGTGCCGCACCCCGAGCGCCTGAGCCGTCTCGATGAACTCGTTTACGTTCTCGGGGGTTGGGAACGGTCCAAAGTAGGAGGAGACCTTCATCCCGAGCCCCTCCACGAGGGACCGGAACTCGGTCGGCGTCAAGCCGAAGCCGGCGCCCTCCACCGCCGCGTACCCGTAGCTCGCGATCTTCTCGAGGACCGCCTGAATCGACGATTCCTTGACGACGTTGCGGACGGTGTACAGCTGAATGGAGATGGGCTTCATTGCCCATCCAGCATAGCCGTTCGGAACTGATCACCCCAACTGCCGTCCAAGGGCATGTGAAGCAGTTCCACCGAATCATTCTTCCTTCGATCGTCGCCCTGTTCGCCATGGGCGCGATCGCTGGCTGCAACTCCGCCGCCAATGAGCAGGAAGACGTAAAGGAAGCTCAGCAGAAGCTGAACGAAGAGAAGAAGGACGCCGCCAAGGAGGACTGATCTCGGTGCCCTGAGGCTCTCGATTGTGGGTGCTTCCTTCAGCGAGCGCCCAATAATGAGCCAAGCGGCGTGGAGGCAGAGCATGCCTTCACGCCGTCGATCGTCTTCCTGTGATTGGAGGACCTCCGGCAGCGGGCTTCGTTCACGTGCCGATGGACTCCAGCAAGAGCATCGGTCAACGTGAACCTCTCGGCCCTATCGGTGAGCGATCAAGCTACGTAGGCGCGGCCTTCGCCCGATCGCACTCGCTGCAGCAACCGCACGGCGTCGTGAGGCGCGTGACCGTGCGCGTCGTTGTCGAAGTAGACGTGCACCTCGCGACCTTCGGCCAACCACGCCTCGATCCGGATCATCCAGGCATCCAGCGCTTCGTCCTCGTACCTTGAGACGTAGGTGTACGGGTTGCCGTGCAAGCGTAGATAAACGAGATCGGTGGTGATCGCCTCCCACATCGGGAAGCTCCCAGAGTCGGAGAGGCAGTTGGCGATACCATGCTCCGACAGAGCCGCCTCGACCTCGGCGCTGAACCAAGTTTCGTTCCGAAACTCGAGGACGTGGCGCGCGTTAGGCCAGAGCGCGAGCGCTTCGGCGAAGTGGTGGATTCGCTCCACGTTCACTCGGACCCGAGGCGGGATCTGCCACAGAACTGGACCGAGCTTTTCGCCGAGCCCCTCGGCCTGATCTCGCATGCGCTGAACCGCCTCACCGGCGTCGAGCAGCTTCTTGTTGTGGGACACGTACCGGTGCCCTCGCACCGCGAACTTGAAGTCGGCCGGCACCTGCGAAGCCCAGGCCTCGTACGTCTCGCGCTTCTGCTGGCGGTAGAAGGTCGAGTCGACCTCCACCGCGGTGAACCGCTGCGCGTCGAATCCCAGCCACTTTCGCTTCGGGAGATCACCGTACCACCCCTCACGCCAAGCGTCGTACATCCATCCGCTCGTTCCGACGTAGAGGTTGGGCATGGTGTCACTCCGGTTCGCTGGTGGAGTTCGACCGCTCTCGCGGGCTCGGAATGCGCATGAATTGCGCGTCCGTGGTCCCTTCCGGCTCCCGCTCGAAGTCCGCAGGAGCCACGTCCTGCGGAGCGATCGGCGGAAGCGTTCGCGCGTCGCCGGTCTCGACCGGGCCGCTCTGCGGAGCTTCGGTCACGTCCACCTCACCCCGTTCCGTCACTCGACGCCCAGGGGTGTTCGGTTGCTGATCGTCCGTCACGGGTGACCCTCGCGCGACTTGTCCGAGAGTTGCCCCCCGAGGTCGTGGTCCTTGCTCTTGTGGTACGCCTCTTCCGGCAGGTCGTCGGAGATGTCGAGACCGGGGCCGTTGTCGGTGTGGACCGCGGTGATCTCCAAGGTGCCGCTACCCGCGCCCGGCCCGGTGCCGGTCGTGGTCGACTGACCGGGGCCGAAGTCCAAGCCCGTGTCGGCCGCGTTCTTCTCGAACGTTGGGTTGTCCTCGTTGGGGTTGAGCGACTGTTCCGGTTCGTCCTGTCTCATATCCCGTTGGACTCCCCGCATCGCACGGGGTTCGTGTCGCCGGGATAAGGGCCCGCTACCGCTAGGTAACGGGCCTTCTGGCGCGTTCTAGAGCTTTACCGGTCGCCCAGTCCGGCAGCTGTCGTAGATCGCTTGGATGATCCGGATGTCCTGAAGTCCCATTTCGCCCGGCGTCCGTACCACCTTCTTGTCTTGGATGCACTCGCTCAAGTGATCCATCTGGGCCGCGAATTGATTGTTCGGCGTCACCTCGGCCGGCCGGTAGTTGATGCGGAGCGTGTTGCCGCCGTAGCTCGTCGCTGGCTCCGCGTCCACCCGTCCGTTCGTCCCGAGCGCCATGTAGCGGTTCACGCCGCGAGACCACGAGTAGCCGCTGGTTCCGGTACCCACCGCGCCGCTCGGGAACTTCAGGGTGAAGCTCACGGTGTCCTCCACCTCCTTGAATCGATCGTCGTTCGGAGGGTTCGTCCAGGTCGCGTACACCTCGGTCGGCTCCTCGCCGGAGAGGTATCGAAGCGCTTGAACGGCGTAGATGCCGATGTCCATCATGGAGCCGCCGCCGGACCACTTCTTCTGCGTCCGCCAGAGTCCACGGCCGATATTGAAGCCGTGGTCGGACGTTACGGACCGAATCTGGCCGAGTTCCTTACGGCACGCTTCCATCGCGCGCAGATTGTTCGCTTCGTAGTGCGAGCGGTAGCCGATCTGGAGCAGGACGCCGGCCTTCTTGCAGGCATCGATCATCGCCTGGCAATCGGCGACGGACGGTGCCATCGGCTTCTCGCAGCAGACGTGCTTACCCGCCTTGGCTGCGCGCTCAGTGAACTCGCGGTGGTTGCCGGGAGGGGTAATGACGTAGACAACCTGGATCTCCGGATTGTCCTTGATCCGGTCCATCTCGTCGTAGGTATAGACGCCCTTCGCTTGATCCAGCCCGTACTGACCTGCGACGCGCTTGGCCTTGTCACGGTCCCCGCTGATGACGGCCACGAGCCTGGAACGCTCGCACGCCTTTAAGTTGGGAAGGATCTGCCCCATGGCGTACCCACCCAGACCGAGAATCGCCCACCCCACCTTGTCGCCTGCCGGCTTGGCGGCGGTCGGCTCTTGGAGTTCAGGTGAGGCGTTACCAAACGTCGGCAGGCCGGCGACGAGACCGGCGGCGGACCCGGCGATGAAGGTGCGGCGGGTGATGGCGTCCATCGCACCAGTATCCGCGAAACTGGCTGGAACTCTCGATACTCAAGTTGTAGTATACGAAGACGAACCATGCCGATCCTCGCTCCCCTCGCGCTTCTCTCCGCACTGTCGGCGCCGCAGGTCAGCGCCGATACCCGTCTGGCGGCAATCAAAGCGGTTCGCGACCCTGAGTGGGACGTGGCTAAGAGTGCCGAACCGACCTATCGCAGTGCGTGGGTCGCCAAGTTCCTGGAGCAGGCGGCGCAACGTCGTACCCTCATCCTCGAGTTCTACCGCGCCTACCCCAAGCATCCTGAGACGCTGGACCTCCTCAATCGCCGGTGGAACGAGATGACCCAATACCAGTTCCCTCCGAGCCCCAAGACACTGCAGCTTGCCCGAGAGGACGCCGCGCGGATCGAGCGAGAGAACCGAGATCCGGCGATCGCCCAGGCGGCCGCCTATTGGCGAGCCAACTTCGGGGTCATGGCCGCCGCTCCGAACGCAGACGGCATGCTCGCCGCCGCAGAGCCGTTCCTCCGGCGCTTTCCCAAGGACGCACGGGGTTCAGGGATGCTGTTCGCCGCCGCCGAGCAAACGAAAGATCCGGAGCGACAGGCAGAGCGTTTCCGGCGAGTGGCCAAGGCGTTTCCGGGCACTCGAGACGCGCGCATTGCCCTCGGAACGCTGCACTTACGGCAGAGCATCGGCAAGCCGCTCCCGTTCGACTTCACTGATGCCGTCTCCGGGCGCCGAGTTAACAGCGCGGATCTGCGGGGCAAGGTCGTCGTTCTCGACTTCTGGGCAACTTGGTGCGGGCCGTGTCTCGCTGAGATGCCGAAGATGAAAAAACTGTACGCCGAGTACCGGCATAAGGGTCTCGAGATCGTCGGCGTCAGTCTCGACTACCCGGCGAACGGCCTAAAGGCGCTTCAATCCTACGTGGCGAAGGAGAAGATTGAGTGGCCTCAGTACTTCCAGGGCAATGGCGTGGACAGCGACTTCTCGATGCGCTACGGGGTCAACGCCATTCCCCGGCTCTTTATCCTCGATCGCGAGGGCCGACTGATCGATGCCGAAGGACGCGAAGGGCTTGAAGCGAAGGTCCGCCGATTGATCGAGACCGGCAAGTGAGAACTAGTTCGGGCGCACCAGCTCACGCTGCAAGCCGACGATCTCGATCTCGGGATTGGCGTCGACGACCGCAAGCAGGTGGTCGAGCACGCTGTCGGCTTGCGGTGGATGGTTCGTGACGCACGCCACGCCCACTACCGCCGAGTTCCAAAGATCTTGGTCTCCAACCTCCGCCGCCGCAACGTGGAAGTCGTTCCGCAGCCTCTCCAAGAGGCTGCGAAGCACGCGACGCTTCTCCTTGAGGTTGAAGCATCCGTCTAACCGAAGCTCGAGTTGCAACGTACCAACGACCACGCCGTATTTTGCGCCCTCAATCGTCAGGGCAGATCGAAGACTCGCACGACGACCTCGTTGCTGACAAGGCGCACCGGAGCGGTTCCTACCACCAGGGGGTTCTTTTCACCCGAGGCGGACCCATCCCGCTTCGGGTCGTTCACGAAGTAGAGCCGCACTCGGTAATCGCCGGCTTTCTGGGCCGCCGGTGGCGTCGCCCAGCCGTTTACCACTTCGGCACTCTGCCCTGGGGCTAGTGCAATGAAGTCCTCGGGCATCAGGGGGTTCATGTTGCCGCAGCGCGGGGTGCGGACCACCGGAACTTCCCGTGGGTGCTTGGCTGCGGTTCCCGAAAGAACCGACCAGCCGATAACTGGAGTGCGCCATCCCCATGCGCTGCCATCGTTCGGCAAGACCAGCCGAACCGCCTCGCGGCCGAGATTAGTGATCGTTGCCTTGAGCGGAAGTGGCTGGCCCACGGTCACCGTGGGCGACGTGGTCGACAGCTCAAGCTTCAGCCGCGGGGTGGCTACGGGCGAGAAGCCTAAGGCGATCGGAAGCAACAGGGTTGCCGGCATACCCCTGTGTGACGATCTCGCCCCAAAAGGTTCACCGCCCGGAGCCCGGCTGCCTTACGAGGTCGACTTTTCCTTGCTCGCTCGGACGATTCGCTCCATCTTCTCAGGCGTGAGCGGATCCTCAGGATTGCCCGGCCATCCCTGCCAGCGCACGACCCCGTCGGGCGACACCACAAGCACGTGCGGCAGGCAATGGACCCCAATCTCTCCAAACAGACGTCGCTTCGAGTCGGTCGCGAGCGAATAGCCGACTTTGAACTGCTTCTGAAATGCCTTGACGTCCGCAATCGACTCGGAACCGATACCGACGACCGCGATCTCCTCACCGAACTTCAGTTGCCAGTCGGTCAACGTCTTCGCCAACATCTGGCTCGGCTGCGAGTAGGTGTCGAAGAACTCGACGACCACCACCTTGCCCTGGAGCTTTGGCTGCTTGCCAACCCACTCCTCCGCCACTACCGGAGGCAGCACCTTGCCACGAAAATCCCTTGCCGCATACAGCTTGCGCACCGCCTGAACTGGGGGGAAGCCCAGCGAGGAGCCCTCGGCGACCGGACCCGTCGTTTGGGGCGCCAAGAGGGAGAGCAACGCGGTGGCTGCGAGCAACATGCGCTCAGTGTATCGCTAATTCTTTAAGAATTTACGCGTTTAACCAGCAACATTGCTTGGGCATTTTCACCTACATAGCGGGGCGTACGCTACGTCTTAGTCGGTCGCATTGTCTTTCGCGAGACCCTTTCGGAAGACCAGCGCATCCGAGTTGATGCAGAACCGCAGGCCGGTCGGAGTCCGCGGTGCGTCGGCGAAGACGTGCCCCAAGTGGCCGTCACACCGGGCGCAAAGCACCTCGTCGCGAATCATGCCGTGCGACGTGTCCCGGCGAGTCCAGATCGAGTCCCTTTGAACCGGCTGGAAGAAGGAAGGCCAGCCCGTGCCCGACTGGAATTTGGTCTTCGACTGGAACAGCGGGAGATCGCAGCCCGCGCAGTAGTAGGTGCCGACTTCCTTCGTGTCGTGGTACAGGCCACAAAAGGCCGCTTCCGTCCCGCGGTTGCGAAGGATGTCGTACTGCTTTGCGGTTAGCTTCTTCCTCCACTCGGCGTCGGTGAGCACGACCTTATCCTTTCGCTTGGGGCTCACCCCTTCCCTAGCACCCGCGGCAGCGACCTTCCCTTGACCGGTTGGCGTAAAGGCAACACCAGCGGCAGCGACGCCGAAGACCGCGACGATCGGGATGATCCACTTGGCACTCATGTTTGTTTCAACGCGCTGAGAGCGCTAAACGTCTGCGGTTCAGAACAAGTTCATTCCCCCGGTCGCGCTCTCAACCACTGGAGAACCGTCGCCGCCACCTCGGGAGCCCGCCTTCCGAGCAAGGGCCCCACGTGGCTCATACCCGCGTACTCGATGACGTCCGCGCGTAAGCGCATCGCCATCGCGAGGGAGTCGATTGGCCTCACGTCGGTGTCCTCTCGCCCGACGACGACGAGGGTCGGCTTACGCGGCGGCGCGACGACCACCCCCTTCGACAGCTCCGTCATTACCGTGCCCGACTCATCACGCCACCGCTTCCAAGCGGCCCGAATCGTAGGCTCGTCGCTGTCCGGCATGGCGACTCGAGTGTCCTCAAGCGGCCCGTTTGCCCAGCGAACGACTGCGGGAAAGCTCTTCCCTCCCGATCCCTTGGGAGTCACGGAGTTGACCAGCACGACCGCGCGAGCCCGGACGCGTTCGGCGACGCGCAGCGCCAGCATGCCCCCCATGCTGGCGCCGACGAGCACGACCGGCTGTCCCTTGGGACACCACGAGACCACCTGCCGCTCGTAGTCAGCGAGAGTCGTCTTGGCCAATCCGCCGGAAGCCGGCTGAAGGTCATGCGCCACGACGCGCCACCCGGCGCGGGCGAACACCGGCCGCCACTTCTCCCACTCCCAGCCACCGCCTCCGGCACCGTGGATCATCACCACCACGGGCTTCGCCGCCATCGTCGCCGCGACAGCGAGAGCCAGCATCAGCTTCCTGCCCCCACGTCCAATCGCTCGAACTTCGCCGTGAAGTGGCGCAGGAAAGGAGCCTGGTAGGAGAGCCGCAGGCCCCGAGCTTCGCCCCGTCGATCGTACATCTCGCCGATCACGTCCGCCACGTAGTTCACGTGCGCCTGCGTGTACACGCGTCGTGGCATGGCGAGACGAACGAGCTCACGATCGGCCGGATGCTCCACTCCGTCCACGTTACGGCCGAACATGACCGACCCGATCTCGACGCCCCGGATCCCGCCCGCCAGGTACAGCTCGTTTACGAAGACCTGGGCGGGGAACTGGACCGCGGGCAGGTGCTCGTAGAACCGGCTCGAGTCGATGTAGACCGCGTGCCCTCCGGGCGGCTGCACGATCCGGACTCCCTTTGACGTCAGCTTGTCCGCGAGGTAGCGGATCGTCGCCGCACGGTACTCAAGGTAGTGCACGTCGAGCACCTCGTCGAGCCCAACGGCGAGCGCCTCGAGATCGCGCCCGGCAAGGCCGCCGTATGTGGGAAAGCCTTCGGTAAGGATCAGAAGGTTTCGGGCCTGCTCCGCCCAGCCGTCGTGGTTGAGGGCGAGAAACCCGCCGATGTTGCCGAAGCCGTCCTTCTTCAGGCTCATGGTCGCCCCGTCCGCGTAGGAGAACATCTCCTGCGCGATCTCCTTGGGCGACTTGTCTGCGTAGCCTGGCTCGCGCTGCTTGATGAACCAGGCGTTCTCAGCGAACCGGCAGGCGTCGATGATGAACGGCACGCCGTACCGCCTCAACGTCTCCGAGATCGCCCGAATGTTCGCCATCGATACCGGCTGACCGCCGCCGGTGTTGTTCGTCACCGTCACCATTCCGAGCGGCACGGCGCCCTCGGCGGCGGACTTCAGCAGGGTCTCAAGCGCCTCGATGTCTACGTTGCCCTTGAATGGGTGAGTCGAGTCGGCGTCCCGGCCTTCCGGAATGACCAGGTCGAGCGCCCGCGCCCCCGTGAATTCGACGTTGGCACGGGTTGTGTCGAAGTGGTTGTTGCTCGGGATCGTCTTCCCCGCGCCGCCCACGATCGACATGAGGATCTTCTCCGCCGCGCGCCCCTGATGCGTGGGGATGACGTGCTCGAAGCCGAAGATCTCTCGGACCTTGGCCTCGAACCGTCGGAACGATCGAGAACCCGCGTACGACTCGTCGCCCACCATGATCGCGCCCCATTGGGCCGCGGACATCGCGCTCGTTCCACTGTCGGTCAGGAGGTCGATCAGAACGTCGTCCGCGTCGATGAGGAACGGGTTGTAGTGCGCTTCCCTTAAGATTCGCTCACGATCCTCGCGGGAGGTGAATCGAATCGGCTCCACGGCCTTGATGCGAAACGGCTCGATGATCTCGGGCATGCCGCATTATGGAGACGGGCGAGGCTCCTTGGCTCGCATCCGCCGAACGCTCCCCGTCGGGACCGTCGCCTGCCCTTTCGAACCTGCTCTAGCCTCCGGTCGTCTCCTGCGTATGTCTCACGACACCTTTGAGGTTGAGCCGACGCCCGCCGTGCGTGAGGAGCTCCGTCGCAGCTCGACCGGATTCGATTCCCTTGTGCGCGAAGCTCTCGAGTACCTCGAGGATCCCTCCGTCCAGGACCTCGCCCTCGCCCGCATGTACATCGAGCGCGGCTACTCCGAGGAGTTTGCCCACTGGCTGGTACGCGAGGCCGAAGTCCGGCACGCTACTCACTAACAAGTCGCCTGCTAATTCTCCTCGTCATCTCGTAGAATGACCAGGGGAGTGGATCAAGTAAGAGACATTCGGGTACCAATCCGCGATCTGGCGGAAGAGGATCTCGCGCACTTCAGGATTGACGAGATTCCCGTTCCCGCGCGCCTCCTCGATCCCGTCTCCGAGGAATACCTCGCGGTCAATCAGGCAAGCTGCGACCTATACGGCTACACCCGAGACGAGTTCCTCCGTCTTACCGTCCAAGAAATCGTCCACCCGGACGACCTCGAGGGGATCCGGCTCAGCATCCGTTCTCTTGAGCCCCGATCCTTGCAGGGCAGAATCTGGCGGCATCGTCACCGCAGCGGCCGTATTCTGCAGATCGAGCACTTCGGTCAAGTGGTGGAGCACCGGGGCAAACCCGCCTGGTTGATGTACTCCATCGATCGCACGGCGGAGGCCGAGGCGCAAGCCGCGCAGGAAGCCGCGGAACGCCGGGTCGCCGTTGCGCTCGAGAGTCTCGGCGACGCGTTCTACACCCTCGACGCCGACTTTCGCTTCTCCTACCTCAACCCACAGTGCTATCTCGCGATGCGGGTGCCGGCGAAGGATCTCATCGGTCGAACCATCTGGGAGGCCTTTCCAAAGCTTCGCGACGAGTGGTACGCGGGATTCATCGAGAAGGTGATGCGCGACCGAATTTCGATCCACTTCGAGACTGCCGGCGACGAAGCTCACTACGAAGTCGACATCCGCCCAACTCCCGACGGAATCGCCGTCTCCTACCGTGACATCACCGAGCGGAAGCGAGAGGAGGCACGAAAGGCGTTCCTGCTCGATCTCAGCGACCGCATCCGGGGCCTTGCGGATCCAAAGGACGTGATGTGGGGCGTGGTCTGCTCCGTTGGCCAGTTCTTCGGCGTCTCACGCGCCACCTACGGGGAGATCGACGAGAGCGACGAGTACGTCGTGGTGGATCGCGACTACGTCAACGGCACCCAGCCGATCCCTGGGGCTCACCGCTTGAATTCGTTCGGGCCCGAGGTCATCGATGCGCTTCGCCGCGGGGAAACCGTAGCGGTGGAGGAGATCTCGTGCGACCCACGAACCGCGGCGTTCGCCGACGCCTACCAGGCCATCGGGGTTCGATCGTTGCTCTGCGTACCGATGGTGCGTCAGGATCGCTTCCGGGCGCTACTCGTGCTTCATCACAAGCTTCCTCGTGCGTGGGACCCTGCGGACATCGACCTGATGGAGAGTGTCGCCGATCGGACTTGGCACGCGGTTGAGCTCGCGCGCTCGCTGCAGGAGATCAAGCGCCTGAACGAGGACCTTGAGGAGCGGGTGCGCATCCGGACGGCGGAGTTGCAAGCGGCGAAGGACGAGATGGAGGGGTTCTGCTACTCCGTCTCACACGATCTCCGCACGCCATTACGCGCGATGATGGCGACGTCCCGGATCCTCATCGAGGACCACGAGGCGAAGCTCGACGGCGACGCCGCGAACCAGCTGGACCGGCTTGGCCGCGCGGCCAAGCGCATGGGCGACCTCATCGACGATCTTCTGCAGTTCTCGCGCCTGAGTCGAAGCGAGCTCACTCGATCGCTCGTCGACCTCAGCACGATCGCCGTCGAGCTATGCGAGGAGATGGCGGAGCGCTACCCGCGGCGGAAGGGAGGGTGGAGCGTGCAGCCGGGCCTGTGGGCGCACGCGGATCCACAGATGATCCGACTCGTGCTCCAAAATCTCATCGAGAACGCCTTCAAGTTCAGCGCTCACGCCGACGAGCCGACCGTATCGTTCGGACGCGAGGACGGATCGTACTACGTGCGTGACAACGGAGTCGGATTCGACGCGCAGTACGCGCACAAGCTGTTCCGTCCCTTCGAAAGGCTGCACGCCGACGAGCAGTACCCCGGCACGGGGATTGGTCTCGCGAACGTCAAGCGAATCGTCGAGCGGCACCACGGCCGTGTCTACGCTGAGTCGGAGCCTGGACACGGAACCACGTTCTGGTTCACCCTCGAATACGGTTCTCCGACCCTCGATAACGAATCCCAGTCGCGCAGGGGATGCCGTGTGCCGCGCACGACGCAACTCCCGACCTTCCGTCCCCGGTACCCTTCCCCCGTGTCCGAACGCCTCCGCTGGCCGATCGTCTGGCTGCTCGCCTTGCTCCCGCTCCTTGGCTGGTGGGCAACGGGACTCCTCGATTTAGACGAGGGGTTCTACGCGGCGGCAACGGCCGAGATGAACCGGCGTGGTGAGTGGGTCACGCCCTACTACAACGGCTCGCCGTGGTTCGAAAAGCCGATCCTCCTCTATTGGTTTGCCAAACCGAGCATCGCCCTTTTTGGCGAATCGATCGGACCTCGCCTACCCAGTGTGCTGGCGAGCCTTGCCACCTACCTCCTTCTCGCTTGGTTCGCGCGGCGCCACTTCAAAGACGCCGTCGCTAAGCTCGCCGTCCTCATCCTCGCTTCGTCGCTCCTCGTGGTGGGAGCCGGGCGCATGATGCTGACGGACCCGTTGCTCGTGCTCTGCTTCACCGGCGCGATGGTCACCTTCTGGGAGTCGCTCGTCGGTGACCGCCGGTGGCGGCTCGCAACCGCGGGGCTGCTCGGGTTCGGAGTGCTGGCCAAAGGTCCGGTGGCGCTGATCCTGTTCGTGCTGATCGCCGGCTGGACCTTTTTCCGCGAGCGCGAGCTTCGAGCCGAGTTCCGCGGGCAATGGCTCGCCGGGACCGCCATCTTGGCCGCCGTGATCGCGACCTGGTACGTTCCTGCCTACCTCGCGAGCGGCGAAACGTTCGTTCAGAAGTTCTTGATCGAGCAGAACATCGGCCGCTTCACCGGAGGCGACGCGGCCCACACTCTAGGGCTCGCCTCGCTGCCACTCTACATCCCCATTCTCTTCCTCGGTATGGTGCCGTGGGCGGCGTGGATCCCGAAGGCTTGGCCGCGTCAGCGAGATAGGGGCGAGCAGGAGCCGCTGCGCCGCTTCCTAGGGACTTGGGCGCTGATGGTCTTTCTCTTCTTCAGCGTCAGTGGTGCTAAGCTTCCCCACTACATCCTCCCGGTGATCCCTCCGCTCGCGCTGCTGCTGGCCGAACGGCTCAGTGCTCGACGATGGAGCGCGGGACTCGGCGTCGCGATGTGCGTCGCTATGAGTCTGATCGCCAACGGCGCCCTCTGGTGGTGGTACCAAGCGAGCGGGCAGCAGGAGGTGCACAATCTAGCGCGCTACGTGCGCGCCCAAGGTGGCGAGGTGACGATCTATCAGATGTCACGCCGCAACAAGGACCGCGGCACGGGTCGGCCAAAGCTGCAGGAGACTTCGCTCCCCTCGCTGTTCCTCTATCTGAACAGCACCGCCTTGGACACCGACGATCTCTCCGCGATTCTCGCGAAGCCCGCCGGAACGTGGGTGATCACGCGCGCCGACCGCATCGGCGCGGAAGAGATGGCTCAGGCGGCGCGTGCCGGCCGCACCCTTGAGCGAGTGCGGCCGCCGCTGCGCCAAGAGAACTTCGCGATCTTCCGCGTGCAGTAGGCGTTAGGGCTTGCGCGCGAGGACGTGATAGACGTGCCAGTGCTTCGTCGTGCCCTGGCTCGTCTTGCCGTCGCGCTCCGCCTCTTCGAGGAAGACGAGTTGAAGCGGAGCGAGGAGGTGAGCGACCTCGTCCGTTGTGTGCGCCGTGTACCCCTGGGCCGCCCAGTCGTCGTGGACTCCGAGGAACTGCCCCATGAACAGCCCGCCCGACTTCAGCGAACGGAGCATCCGCTGCCACAGCGCTTCGACCTCGGCGCGTTCCAGAAAGAACAGCGCGAAGCCGGCGACGACGACGTCCCACTTCGCTTCCCCGAGTTCGAGGTCCTGCATCCGCGCCTCGATGATCTCCGCATCTGGACATCGCTGCCGAAGGTGCCGGATCGCCTCCGGCTCCGCGTCAACCGCCGTCACCGTGAGGCCCCTCTCCAGCAAGTGCCGGACGCCGGTGCCGACGCCCGCACCTAGCTCCAGCGCACGCCCTGCCGGGGGAAGCAATGGGTCCAGCACGGCGTACATCGGATGCAGCGGCTGGTAAAGCGTGGAGGCGAAGTAATCTCCCCAGTCTCCGACGGGATTAGGCGGCGAGGGCACGCTCCATTGTGGCCCGGCTGAATTACAATGAGCGCACCATGTCGTCGACGCTGACCGACCTTCCCGACCTCTCCTCCGAGTACCCCCTGACGCCTGAGCAGATTCAGGAGTACAGGGAGACGGGCCACATCTTGCTGCGAGGAGTCTGCTCCAAGGAGGAGATCGCCGCCTACCGTGAGGTCATCGTGGACGCTACGATGCGCCACAACCGAGAGACCCGACCGATCGAGGAACGGGACACTTACGGAAAGGCGTTCCTGCAAGTCATGAACCTGTGGGCGGTCGACGAGGCGGTCAAGCGGTTCACCCTCTCCCGTCGCTTCGCCCACATCGCGGCGCAGTTGATGGAAGTCGACCGCGTTCGGCTCTACCACGACCAAGCGCTCTTCAAGGAGCCAGGCGGGGGGCACACCCCGTGGCACCAAGACCAGTTCTACTGGCCCCTGGCTACCGATCGCACGGTAACCCTGTGGATGCCTCTGGTCGACATCAGTGAGGTGATGGGCTCGATGACCTTCGCTGACGGAAGCCAGCGGGAGGGCTTCATCCCGATTCCGGATCAGATCTCCGACGCAAGCGAGGCGTTCTTCGACCGGCACGTGAGCGAGCACGGGTACCCGCTTTCCGGCGGGGGCGAGATGGCGGCCGGCGATGTGACGTTCCACTCCGGATGGACCCTGCACCGGGCTCCGGGCAACGTAACGGACCGCGTCCGCGAGGTGATGACGATCATCTACTACCCGGACGGAACGCGCATCGCGGAGCCCCAGAACGAGTTCCAGTCCGCAGATCACGGGGTGTGGCTGAACTCCATTCCGGTTGGTGAGCCCGCGAACGGGCCGTTGAATCCGGTCGTCTTCCCGTGATTAGATTGTCCGCGCTTCTCGGGTGCACGGTCGCTGCTTCCGCACTTGCCGGATGCAGTCGGCCGCTGCCGTTTGTGCACGTCAAGAAGACGACGGGAATCCACGTCGCCGCGATGGGCGGCGATGCTGCCGCGATTACTCGGCTCGCCAAGGTAGGTGAGGACCCCAATCAGCTGGACAACTACGGCATCTCGCCGCTCGTCTTGGCGCTCGAACGAGATCACTTCCCGGCTGCCGAAGCGTTGGTGAGAGCGGGAGCGGATGTTAATGGAAACGACGGTCACTCGGTCCCGCTGAATCGAATGCTTGCGCGCCACAAGACGAAGGCCGCGCAATGGCTGTTGGACCAGGGTGCCGATCCAACGCGCTACTCCGACGGTCGGATCAACGGCCTTCATTGGGCAGCATGGCAGCACCATTCCGAAGTGGTGCGACGACTGGTGGCGGCCAAGCTGAACTTGAACCAGCAATCCAAGTTAGGCGATACGCCACTGCACTTCGCCCTCCAAGACGCGTTCGTGGGGGGCAAGAAGGGAGAGCAGGCTCTTGAGACGGTCCGCATTCTTCTCGAAGCCGGCGCCGATCCCAACCTCCGCAGAAGTGGGGGTGGGACGCCGATGGACTACGTGCCATCGACGTACAACGCGGGTGAGCCGCACGGCATCTACGATCTCCTGCGAAAGCACGGGGCGAAGTACAGCCGGGAACTTCGCAGTTGGTCGCCCGCGGTGAAGCTCGAGATCTACCCGAAGTCCTGACGGAGGGCCAGCAGGATTGCCGGTCGCTCCAAGCGGGCAGGGGCGAGTTCATGGAAGTTCACCGCAAGGGTTCCGAGCCCTAGCAACTTAGCTGGTGTCGGAGGCTCGGAACCGGGCGCATGCTCATGGAAGATCCCATGAGCCTCGTTCAGCCTAGTACCCGATCGGTGTCCGCCGAGACGTCGACGTTCCGCCCCCCGGCCGTCCCGCTGGTCACGCACACGCCCTACTTCTCGATCTGGTCCATGACGGACCAGCTTACCGACGGAACGACGAAGCACTGGACCGGGAAGAACCAGTCGTTGGCTGGTCTGGTGCGCATCGATGGCGAGACGTACCGATTCATGGGTCCGGAGCCCGTCCGAGTGCCAGCAATGGAGCAGGTGGACGTCAAGGTGCTGCCGACGCGGACCATCTACCGATTCGCCGCGCAAGGGATCACGCTCGAGCTGGAGTTCATGTCGCCGTTGCTCGCGGACGACCTGGATCTGCTGTCGCAGCCCGTCACCTACGTCACGCTGACCGCGCGTTCTACGGACGGAAAGGCGCACGACGTGCAGGCGTATCTCGATGTCACGGGCGAAGTCGCCGTCAACACGGCGGACCAAGCCGTGCTGGCTTCGCGCCATCGCCTTGGCAGCATGGAGGCGCTCTCGTTGCGGAGCCAGGCCCAGCCGGTGCTCGAGAAGCGCGGCGACGATCTGAGGATCGACTGGGGAGCCTTCTACCTGGGAGTGCCTTACTGCCGGGGAGCCGAAACGTGCATTGGATCCGCCAGCCACACTCGAACGCAGTTCGTGCGGCGCGGCGACTTGCCGGACGAGGACGATCTCCGCTTCCCTCGCCCGGCTTCCGACGCTTGGCCCGTGGTCGCCGCCGTCGTGCCGTTCGGCCGCGTCGGGGCGGACTCGGTTTCGCGAAAGCTGCTGCTGGCTTACGACGAGGAGTACACCGTCGAGTACTTCCATCGCAAGCTGCCGCCTTATTGGCGGCGCGATGGAAAGAACGCCGGCGGCATGCTGCGCGACGCCGAAGAGGCGTATTCCGCAATTCGTGAGCGCTGCCGTCAGTTCGATGCGGAGCTGATGGCGGAGCTGGAGGAGCGCGGCGGTCACGCGTACGCTCAGGTCGCGGCGCTTTCGTACCGCCAGTGCCTCGCCGCCCACTGTCTGGCGGAGGACTTGGACGGCACCTTGTTAATGTTCAGCAAGGAGAACTTCAGCAACGGCTGCCTGGGAACGGTGGACGTGACCTACCCAGGCGCGCCGTTCTTCCTGTACTTCAACGCCACGCTTCTCCGAGCGCAGATCGAGCCGGTGCTCCACTACGCGAGCATGGCGCGCTGGAAATTCCCCTTCGCGCCTCACGACCTCGGCACTTACCCGAAGGCAAACGGCCAGGTGTACGGCGGAGGTGAGGAGACTGAGGACGATCAAATGCCGGTGGAGGAGTGTGGCAACATGCTCCTGCTCGCGGCGGCGCTTGGCGACGCGGCCCTCAACGAGAAGTACTGGCCTCTCCTGACCCGGTGGGCGGACTACCTGGTAGCGAAGGGCATGGATCCCGAGAACCAGCTCTGCACCGACGACTTCGCCGGCCACCTCGCGCACAACGCCAACCTTTCGCTCAAGGCGATCCTCGCTATCGCCGCGTATGCGAAGCTGGGCGGCGGGGCGAAGTACCGGCAGAGCGCGGAGCAGATGGCGCAGCAGTGGCTGGTTATGGCGGATGACGGCGCAAACACGCGCCTCGCGTTCAACCAACCGGGCTCCTGGAGCCAGAAGTACAACCTTGTTTGGGATCAGCTCCTCGAGTTGAACCTCTTCCCGCGCGAACTCGCTCGTCGCGAGATCTCGAGCTACCTGCGCCGGCAGAACCGGTACGGGCTGCCCTTGGACAACCGAGCGGACTACACCAAGCTCGACTGGATCGTCTGGACAGCGACTTTGGCCGAGTCGCGCGCCGAGTTCGACCAACTGATCCAACCGCTCTTCCACTTCGCGAACGAGAGCGAATCGAGGGTTCCGCTCACCGACTGGTTCAACACCGTCACCGGCGAGAAGTCAGGGTTCCAAGCTCGGTCGGTGGTCGGCGGCGTGTTCATCCCGCTGCTCAAACCGACGAAGTAGATCGTCGGTTAGGACCGACACTTCGGCCAGCGGCCAGGGTGGCCAGGGCGCCTGTATGAAGCCTGCCCGCGCAACGGAAGCGCGGGCAGGCTTTGATATTCTAGGGACGCAGTGATCCCGGTGCACAGGTACGTCACGAGATACGCTTTGGCCGCTGTTAGTGGCCGTTAAGCGGCTGCTGGTTGACCCGTCAGGGGTAGCCGGCAAGGGATCTTCGGAGTCTGCGGCTTCATCTGTGTCCATGCAGTTGGACTCGCGCGGCGAGATGAGCCTAACGCGTCTACTTCGCCGAGTGAGATCAGTGGCACGAAGCGAAGTCCGGGCGTCATGGTGGCACGCAAGGACGTATGTAACCGGCATGGTGAGCCGCATGTGCGTGAGCGGCAAGCTCAACACTTGCAGTGAGCCAAGAGCAGAGGAATGCTTGAGGAGTTGCACCGAAGCGTGCGCAAATGCGTCGGGGAGACCCCGACAAAGCACGAAGGCCGCCCCGACCCTTTCGGATCGGGGCGGCCCCATGTGAGCCTTCTAGAGGACCGTGTCCGTTGCTTGGAAAAGACGATCGACCTGGAGATGTCCCCCTCGGA
>Ga0164290_1001599_pt1 | contig 29190 bp, 23 predicted proteins | sample Micstemetagenome_FD_108782 | JGI IMG/M metagenome (GOLD analysis project Ga0164290, IMG submission 108782) | Contaminated culture microbial community from soil near Moab, Utah, USA - Microcoleus steenstrupii SON62 (Illumina Assembly) | ecosystem: Environmental > Terrestrial > Soil > Soil crust...
CCGCCAGATCGCCGAGAATGCCGGCTTCGACGGCGCCGTGGTGGCCGGCCGCCTGCTCGAGCAGAAGGACGTCAACCTGGGCTTCGACGCGCAGAAGGGCGACTACACCAACATGATCAAGGCGGGCATCATCGATCCGACCAAGGTGGTGCGCGCGGCGCTGCAGGGCGCGGTGTCCGTGGCGGGGCTCTTGATCACGACCGAGGCGATGGTGGTCGACTCACCGGACAAGGCGACGGCTCCGGCGGGGGTACCGGGTGGCGGCATGGGCTTCTAGGCCGCTGCCGAAGGCCGGGCGTTACTCAACCCGAGCCGCGGTGTGAGTTCCTGAACTTGCCGCGTGCCGCCAGCAAGCCCTCGTGCGCGACGCATGATCCGCGGCGGCGACATCCTCGCCAATTCGGTGAAGGTGACGCTGGGCAGAGGGCCGCAACGTCGTGCTCGGCGCGCCGCGCATCGCCAACGACAGTGCTGGCTGTTCAACCCAGCGCGTGTTCGCGGACGTCGACGTCAAGCATTGCAACAAGCTCGTTCAGGGCACTTGGGATATGTCTAGGCTGTCCTTCTCGCAGGCCAGCCACTCCTGCAGAGCGAGGAGCTGTTCGACCTGAAGCCGTCTCGGCACGTCGACCTCGATGCGATCGATGCCGAAGCGCACGACCGCGCCCGGAAACCCATACCGGGCGGCAAGCGCGTCCAGTCTGGTCTGTACGAAACGACGGTCTTCGTCGGACCATAGATGGCCTGCGGGAATAAACGCCCACTTGAATGTGCGCGCCACGACAGTACCGGTTGGCGTTTCGGTGACCTCGATCTCAGGACGGATGAAGGAGTTCGGGCTGACAGACTGCAACAGCTGCACGGCCGTTTTCAGCGCCTCCATCAATTCGGCGCGACTCATCTCGTCTATGGGCCTGCCCTTCCAGGCCACATCCCTGCTCATCAGACCACCTTCTTTCGCGTCGCAGCGCACCGAGGCGCCTTTACCGGGCTGACGGTCCAGGCATCACGCCACGACTTGCAACTCTCGACCGTCGCCTCCGGCGCGGCGAAGTCGCGCGGCATCGCGGCGCACGCCCCCGAGCCTGCGATAGACCGAAACGTAATCTGCCGCCATGCGCTCGACGGTGAAGCGCCGTTCGAAGACCGATCGCACTCTGGCGCGGTCGACCATCGCGATCCGTTGGACCGCCTTCACCGCCTCCGTCTCGTCGTCGACGATGAAGCCCGTGACGCCGTCGTCGACGACTTCGGGTACCGAGCCGCAGTTCCAGGCGATGACCGGCGTGCCGCAGGCCATGGCTTCAATCATCACCAGGCCGAACGGCTCGGGCCAGTCGATCGGGAAGAGCAGCGCCCGGGCATTGCCGAGGAAGGACGCCTTTTCGGCATCGTTGATCTCGCCGATGAACTGGACGTTGTCGTGCCGAGCGATCAACGGCGCGATGGCCATGTCCCAATAGGTGCGATCGACCTTGTCCACCTTGGCGGCGATCTTGAGAGGCAGGCCGGCGCGGGCCGCGATGTCGATGGCGCGGTCGGGCCGCTTCTCCGGCGAGATGCGGCCCAGAAAGGCAAGATAGTCACCCTTGGGCCGCGGCGAAAACGGCAGCAGGTCGCGCGGCAGACCGTGCGGGATCGTCACTGCCCAGTTCACCGCAGGCATCGGACGGCGCTGGCGGTCGGAGATAGAGACCAGCGGGATTTCCGGGAACGCTGCATAGAAGGGCTTGAGGTCGGGCAGATCGAGCCGGCCATGCAGCGTCGTCAAGGTGCGGTCGGCAAAATCCCGGACCAGCGGGCAATGCAATAGGTCGACATGGAAATGGATGACGTCGAAATCGTCGGCTCGACGGCGCACCTCGTCCACCATCACGAGATGGTAGGGCATGTGGTCCTTGACAGCCGGGTTGAGACGCAGCGCCATGTCCGAGCAGCGGACGAGCTTCGCGGCCGTCCTTGAATCGCCGCTTGCAAAAAGGGTCACGTCATGCCCCTGACGCATGAGCTCTTCGGTCAAATACGAAACGATCCGCTCGGTGCCGCCGTAGAGTCGCGGCGGGCAGCGTTCGGCGAGCGGGGCGACTTGGGCAATCTTCATAGAAAACTCCTTCGAACTGGGCGAAGCATCGACAAGAGCGGCCGCGCCGACAGGCCGCGGCCGCTCCAACATCGAAGCGCTAGATCGGCGGATAGACCCTCTCCCATGGGACGACCGATCCGGCGGTCGGCCAACGGTCGTTGTTGACGACCTTGCGCACCTGGGCCATCGCCTTCTCGATTGCCGCGAGCAGGGCGTCACGGGTGAAGGGTTTCTCGACAACCGGTCGGTACCGGTGCCGCGACGGTACCGGGCCGAGCACGCCGGTTGTGAGATAGACAAAAGGCACTTCGGCAAAGGCCAGCAGGTCGGCGATGGGCAGTGGCGCGCGCCGATCGACGTCGAGATCGAGAATGGCGCAGTCGATGTCGCCGCGCTGGATCATGCGCTGGATCTCGGTCACGTTGGTTGCCGGACCGATGACGCGCCAGCCCGCATCGTCCAGCATGCGCTGCAGGTCGAGCGCCATGATGGCATCTTCGACCACCACCAGCACCTTGCCCTGCGGCAGGTCGAGTGGCGCGAGCGACGGAGGCGCCAACCGCGTGCCCTGATTCACGGGCTGCAGGGTGAAGCGTTCAGAGTTTCTTGAGAGCCGCCGGTTCCACGTATTGCCAAGCGTAGAAGCGGCTGACGTTGCCGTCATACCTTACCTCCTGTTGGAAATGCGTCGTGAAGACCGGGGCGCCGATGGCGCCCGGTCTCCCGCCGGACTGTTACTGCTGGGTGATCGTCCGCGGCGCGGTCTGACCCTCGATAGGGACGGCCCTGGGCTTCTTTTCCTCGGGCAGCTCGCGCTGCAAATCGATGTTGAGCAGGCCGTTCTGCAGCTTCGCCCCCGTCACCCTGACGTGGTCGGCGAGCTGGAACCGGCGCTCGAAGTCACGGGCCCCGATACCGCGATAGAGGTATTCGATGCCCTCGTGGCGGTCGGGATGGCCCTTGCCGGTGACGAGGAGCTCGTCCTCCTTCTGGGTGACGTTGAGCTCGGCCTCGGTAAAGCCTGCCACTGCCATGACGATGCGCCAGCGGTCGTCGGCGGTCTTCTCGATGTTGTAAGGCGGGTAGCCGCCGGCGGTGGGCTGGCCGGCCACCGAATCGAGCATGTCGAAGATCCGGTCGAAGCCGACCGTGGCCCGGTACAAAGGAGCAAAATCGAAGTCGGAACGCATTTTCATCCTCCTCATGAGCGATGGGTTTGCGACCGGCCCCCCGCAGGGCGGCCGGCCGTGCGAGGCAGACCCTCTCGGGTCCGCCGGATGTCGATCTAGGAAAAGCCGGTGCGGCGTCAAGGTCTCGCCATATACAAAATCCTGCACGCGAGAAAAAAATGAACGGCCGACCTGAAGGAGGCGGCCCTGGGTGCGCGGGTGGCGTGGGATGACTTAGACAAGGCGATGGAAGTGCCAGTCCGCAGCGCAACCGATATGTCTCTCAGCAACGGCGCATCTGTGGATGCCCACTCCGGAGGAAAGCGGCGCAGGCAGATTGAGGCGTGAACTTTATTTACAGCCGCCGCAGCAGCGCACGGCTCCTTCCTCTTATTGTGGCGGCGTGCATGGCTAGCCCCCTGGTGGGTGAGACGAGGGCCGGCACAAGCTGCCTTACCAGGTTCCGGTGTCGCTGGAGCGACCGCACGCAACGCCATCGGCCATAGCGCGTTGTCGGGCCATGGCGGGCCACCTCAGCAATCTGGAGCTCGAGATACTGCGCAAGCTGGTGAACGGCGAGAGCGTGACGGTCTCATCGTCATTCCGGCTTCGACTTGAGATGGCAGGCGTGATCCGCGATGAGGCTCGGGGTATCGTGGTGACGACCAAGGGGCTGCAATTGGCAAAGCAAAAGCCCGCAGCCTTGACCGACCCTGCATCATCGCCCGGCACCTATGTCCTCGACAAACGAGGCCGACGCCTGCCCCATCAACGCAAGTCGATTTTCTGACGACCGCCTTGGGATGCGCACGATCCTTGGTCGGCCAAGATAGCTATAGGGTAGATGACGAGCCGGCTGCGGCCGCCAGGTCGGTCAATGCGAGCGATGATTTCGTCGTCAGCTATTTGAATGGATCGCACTTGCGAAGCGGCAACGCGTTCTGCTTCGCAGATCCATGCCAAAGCGTTCGCGAGCTGTCCGTCGTTGTCCATATGCCGCTCCTCACGCAGCGGACGGCCGCGTGCCGTTGGCAAGAAGGAAATCGTAGCCCTGCCGTCCCACCGTCGTCAGGTGCCACCGCCAGCCATTCCATTCGGTCAGATCGAGCTGGAGTAGGCGGCGGATGAGGTCTGGATCGAGCGAGCCTCGGTCGCCGACTTCGATCTTGCGCAATGCCGTCTCTTGCTGCGGGCTGATTGCGAGCATTCCCTTCATGGTGCTCTCCGCTACTCGGCCGAAAGCTAGCCAACTCAACCGAGCGCGGACAAGACGTCATTTGATCAGCTACCATTTATTCGCCATGTAACTGAAAATTGTCCGCAGCCATCGGTGAGCTTCACCCCTACCTCGGTGCATCCTGCAGGTGGCGGCATGATGCACCGCGCGACTGCCGGTTTGTCGCCGCTCCAGGAAGCCCTCGATCCACCCATCCTGATCCTGCTCGCCTGCCTGATCTTGATCAGTGACGCGATCAACAGCACGGGCGCTGCCGCCATCGTCGCCGGAGGCTTGGCGGTCGTCGCCGGAGCCATCCCGGAGATGGCCGCGGTCACCCTCGTCGCCTCGATGGCAGTCACACCCTTCCTGAACAATGCGGCGACAGTACTGATCAAGGCGCCCATCGCGGCGGGAATGGCGAAGACCTTGGGCTTCAACCCGGATCCATTCCTGATGGCAGTGGCCATCGGCGCGGCATGCGATTTCCTGACGCCAATCGGGCACCAGTGCAACACGCTGGTGATGGGGCCGGGAGGCTACCGCTTTGGCGACTACTGGAAGCTCGGACTGCCACTTTCGGCAATTGTCGTGGTCGTGGCGTCGCTTCTCATCCCCATCTTTTGGCCGCTGAGATGATCTGCTGCCGACTGGACCTATGGGCTGGCTTTGCCCCAGGTGTTCGGCTTCGCCACGGCTTCCGGAGGCGATATGGGCGCGGAAGGCGCAGGATGCGACGGCGTTGCTCTGGCAAGACCTGTCACGCGACCTGCCGCCGCATCATCGAGGAGGAGGCAATGCCGACTTAGCCAGCGCCAGCCCTCCCTTGGGTCTGCCGCAAGGGCATCGGTCGCTCGACCGGCGTCGGCAGAACAAGCCATCACGCGACTGACCGAAGACGACACCGTTGTCCTCGTATTCAACGACATCCAGATGCCGGGAACCATGGACGGCGTCGACCTGGCGCGGTGGTTGGCGCGGGAGCGGCCATGGCTGAAGGTGCTGCTGACGTCGGGAAGGCCGGCTCCGGCCGATGCGAGGGCCTGGCCGTTCGTCGCCAAACCCTACCGCCTGGACAGTGTCTAACAGCAACTCCGACAAATGATGGCTTCGTGACGCCGACCGGCGGTAGCCCTCATTTCTTGCGCGTCTTGCGCGGAGTGGCGGTCTGACGCTTTTTCTTCGCAGCCGTCCCCGGCTGCGGCGGTTTCGCGAGCATCCGGCGTACCGTCGCCTCGAACAGAACGTTGGGCTGGGGCCGAAGCTTGGTCTTGGGGGCGCGCTTGGGCATGGTTGCGCCAGTCGTAGTGGCTGACGACGGCGTTGCAAGCGCTAACTGGCGGCATCGCAAAAAAAGGCCGGATGCGGCCCAGCGGGATCGTGCGTCAGGCCGCGGTCGCATGATGGGCCGCCAACCGGCATATCGCCGCGATATTGCCCACCCACAGATCGCGCGGACCGACGTCGGCGACCAGCACCGGCGGGGTCGGGGCGACGTCGTAGTCGAGCACGGCATGGCGCGCGAGAAGCGCCTGATCGGCCGGCAGCTTGCGCCGGGTGTAGCGCCGCACGGCCTCCGAAGGATGCGAGGCGTAGCAGATCAACGGCAACACGCGATGCGCGCGGTTGGCCTCCCCGCCCGGGGGATCGCCGGGACGCAAGACGGCCGCGTCGAAGCCCTGGCGGCCGAGCGCGAATGCGATCACCGCGGCGGCGGAGACATCGATGCCGCCGCGCCCGCCGCTGCAGCGGAAGAAGGGGCGGCCCTGGCGGGGCGCGGGGGCGCCCGATCGAACCGCCACGCCGGCCGCCTCCTTTGCTTCGTCCGGCGCCGCCGCGATGACCTCGAGGACGTCGTCGGTCCCCTCAACGATGGCGGCGAGCTCGCCGGCGCTCAGCCGGTCGAGGGCATTGTCGGCCTCGGCCAGGACGACCATGCGCCCCATCGCATCGTCGAGCCCAGCCTCCGGACCCATCGCCTCGATCTCGGCCAGCGCCACGGCGGAAGCGTCGGCCACGGCGTTGCGGATCAGCCGGCGGTAGATCTGCTGGTAGGGCTCCAGCGCCGGTTCGTGGCCTAGCAGGATGTGGAGGAAGCCCAGGTGCGGCACATGCCTGCCGACGACCAGCAGGCAGATGGTGAGCGGCGTCGACAGCAGCAGGCCGATCGGGCCCCACAGGGTGGCCCAGAAGATCGCCGATAGGATCAGCGCCAGCGGGTTGATGCCGGTGGACTCGCCGAACAGCAACGGCTCGACGACTTGGCCGATCGCGATATCGAGAACGACGATGCAGCCCAGCACGAGCAGCGGCTGGAGCCAGCCGGGTAGGACGGCGAAGGCGATGACCATGGGCAGCAGCGCGCCGAGCACGGCGCCGACGTAAGGCACGAAGCGCAGCGCGCCGGCCAGCAGGCCCCAGAGCGCGGCGTTGGGCATGCCGAGGGCGAACAGGCTCACCCCGACCAGCACGGCGAAGCCGAAATTGGTGAGGAGCTGCAGCGCCAGAAGGCGGGCGACGCGCGCAGCGGCATCGGCCAGCGCCTTGGACGTCGCATGCACGTCGCTGGCGCCGAACAGCCGCACGAACTGGTCGCTGAGATGGTCGCGGTCGAGCAGGATGAAGATGACGAGCACGACGATAATGCCGAGGCTGAGCAGCGGCTGGAGCAGGGGCGCGACGAAGCTTGCAACGGCGGCGAAGCTCGACAGGTCGCTGTGCACGCGGACGGCGGGCGCCGCCGGCGTCCCCGGATCGAGGCTGAGGTCCTGGGCCAGCGATGCAGCCATCGACAGGAAGCGACTGACGGCGCCGCCGCCCTCGGACAGGGACCGCACGTCCTGGATTTTCTGGTGAAGATTCGCCTGGTAAGCCGTGACACTGCCCGCCACATCGGCGAGCTGGGAGAGCACGAGGATGGCAACGATGCAGCCGGCGATCAAACCGCCGGTCACGACGACGGCAACCGCCAGGGGCAGCGGCAGCAGGCGCCGCACCCAGGTGAGCGCGGGACCGAGGATGAAGGCGAAGAACACGGCGAGCGCCGTCGGGATAAGCACGTCGCGCCCGTAGTAGAGCGCCAGGATCGCGATCGAGCCGACCAGCGCGACGGCGGCGACGCGGACAAGTCGGAGATCGGAGTCGCGGTCCAGGGACATGCGTGCCATCGTTAGACTCCGCTTCGGACACGATAAGGGTAATCAATGCCGGCACTGGCCTGTCGATCCGGCGGTCGACGGTGACGCCATGGTATGAATTGAAGTCAACCTCGGTCCGCAAAACCGGTTCGTGCGGACGGCTGAAGCAGAGCAGAGGCGCAACGCCGGGGGAATCCCATCGTTGCGGGCCCGCCTGACCCAATCGGCCTGACGTCGAACAAGAAGAAAGGGCGCCGGCAGGGCGCCCCTTCTCTTGCGAGAACCGGAAACCGGCTAGAGATCGCCCGCCTTCTCGATGGCGTCCTTGTCGTCGCCGACGGTCTTCTGCAGATGTGTATCGGAGGGACATCGACCGAACCGTCGCGCCGTTCTCGGGTCTACTGCTCGGGCTGTTTATCGCGTCTATTGCGATCGGGCTTGAACTGTCGCTGCTCGCCCGACATCGATCCTAGCTTTGCTGGCTGGCCTCATGCTGCTCAACCGGGCCAGTGTGTTCGGCCTCGCACGCCTGTTCGGCCTCCGCGCAACGGCGGCGTCCAAGACCGCGCTCCTTCTTGCCGCCGGCGAAGAATTCGCCTTCGTCATCCTGCATTCTGCTGGGAAGGAAGGGCTCGTGGACCATCAAATTGTATGGACGATTTTGGTGTCGTCGACTCTGTCGATGTTCTGCACCCCTCCCCTCGCGTCGATTGGAGCGGCGATCGGCCGCTCGGCGAATGCCAAGGCGAAGGCGCCTGTAGGGAAAACCCAGGGTCGCGGAACCGGCACGGGCATGGTTAGGCGTCCCAAAAATGAGATTACCCCCTTATTATCGGCGACATCGTCCCCATCTTGGAGGTGTCGTCCGATGACAGCGCGGTGCCGCGACAGTCAAACGACACAGGAGAGGCCATGTCCAACGCCGGCAAGACCGATGAGGTGCGGCGGGACAGCGACCGCGACGCATTGCTGAACCGTCTCGCCAGCAAGTGGAGACGGTTCACAAGTGGAGACGGTTCACTTGGCGAGAGCTCAATCAGCTCGAGAGCAGCGATGAGCTGGTCGCCCAGATTGTCGTCAGGTACGGCATCCAGGAGATGGTCGCCAGGCACGAGGTCGATGTCTTGCTGGATGGCCGCACTCTGAACGTACGGGATGGTCTTGCCTTGGAGATGACGGAGTCGTCGGATACAGCAACCTAGGACTGGCGCCGATCGTTGCGATCTGAAAGGCCGGGAATCATTGAAATCGCTGCTGCGACGCGCCTTCGGGCGTGCGCCACCCCATTCACCATGGGATGATGAAGATCCTGTCCGTAGCGAGCTTTTCAGCGTCGAGCGGCTGGAACAGCATGCCGAAAGCCTGGCGGCGAACCAGCCCGTATCCACCGGTCCGGTGATCGGCAACTCCCTGGTCGAGCGCCTGGCCGACAACGAACGCGTTCTACTGGGCGCCTATCGCAGCATCGCCAAGGCTGCCGACGAGGGCCGGCCGATCACCCCCGCCGCCGAATGGCTGCTCGACAACTATCATCTCGTCGAACAGCAGGTCCGCGAGGTCCGAACCGACCTGCCACCCGGCTACTACCGCCAGCTTCCCAAGCTGAGTAGCGGTCCGCTGGCCGGGTATCCGCGCGTGTTCGGTGTAGCCTGGGCCTTCGTCGCCCATACCGACAGCCGATTCGATCCGGAGGCGCTGACTCGTTTCGTGCGCGCCTACCAGACCGTCCAGCCACTCAGTATCGGCGAGCTGTGGGCGGTGGCGATCACGCTGCGCATCGTGCTGGTGGAGAATCTGCGGCGCTTGGCCGTTCGAATCATGAGCCGCCGCACGGCGCGCGAGGAGGCAGATCGCGTGGCTGACGGCCTGATGGGCGTGAACGACCGCGTCCCCGACCCGGCGGCGCTCACGCCCTACCAGCGTGCTCCCTTCTCCGAGGGCTTCTTCGTTCAACTCGTCCAGCGCCTGCGCGACCAGGATCCGGAAGCGACTCCCGCCGTGGACTGGCTGCAGGAGCACCTGAAGCGCGCGGGCACGACTGCCGATGAGTTGGTTCGCCGTGAGCATCAGCTCCAGGGCGCCACCAACGTCACGGTGCGCAACATCATCACCAGCATGCGCCTGCTCTCCGATGTCGACTGGGCGAAGCTGTTCGAGTCAGTGAGTCCGGTCGACGATGTGCTGCGTGCCGGCAGCGACTTCGCCGCCATGGATTTCGCCACACGCAACCTTTACCGCACGGCGATTGAGCAAATCGCCCGCGGCACCGACCTCACGGAAATGGAGATCGCCCGCAGTTCCCTCCAGTTCGCCGCGTCTTCGCCCGACCCGAACGGCGATCAGCGACAGCGCGAACCTGGCTATTATCTCATCGGTGGTGGCCGACACGCCTTCGAGCATTCTGTGCGGTTCCGTCCGTCCGGACTTGCCTTAAGGCGGCGCTTTGCAGCCGCAGGGATCGCCGGCTATGTCGCGAGCGTCTCCTTTACCGCCGCGGTAGTCCTCTTTCTGCCACTGCTCGTGCTCGCGCAGGTCGGCCTCACCGGCTGGCAGGGCGCGGTGATGGTCCTGGTCGGTCTTTTGCCGGCGATCGACGCTGCATTGCTGCTGGTCAATCGGGCGATCACCGTCGGCTTCGGCGCGACGCTCCTGCCCGGCCTCGAGCTCAGGGCGGGTGTGTCGCCTGGGCTGCGGACCCTCGTCGCCATCCCGACGTTACTGTCGACGCGCGCGTCCGTCGACGAGCAGCTCCAGCGACTTGAGGTGCACTATCTCGCCAATCCTGGCGGCGCCGTCCATTTTGCCCTCCTGTCGGACTGGACGGACGGCAACGCGGAGACCAACCCGGAAGACGCCGACCTCGTGGCAGCAGCCGTCGCCGGCATCGTCCGGCTCAACAGCCGCCATCCCACCGCCGAAGGTGTCGATCGTTTCCTACTGCTTCACAGGCGCCGCGTCTGGAACGAGGCACAGGGACGCTGGATGGGATGGGAACGCAAGCGCGGCAAGCTCCACGAGCTCAATCGGCTCCTGCGCGGCGCGACCGATACTACATTCCTCGACACGGGATCGCGCGCCCCGCCTACCGACATCCGATATGTCGTTACCCTCGACTCCGACACACGATTGCCGCGCGACGCGATCCAGCGCCTGGTCGGCAAGATGGCGCACCCGCTCAACCAGCCGCGTCTCGATGCCACGGGGAATCGGGTGGTCGAAGGCTATGGCGTGCTGCAGCCGCGCGTCACGCCATCCTTGCCGGTCGGCGTGGAAGGTTCGCTGTTCCAGAGGGTCTTCTCCCGCAGCAGCGGCATCGATCCCTATTCGTCGGCGGTGTCGGATGTTTACCAGGACCTGTTCGGCGAGGGTTCCTATTCCGGCAAGGGCATCTACGACATCGACGCGTTCGAGGCTGCGCTGCGCGGCCGGGTACCCGACAATGCGATGTTGAGCCACGATCTCTTCGAAGGTGTATTTGCCCGCGCTGGCCTGGTGTCCGACATCGAGGTTGTCGAGGAGTTCCCCGCCCGCTACGACGCCGCTGCGGCACGCCAGCACCGGTGGGCGCGTGGCGACTGGCAGCTGCTGCCCTGGCTGCTCGGCCGCGTGAAGGGCAGCCTGACGCAGGAAGCATCCAGCGCCGTCACGGCGATCGGCTTCTGGAAGATGTTCGACAACCTGCGGCGTACCTTGTCGGCACCGGCGGCGGTCGTCGCACTGCTGGCGGGTTGGACCCTGCCGCTTCCCGCGTCACTCGGGTGGACGGGCTTCGTCCTGTTGACCATCGCCCTGCCGACGATCCTCCCGGTGATCGCGGCCCTTGTGCCGCGGCATGCCGCCATCACGACGCGAAGTCATTTTTCAGCGCTTGCGTCAGATATATTGAATGCGGCGTCGCAGACCGCCCTGCTCGTGGCCTTTCTGCCCCATCAGGCCTGGCTGATGCTGGATGCGATCGGCCGGACCATGTACCGGCTGTTTGTCAGTCGCCGCCGCCTGCTCGACTGGACTATCTCGGCCCAATCCAACAGCAGGCGCGATGATTGGCCGAGCTTCGCCGGCCAGATGGCGGGAAGCCTCATGATCACGTCGCTGGCAGCCCTGGCCGTCTGGCAGGCCGGCCGTGCAGCGTTGCCGGTCGCGGCGCCTTTCATCCTCGCCTGGCTGCTCTCGCCCGCGATCGCGCGCTGGGTCAGCGCGGCGCCGGTTGACGCCGGCAGCCTTGCGATCTCGCCGTCCGATGCCGGCGCGTTGCGGCTGATCGCGCGGCGAACCTGGCGGTTCTTCGAGACTTTCGTCACCGCGGCCGACAACATGCTGCCGCCGGACAATTTCCAGGAGGATCCTGCCGCCGTCGTCGCTCACCGGACGTCGCCGACCAACATCGGCCTTCTTCTGCTGTCGACGGCCGCCGCCCGCGAATTCGGATGGATCGGCACGCTTGAGGCTGTCGAGCGCCTGGAGGCGACGTTGGCGACGGTAGGACGCCTGAAACGTTTCCGTGGTCACTTCTGCAATTGGTACGACACGACCGACCTCAGGCCGCTCGATCCGATCTACATCTCCTCAGTCGACAGCGGCAACCTGGCCGGGCACCTGATCGCGCTCGCCAACACCTGCGCGGCCTGGCGGCGGGGCCTCGCCGGTGCGACGGTGATCGCGGTTGGCGTGGGCGACAGCCTGGCGCTTGCGCGCGAGGCCTTGACGGCGTTGCCCGACGACCGACGCACGCACCTCGTCACCTCGCAGGAGCTGGTTGGTGCGCTCGACGATCTTGCCACGGCGCTGCTGCGGCTTCCTGATCGGCTGGGTGATCTGGCGCCGGGCGCCGGCAAGGCCGCCGATCTGGCGCGCGCGCTGGCCTACGAACGGGCCGATCACGCGAGCGAGGACGTACTATTCTGGGTCGAGGCCGTGCAGCGGTCGATCGCGAGCCACTGCCGTGACGTCGCACAGGATGCCGAGGCGAGCGGGGTGCTGGTTCGTCGGCTGCAGACCATCGAGGTCACGACCCGCGCCATGGTCACCGCCATGGAGTTCGATTTCCTCCTCGACCGCGACCGCCGCCTCCTCGCCATCGGCCATCTCGTTGCCGAGGATACTCTCGACCCCCATTGCTATGATTTGCTGGCATCGGAAGCGCGGCTCGCCAGTTTCATGGCGATCGCCATGGGCGAGGTGCCGGCCCGCCACTGGTTCCGGCTGGGCCGCGAGGTGACGCCGATCGGGCGCGGTGCGGCGCTGGTCTCATGGTCGGGCTCGATGTTCGAGTATCTCATGCCATCGCTGGTCATGCGCGCGCCCCTCGGCAGCCTGATCGAGAAGACCAACAGCCTGATCGTGCAGCGGCATATCGACTACGCCACCAGCCGTGGCGTGCCGTGGGGCATCTCCGAATCGGCCTACAATGCGCGCGACAAGGAGTTGACCTACCAGTACTCCAACTTCGGCGTGCCGGGTCTCGGCTTCAAGCGCGGCCTCAGTGAGGACATCGTCATCGCACCCTACGCCACGGCGCTTGCCGCCATGGTCGATCCGGCGGCAGCGGCGGCCAACTTCACGCGGCTGGCGGGCATCGGCGGGCGCGGCCTCTACGGCTTCTACGAGGCGCTCGACTTCACGCCGTCCCGCCTGCCGGACGGCCAGGCCCGAGCGGTCGTTCGCGCCTATATGGCCCACCATCAGGGCATGACGATCGTCGCCCTCGCCAATGCGTTGCTCGACGGCGTGATGCGCACGCGCTTCCACGCCGAGCCGATGATCCAGGCGACCGAGCTCCTGTTGCAGGAACGCACGCCGCGCGACGTCGCCGTCGCCCATCCGCGCATCGAGGAGCTCGGTGTTGGCGCCACGGTGGAGGACCTCGAGCCTGCCGTCGTGCGCCGCCTGCACAACCCCCACGCGGCCAGCCCCTCCGTTCACCTGCTGTCCAACGGACGCTACTCGGTGATGCTGACGGCCGCAGGCTCGGGCTACAGCCGCTGGGGCGAGCACGCCGTCACGCGCTGGCGCGAGGACACGACATGCGACGACTGGGGCAGCTATGTCCTGCTTCGCGATGTCGCCAGCGGCGAGGTGTGGTCGGCTACCTATCAGCCGCGCGGCACGCGGCCAGACAGTTATGCCGTGATGTTTGCCGAGGATCGGGCGGAATTCGTGCGCCGCGACGGCGTACTCACCACTACGCTCGATGTAGTCGTGTCGCCCGAGGACGATGCCGAGGTCCGGCGCGTCTCGATCGCCAACGCCGGCCGGGAGCCGCGCGACATCGAGCTCACCTCCTTTGCCGAGATAGCGCTGGCGGCGCCGCTTGCCGATGCGGCGCACCAAGCCTTTTCCAAGCTGTTCGTGCAGACAGAATATCTCGGCGATGTCTGCGCCATCTTGGCGACGCGCCGGCGCCGCAGCCCGGGAGAAGCCGAGCTGTGGGCCGGCCATATCGCGGTCGTCGAGGGCGAGACGATCGGCGAGCCCGAGATTGAGACCGACCGGGCCCGCTTTCTCGGCCGAGGCAACGACGTCGGCAATGCCGTCGCGGTGCTGGATGGACGACGCCTAACAAACACGGTCGGACCCGTGCTCGATCCGATATTCGCGTTGCGTCGGCGCGTGCGGATTCCGGCGGGCGGCGTGGCGCGTATCGCTTTCTGGACCGTCGTGGCGCACTCACGCGAAGCGCTGCTCGATGCCATCGACAAGCACCAGGACACCAACGCTTTCGAACGCGCGGCGACGCTAGCGTGGACTCAGGCGCAGGTTCAGTTGCACCACCTCGACGTCGCTCCCGCCCAGGCCAACCTCTATCAGCGACTCGCAGGACACGTGATCTATGCCAGTCCGGCGCTGCGATCCTCGTCGGATACGATTCGCCGTGGCCTGGCCGGACAGCATTTCCTGTGGGCGCAGGGCATCTCGGGCGATGTGCCGATCGTGCTGGTGCGGATTGACGAGGTCGAGGATTCGGGCGTCGTCAGCGAGGTTTTGCGCGCCCGCGAGTATTGGCACCTTAAGGGATTGGTGGTCGATGTCGTCATCCTGAATGAGCGCGGTGCCTCGTACGTGCAGGACCTACAGATCGCCCTGGAGACGTTGGTCCGCACAAGCCGGTCCCGGACGCATTTCGGCGCCGAGGGCGAATCAGGCGGCATCTTCGTGCTGCGCAGCGACCTGATTTCCGCCGAGACCCGCGCACTTCTGCTCGCTGTCGCACGGGTGGTTCTGCTCAGCCGGCGTGGCGGCCTGAAGGAGCAGCTCGATCGCCTGCAGGCGCCGCGTGGCGTGCCGCCGCCCGCCAGGCGCAAGCTTGCGCCCGATACCGGTTCAGCAAAGCCGCCGTCACGGGTCGCTGCCCTGGCAGCCCTGCAGTTCTTCAATGGCCTCGGCGGCTTCTCGCCCGACGGCCGGGAGTACGTGACGGTGCTCGGACCGGGCCAGTCGACGCCGGCGCCGTGGATCAACGTCGTCTCCAATCCGTCGTTCGGGTTCCAGGTGGCCGTCGAAGGCGGTGGCTACACCTGGTCGCAGAACAGCCGCGACAACCAACTCACGCCCTGGTCGAACGATCCGGTCAGCGACCGGCCCGGCGAGGTCCTCTACGTGCGCGATCTCGACAGCGGCATCTTGTGGACGCCGACGGCGCTGCCAATCCGACTGGAGCAGGAGTCCTACATCGTCCGGCATGGCCGCGGCTACAGCAGCTTCGAGCTGGCAGCGCAGGGCATCACGCTCAAGCTGCTGCAGTACGTGCCGTTGTCGGACTCCCTCAAGATCTCGCGACTCACCATCCGCAACATCTCCGGTCGTCCGCGCCGTCTGTTGGTCACAGGTTTTGCCGAATGGGCGCTCGGCCTGTCGCGGGGCGCATCGGCGCCAACGGTCGTTACCGAGCACGACACCGCGACCGGCGCGATCTTCGCGCGCAATCCGTGGAGCGTGCATCACGGCGGGCGCGTGGCCTTCGCCGACCTGGGCGGGCGCCAGACGGCATGGACCGCCGATCGCGGCGAGTTCATCGGCCGCAATTGCGCCATCGACAATCCGGCCGCGCTGAGCGCCGCCATCCCGCTGTCGCAGCGCGTCGGCGCTGGCCTCGATCCCTGCGCGGCCCTGCAGACGACTGTCGAGCTCGAACGCGATGAAACGGCGGAGGTCGTCTTCTTTCTCGGCCAGGCCAGCGACGCTGCCGAAGCGCGGGCCCTCATCGAGCGCTACCGCGCCGCCGATCTCGACGCCGTCCATCGCGAGGTCACGGGCCATTGGCAGGAGACGCTGGGCACCCTGCAAGTGAAGACGCCGGATCGCGCCATGGACATCCTGCTGAACGGCCCGCTCCTCTACCAGACCCTGGCGTGCCGCTATTGGGCGCGTTCGGCTTTCTATCAGGCCAGCGGCGCCTATGGTTTCCGTGACCAGCTTCAGGATGTTATGGCACTCACCGTGGCAACGCCCGAGTTGGCGCGCGAGCACATCCTGCGTGCGGCGGCGCGGCAATTCGTCGAGGGCGATTTCCAGCATTGGTGGTTCCCACCCGCAGGGCAGGGCGTGCGCACGCGCATCTCCGACGACCGGGCGTGGCTCGCCACGGTCGCGTCGCATTACATCGAGACCACTGGCGATGCGGCGATCCTCGACGAAAAGGTGTCATTCCTCGACGGTCCCGCTCTCAAGCCGGGCGAACACGATATCTACTTCCAGCCAGGGCAGGCCGATCAGGCGGCGACGCTGTACGAACATTGCGCGAGGGGCCTCGATCTCAGCCTCGAGACCGGCGTGCACGGCCTGCCCTTAATGGGCACCGGCGACTGGAACGACGGCATGAACCGTGTCGGTGAGGCAGGCCGTGGCGAAAGTGTGTGGCTGGGCTGGTTCTTCCATGGTGCCCTCACGGCCTTCGCTCCCGTTGCCTGCGCGCGGAACGAGCCGGCCCGGGCGAAAGCCTGGAAGGCGCATGCCGAGGCGCTGGCGCGAGCGCTCGACCGAGACGGCTGGGATGGCGACTGGTATCGCCGTGGCTACTACGACGACGGCACGCCACTCGGTTCTGCCGAGAGCCAGGAATGCCGCATCGATTCCATCGCCCAGTCGTGGGCGGCCCTGTCAGGTGCCGGTGACCCCGCGCGCGCGGTCCGGGCGATGGCGGCTCTCGACCGCGACCTGGTGCACCGTGGCGACCGGCTGGCGCTGCTCTTCACCCCGCCGTTCGACAAGGCCGCGCAGGAACCCGGCTATATCAAGGGCTACCCGCCCGGCATCCGCGAGAACGGCGGCCAGTACACCCATGCCGCCGCCTGGTCGATCATGGGCTTTGCCGCGCTCGGCCAGGGAGACAAGGCGACCGAGCTGTTCGCGCTGGTCAATCCCATCAATCACACCAGCACGCGCGCGGGCGTGCTGCGCTACAAGGTCGAGCCCTATGTCGTGGCCGCCGACGTCTATTCGGTGCCCCCGCACGTCGGGCGCGGTGGCTGGACCTGGTACACTGGCTCGGCCGGCTGGCTCTACCGCGCCGGCGTCGAATCGATCCTGGGCCTCAAAGTCAAAGCCGATTCGCTTCTGATCGATCCTTGCATTCCAAATACCTGGCCGGGATTCGAGATCACGTTGCGCCATCGTGGCGCGGTCTATGAAATCGTAGTTCGAAACCCCGGTGGTGTTAGCCGCGGCGTAGCTGCCGCTCAGTTGGACGGGGCGAGCCAAGCGGTTTCGAACGGCAAAGTGCGTCTGCTGCTAACCGCGGAACGCGGGGTGCATAAGATTATTATCACTCTGGATCTCGCTCGAGACTCCGCCCCTTGTATGCCAGCCTGATGTTGAGGGCCGCAGCCACTTGGTCGGCTGTCACGGCGGCATAGCATTTTGACCTGCTTTGGCGAAGTTGTTTGCACACTCCCCGGGGCTGAACATTGGTGCGCGCGACGCGCTTCAGGTTAAACGCCGCACAGAGAAACGACCACACGAGATTGTGCTCGATGTCTGCGGCTCAGTTAGCAAAAGGCCTAATCAGCCGCCTCTACGACATGACCTTGCTTCAGCTTATGGCCCGTGAAGCTGCGGGTTTCCGGTGGAGGGAGGCCGCCCTGCTTGATCGACGCCAAGAGCTGCTCCTTGCGGGCCTGCATCGTGTCGCCGAGGGCTTTCATGTCGACGTCGCCTTTGCGCGCCTGGGCGAAGAAGCCTTCGCCGGGTTTCTCCTCTTCCTTGACGTGATGCTTGATCATCTCGGAAAGGACCGTGAGCTTGGCGTCGTAGAACTCGTCTTCGGGCTTGCCCTGGGCGATCTCGGCTATCAGCACCTTGGCGCCGTCGTGCTCGACATAGGCCTCATGCTCTAGATGTGAGCTTTCAATAGGTTGTCCATCCGGCCCCGGCCGAGGAAGCTGATGTTGTCGAGACGTCAACTGTCCTTGGGGGAGCCGAATGGACATCCATAAGAATGCCCGCCTGACGCCGCTCGGTCGAGAGCACATGGTCAACATGGTCCTCAGTGGGCAAACGCCGAAGGCCGCCGGTGAAGCCGTAGGCGTTTGCCCTCGCACGGTACGCAAATGGGTTGGTCGCTTCGAAGCAGAAGGCCTGGCTGGTCTGCAAGACCGCAGCTCACGACCTCATCGGCTGCGCCAGCCGACGCCACAAGCCACGATCGAGCGCATCGAGGCGCTGCGCCGCCACCGTCTGACCGGCAAGGCGATCGCCGCAGAATCCGGCGTCTCACCCGCCACCGTCAGCCGTGTCCTCAAGCGCCTGGGCCTCAACCGGCTGAACGCCCTGGAGCCGGCCGAGCCGCCGCGCCGCTACCAGCGTGAGCGGCCCGGCGAGCTCATCCACATCGACATCAAAAAGCTCGGCAAGTTCAACAGGATCGGTCACCGCATCACCGGCGACCGTACCCGCCAGAGCACCTATCGGGGCGTCGGTTGGGAGTTCGTCCATGTCGCCATCGACGACGCCTCCCGCATCGCCTTCAGCCGCGTCATGAAGACCGAGCGCAGAGGCTGCGCCATCGCCTTCCTCAAGGCCGCCGTCGCTTACTACGCAAGCCTCGGCATCACCGTCGAGCGGGTCATGACCGACAATGGCTCCTGCTACAAAGCCTTCGCCTTCCGGCGCGCCTGCAAACGGCTCGGGCTACGCCACATCCGAACCAGGCCCTATACGCCGAGGACCAACGGAAAAGCCGAACGCTTCATCCAAACTGCCTTGCGCGAATGGGCCTATGCCAAGGCCTACGACACCTCAAGGCATCGCGCGCGGCGCCGCACGCCAATCCGGAATGCACGCCGACGGCGGCGAACAGGTCGGGGTAGGTCGCCCCCAGCGTGGCCGCCGCCGCGCCGCCCGCCGAGAGCCCGGCCACATAGACGCGGCCCCGGGCGATCGGGAACTGCTCCATGATCTTCTGCGCAATGCCGGCGATGATCGAGGGTTCGCCCTGGCCGCGCTGCTGTTCGCTGCCGTTGAACCAGTTCCAGCATCGCTACGAGTTGGCCGAGGCCGGTTGGGCGGGATAGGCCACGAGGAAGGTGTGCTCCTCCGCGCAGTCGTTCATCCGCGTGCCGGCGGCAAAGTCGTCGGGCGATTGGGTGCAGCCATGCAACATCACCACGAGCGGCAACGGGCCGCCCGTCCACGACGCCGGCACATAGAGCTTGTAGCTCCTGCTGCCGGCGTCGTTGGCATAGGCATGGGTTGTAGGGCGGCCGGCAAGCCCCTTGTCCGATGCCGGCGACCGCCCCTCCCAGAACCATCAGAGCGGTGTCCGTCACCGAGTGACCGAGCCCGGCGATGATCAAGGGGATCCCCGACGCCGCGATGATGCTTGCTCCCAACACGACCTTGCGCCGCGCGGAGCGATCCGCCAGCACGCCGCTGACGGGCACGGCCAGAAGGAAGCCGACGGTCCGCGCACCCAGCACGATCCCCAACTGCGTGGCTGCAATTGCGTTCCCGAGAAGAGCAATGCCCAGTACAAATGGCAGAGCCCAAGTGGCGAGTCCCGACGCCGCGCTGCCCACCCAGAGCCTGAGGAACGCAGCGGTCCTGATACCTTCTGCCATGCGCTCTTCCATTGGGGTATTCGCTTGGGTACGGAGTCAAGCCGAAAGCGCCACTGGGACCGGGGGGGCGCACTCACGAGTGACCGGCGACTTTCGCGATCGTCCATAGGCTGTAAGACCCTGATTTCGTCGACCTTCAATCTCTCTTAGCGAGTCAATGCCGATCGAAGGCAAATGCAGACACCGATTCACAGACAGGGCTCACAGTCCCAATCCCCGCTTCCGCCCGAATGACCAGTCCACGTCGCCGCTTGGCAAGGCGATGCCGGAAATCTGGCGGCCAACATGCTGCTCCAACGTGGGCCGCCAAGGCACGAGGCTGAAGCCCAGCCCATCATCGATCATGGCGAAGCGGCCGCTGATAAGCTGGGTTGCGCCGACAAGTCGACCACTGACGTGGTTGCCGGCGACGGCCGGCTGCCATTGCCGCCCGCGCTCGGCCGCGAGCCCCCTGCCGGCACGATCGATGTCGGCGGTTTCGAGTCGTCGGATCAGGTCTTTCGGCGCGCGGATGCGGCCGTCGCCGAGGTTGGCGGCGTAGCCCATGTCGACCAGCGATTGTTTGCGCTTCTCCAGCGCCGCTTTCACGTCCCGACCGAACCCATCTTCCGCCAAGACCGTGCGATCGCGAGCCGCAAGTTCGCGGTCCAACCAGGTGGCGCCCTCATGGCCGATCTGTTGCTCAAGCCCGGTAGGCGACAGGATGCTGACGCGGATGTTCGTCCGGTCGCGGACGCCGTCATAGGCCTGACCACGCTCGACCAGATCGGCCGGAACGCGCCACTGGTCGGCGTCGATCCGCTCGGCATGGCCGGCCCGCCGCAGCGCCTCCAGCCTGCGGACATGGGAGCGGACGAACGCGTCGGGATCGCCGCCGATGCGGGCGATCGATGCCCTGGCCCGCTCCATATGAGCGGCGGGGCGATAGATTCCGTCCGTCCCCGCCACCTCCAGGATGTTGCGATCGGCCGCACGAGGGCCGGCTGGCCCCGAGGCGGCCGCCACGATCATGCCCCTGCGGACCTCCTCGGCACGGGCAGCATCCATCTCGAGGTGATGGACACGCCCGTCCACGCCGTCGACCACGAGCCGCACCCGACCGCCCATCTCGTCGCCGCCCAGGCCCTTGTCGAGCACGCGGCCGACGATGCGCCCGGTCGTGTCCTCGCGGTGCAGGTCGTAGCGCGTGACGGGGCGTACTTCGGCCAGCCCTTCCCGCTCCAGCGCCCGGTGCATGGCCTTGATGATGTCGCCGCGTTCACCAAGCTCTCGCAGGACGGGTTCGGTCCGACTTGAGATGGTCCAGCGGCCGACCTCGACCTCGGTGGCGAGCCCCATGCGTTCCAGCGTGCGCGCCCGTTGGATAAGGAGCGCCCGGTTCTGCCGTAGCGTGTCGAGTAGGTCCCGGTCGGGGCGCAAGTCGGCGAACGCGTCGCGACTCTGCTGCTCGGCGATCAGCATGCGGTCGAGCCGGGTGAAGTGCTCCGCGTCGACCTCTCGCTCCAGGCTGCGCGACACCTCGTGCTCGGTCTGGCGACCCAGCTCCACCGTGACGACGTCGCTCGCCCGCTCGCGCACGCCGTAGGCGATGTAGTCGCCGGCGATGTTAAGCGTCTTGCCGTTGTCGGTGATGCCCCGCATGAGGATATGGGTATGGGGATGGCCGGTGTTGTGGTGATCGACCGCGATCCAGTCGAGACGAGTGCCGAGGTCGGCTTCCATCTGCTTCATCAGATCGCGGGTGGTATGCTGCAGGTCGGACAGTTCGACACCCTCCTCGACGGATACGATGAAGCGGAACTGGTGGCGGTCCCCGCGGCCGCGGTCGAGGAAGGCGCGACCGTCAGCCACGTCAAGGTCGGCCGAATAGACCTGGCCCTTCTCGCTGTCCCTCGTGACGCCGTCGCGCTGGAGGTAGCGCAGGTGCGCGTCGACCGCCTTGGCGCTGACGAACCGCCGGCCACGCGGAGCGCCGCGCTGCGGGTTGAGCTTCACGACGCGCGCCTTGACCGCGACCCGACGCGCCCGGGTGCGAGCCCCGCCGTCTCGTCTCCAGGGGCTGCGGTTCTTCAGCGTTGCTGCCGCTACTGCGCCACGGCCGCGCGCATTGAACCGGCCGCCTCCCTTCGTCCCGGCCCCGCCCAGTCGATCGGGGGTGCCGCCCGCCCGTCGAATCGCCTGATGGACTTCGCCAATGAAACTGGTTGGACGGGCCCGCACCGCACGGACACGGCGGCCACGCGGGCGCTCGCCACGACGGTCGCCAACCTTGCCGGGGCGGATGCGAAAGTCGTCCTCATCGCGGGCCATGCGACGACGATTGGCGATGCAAGCATGGTCGACAAGAGGCGAAGCGCTGCGATAGTGCCATAGCGTAGAAAGACATGGTCCAGCGTAGGCCCACAAAGCCGCGCCTCACGGCGACGGCGCTCGGAGCCTTGGAAACAAAGGGAAAATCAGTTCAAGCGCCGCAACCGCACCTCGGCGGGTTATGGCGAGCCGATCAAAAAACAACGTGCAGACGAACACTTACGAGCGCAGCGAGCGCGGATCGAAGATCCGCTTTATCTTGCCGTCCTTAATCGGTGGGATGAATCTGGTCTCCTTCGCCATCGCCTTCTCACCTCTATAGCACGCAACGTTCTTGTTCTCTTCGCGGCAATACGCTCCGTCCCGACAGCAGAAAGTTCTGGTGCGCGTGCAGTCCTCCGCGCTCAGCGACGGGGTGATCGGGCGGCCTGGTGGCAGCCCTCGGGCAGTCGCGGGGCACTTTTCCATCGGAATGACGGAGCATCATCACAGGCAATCAGGCGGGGTCCGAGGACAACGCACAGGCGTCAGCCACAGGAAAGACAACGCGCATTCCGTCGTTCTTGGTCTTCACCAATCTTCATCCGCCGTAGCGGAGCTCCACGGTTCAGTTGGCGACCGTCGGGATGACGGAACGCTGCTTCGGAGGTGCCCGGCGTGTGTTCGTGATCGGGCCCCCAGCAGCCCGTCGTCGTTGCCCGCGGCGCGCGCTGCTCGATCGCGGGCATTGACTGCCGCGTCGCCAACATAGCAAGTTCCGTCCGTCCACATGGCATGCATGATTGCCGCGAGCTTGCGCGCCACCGCCACCGAGGCCTTGCGATGGCAGCCGCGCTTAGCCAGCGCCAGGCTTCACCCCCGCACTTTGCCGTTGAAGCGCGTTATCAGCGCCGACGCCACCTCGTACACCGCGCGCCGAACATCGCCATCGCCCGCCACGTTGATGCACTCTGGGTGTCAACCGGGGCGCCGGACTGCCAGAGTCGCGACGTCAACCCGAAGTACGCCGCCACGTCAGGGGAACAGCGGAACCGCGACGGATCATCGATCGCCGTCACGAAGCTCAACACCGTCACCGGACCGACGCCCGGGTGGCGGGCGACGAACTTCTCCATCAGGCCGCGCATCCAAGGGCATTGCTTCCACAGCATCGCCCACGCCGCCAGCATGGCGTCCATCGGCTCGCTGGTCAGCGCATCCCCCGCCGCCGCGTCGCGCACAGCTGCGTCGAAGCCGGTGCGCCCGGTCCGAGTGCTGGATCGTGGTCTCGAGACCCAGCACCTTGCGCTTCAGGTTGCGGCGCTGCGTCAGCAGAAACCGCGGCCCGACAGCAGCTCTCCGTCTTGATGTGAGCACTGGTTGAACCAGCTTGTCCGCACGATATTCGTGGGGCGACGCGCCGCGGCCGCGGCAGGAACGGCTTGAGGGCCGTCGCGATCGGGTCCAGATCGATCACGATCTCAGTCTGCACCCGCGCCGCATCGTTGTCGTCGACCATGCAAATCGCCATTCGTTTCATCGCCATGTCCAGGCCCGAGGTGAGCGTCATGCCGGGGGCGGGGAAAAGCTGCATTGTCGCACTGGATAACGGACGTAGCGGCGCGGATCCGCCATCTCCACGCACTGCAATCAGCGACAAAGATGCCAAGGAAGGAGCGACTGACGCAGAAACGTCCACTCCATCACCAGTCAGCGAAGCGACACCGACCATGCAGAAGACTGCTTCGTGAGGTAGCGATCGGCGAGTGGCGACATGCTTTCGTAACGACGTGACCTGCGTTGTAGACCCCGAGTAAACCAGCCTCGCCGCAGCGATCATGCATTGCTCGCAGGTACACCGTACCGGCAGCGATACAGTCGTGAGGATGATACGGATCCGCACCCAGATCGTAACGCAGTTGCAGTTCAACCCATGTCCAAGGTATGACCTGCACCCGGCCCATGGTGCCTTTGCCGACAGCGCGCGCTTCACCACCACTTTCAGCCCGCATGACAGCGCGAATTCAGAGGGGCGGGATTGCACTTCCCGGCGACTGGTTCGGAATTGGCGGCATGGATCGACCCGATCAAAAGAATGGCGGCAGCGCTGCGCCCACAGAGTCCAGGCCGGTCAGCGAGCGGCACCTCTTGCGTTGAGATGAGACCGGGGATCCAGTGTCCTTCTGAACTCATAAGGGATCGACGTAGTCCAAAATCGTCGAGACTGACTGAGAGTCAAAGTAGCGACCATCAAATGAGTACTCGGACTGCCAATTCAAGACGGGGACCTGGTCATCCGCGGCGATCCGGCAGCCCAGTCAGGTTGGCAGGATTCGGCAAGCGTGATCGAGCTCAAACGCGCGGCCCATTGTCCTTTGGTCGACGATGATTGTGCGACTGGTTCGGCAGACGGTCTCATTGCCTGACATCCGCGCCGCCACGTCGGCAAACTCGCACCACCGATAGGGAGGTCTCGCTTTGCTTGCGAGGCAGCCTCGGACCGCTTGTCCTTTTTCTTCGCTATGGTGACCGACTCCCGCACAGGACCTCTGCCTGGCTTTTCGGCGATGACGGTATCCGCTTCTATACAAACAGGTTGGTTCGACCAGAGACCTGAAGCGTGGATTGGCGCGAGAATCAGGCTCCAGGTACGAGCGATTCCGCCACCGAAGGCAGACCTGCATATGAGTCGATCCGCCGCTTTGACGAAACGCCCCCGAGATTGGCCCGCCCTGATGAAGCCGACAACGGCCCGCGACTACCTTGACGGGATGGCTGCCAACAAGTTCGCCGCGGTCGTGGTCCCGCATCTTGAGGCCCGGCTTGTTGGCGGGGAGTTGCGATACACGCGAAGGTCGATAGACGATTGGATAGACCACGGGCATCGTGCAGGGGAAGCTCAGACGCCGGACGCGCTTGGGAGATTGATCGATGGCGACGATATGGTTGAAGGGGGTAAAACGGTACGTTAGCAAAGGAAGAACGTTCTATTACCTGCGTGCAAGCGGCGAGCGAATCGTTGATGCCTTGACGGGCAAGCCGATCGATCCCGAGACAGAGCCAGAGAAGTTCGCGACGCGTCTCCGCGAGATGAAAGACAAGCTGACGGCGCTACCCGCGCCGACGGCGAAAGCTGGCACACTGCTTGGCTTGATCGAGTCATGGCGAGGCATCCCGGGCACCAACGGCCGACCAAAGCACGACCCCTCCCCGGAATGGCAGGCGCTCGCCCCTGCCACGCGCAAAAGCTACGAGCGCATTATCGATCCGAAGCAGGGCTACATTCGGCGCGCGCTCAATGTCGAGCTCGACCGGATCCTGCTGCAGGCGCTCGATACGCCGAACGTGGTGAAGATCCGCAACAAAGTCGCGAAGAAGTTCGGCTTTTGGACCGGCAACTACGCCGTGAAGGTCCTGAGCACGATGTTCAGGTTCGGCAAGCTCTACGGACACGTGACAACAAATCCAGCCAAGGAAGTCCCGGCCTTGCATCGGCCGGAGGAATTGGAGCCGCAGCACCGACCATGGTCGGATGCAGAGTTCAAGGCGATGTTGAGCGGCGCACGAGAGCGAGGCTGGGATGGCGTCGTCCTGGCGCTCGCCCTCGGACGCTATGCCGGCTGGCCGATGGGCGACATCGTTCACCAGCCGCCGACGACATGGCAGCGGCCTCGACTGGTCTATGTCCGGCGCAAGACGCGCAAGAGAAAGAAGGTAACAAACATCCTGGCACCGGACGCCCTCATCACCATGATCGACGAAATCGATCCCGACATGGACGCCGCCACACTCGTGACGAATGAAGCCGGGGAACCCTACACCGAAGACGGCATGCGAACGATGATCAACAAGCTTTGCCGAGAGCTAGCTGAGGAGAGCAAGGTGAAGCGCGGCCTCAACATCCACGGTTTGCGGCATTCACTCGGGTCGGAGCTGTACGACCTGGGGCTCGAACGCGAGGCTCGCAAGGCCGTCATGGCGCACGAGAGCGACGCCGCCAGCAGGATCTACGAGCGCGGCGGCAATCGCAGCATCCATGCGGATCGCGCGGTGCGGGCCCTGAACCGGAAGCACAAACTCCAGCGAAATTGACGTCGCCGACATATCCACACCGATGTGGGTGTTGGGCGAACGAGAACAGAACGAGTTGGATGTCTAACTTTTGCGATTGAGTGTGTCTAACTCACCTGGGACGCCTGATTTCTCGGCAGCTGGAAAGTGCCTTAGAGTTCAAGCCGGCGTGCATTTTGGCGAATGGTGCCCAGGGGCGGGATCGAACCACCGACACTGCGATTTTCAGTCGCATGCTCTACCAACTGAGCTACCTGGGCGCGCCGTGCTGGCGGCGGGCTTATAGGACGCGTCAGCGTTCCTGTCCAGTTGGCCCGCCGCCGCCGGACTGGTCGTCAGGTGAGCCCTCGTCCGTCTCGATGCGGTAGCCCTCTTTCAGCCAGCGGCCGAGATCGATGTCGGCACAACGCTTGGAGCAGAACGGCCGGTAGCTCGCGGCGACCTCCTTGCCGCAGACCGGGCATTTAGCGGCGGTGCGTACCGCGCGCAGCGGAATGGGTCGGTCACTCATCGGTCTTCTGCAACGCTTCCAGCTGGGCCGCCAGGGTCGCGCCGCGTCGGGCGCGGGTCAACTCGAAGTGGCCGAGCCGGGTGAAGCCGTAGAGTTGGGTCGGCACCGGGTCGTCGGCAAGGGCCTCGGCCAGGGCGGCCTGGACCTTGTCGCGGTCGTAGGTGCTGCGCATGGTGACGAAGTCGATCACCACCGCGCCCGCGAGGTTGCGCAGGCGCAGCTGCTGGGCGATCGCCGGCGCCGCCTCGAGGTTGACCTCGATCGGCCGGCGTGGCGCGCGACCCTGGCGGCCGCCGGCCGTCGCGCTGTCGACGTCGACCGCGGTCAACGTCTCACCCGGCTCGAACAGGACCTCGACGCCGCTTTCCAGCACGATGCGCGGCGCCAGCGCGGTGTCGATCTGGCCCTCGACGTCGTCGATGTCGAACGCCGGCATCGGCCCGCGATGCCAGCGCAAGCGGATCTTCTCGCCCAGGCGATCCATCTCGTCCTGCAGGGCGCGCGCCATGGCGCGGTCGTCGAGGATCACCTCCTCGAGCGAGGCGCCATGATCGCGCAACGCGCGGGTGATCGGATCGCGCTCGCCCGGAATGCGGGCCGACAGGTCGGCCGGCGGCTGGGCGTCGAGGGCGTGCCGGCGAAGCTGTTCCCAGCGCTCCATGATCTGGTTGGCGTCGGCGCGGAGCACGTCGGCGCTCGCGCCGGCGGCGGCCGTGCGCAGGATCACTCCGCCCTCCAGCAGGCCCTCGACATGGCCGCTGAGGCGCTCGCGCTCGCTCTCGCCCTCGATGCGCCGCGAGAAGCCGACGCCCGAGCCGACCGGATGATAGACGAGGTAGCGCCCGGTGACGGCGATGTTCATCGTGAGTCGCGGGCCCTTGTCGCCCTCGGCATCGTTCCGCACCTGCACCAAGAGCGGCGCGCCGGGCGGCGGCCAATCATCGATGCCGGCGCGGTCCTCGGCGCGCAGGAAGCCCGAGCGGCCGATGCCGATGTCAACGAAGGCGGCGTCGAGCTCGGGCATCACCCGCTCGAGTCGGCCGAGGAACACGCTCTCCACGCGCGAAGGCTTGTCGCGGCGCACGATCTGCAGCTCGAGCAGCCGGCCATCGGCAACCAGCGCCATCAGGAAGGCGCTCGGCATGACGTGGCAGATCAGGCGGTCGATGCGGCTCACGGCGCGGCTCACTGGGCGGCCTTCAACAGGCCGATCGTTTCATAGAGCGGCAGGCCGACGACATTGCTGTAGGAGCCCGAGAGGAAGCTGACGAAACGCGCCGCCCTGCCCTGGATGGCATAGCCGCCGGCCTTGCCCTGCCATTCGCCGCTTTGGATGTAGTCGTCGATCTCGGCAGGCTCGAGCCGCTTGAAGCGCACGGCGGTCTCGACCAGGCGCGTGCGCACCGCGCCGCTCGCCCCGCCGACCGCGACGCCGCCCAGCACGCGATGGCGCCGGCCCGACAGCAGGGCGAGGCAGGTGCGCGCCTCCTCGACGGTCTCGGCCTTGGGCAGGATGCGCCGGCCGCAGGCCACGACGCTGTCGGCCGCCAGCACGATCGCCCCCGGATGGCGGCAGGCGACGGCCGCGAGCTTGGCCTTGGCCATGCGCAGCGCATAGGCACGCGGCAGCTCGCGCGGCGCCGGCGTCTCGTCGATATGGGCGGGATCGATCTTGGCGGGCTCGATGCCGACCTGCCGCAAGAGGTCGAGCCGGCGCGGCGAGGCGGAGGCGAGTACCAGCGGCGGGATAGATCGGGCGCTCAACGCCTACTTGAAGCGGAAGGTGATGCGGCCCTTGGTCAGGTCGTAGGGCGTCATCTCGACGGTGACGCGATCGCCTGCCAGCACGCGGATGCGGTTCTTGCGCATCTTGCCCGAAGTGTGGGCCAGGATCGTGTGGTCGTTGTCGAGCTTCACCCGGAACATCGCGTTGGGCAGCAGCTCGGACACAACTCCGGTGAACTCGATCAGGTCTTCCTTGGCCATCCGGCCTCCGGTTGGGCGTTGAGGAATAAAGCGGCCGGAAAATGGGCTGCGAAAGGGGTTTAGTCAACTCGACCAGGGGATTGCTTTCCCTTATACAAGTCGCGGCTGCGGACGCCCGGGGAAGGAAGGACCAGTCGCAAATGAACGCACATCACACGTGCAGCCTTCTGGCCGCCGCGCTTTTCCTGGCTTCCGGATACGCTTTTGCCCAGACACCGACGTCCACACCGACTCCCGCACCGGCAGCGCCGACGACGGCTGCGGCTGGACCCAAGACGATCGGTGTTCCGACCAACAGGCGATACTCGTCGGCGCTGATCGTGCTCAACGCCAAGGCAGGCCGGCTGGAAGGCGACAAGCTGATCCTCGATGGCGTGCTGCCGACCGCGACCCTGTTCACCAGCCGCCCCGTCCGCACGGTCGGTCATATGGCTACTCCCGAGATGGTCGAGATCTGGCGCACCGGCAGCTTCGCCAAGGATCCGCCCAACGCGACGGCCTCGGTGTTCAGCAAGGATGGCTCGTCGGTCGCCGACGTCGTGGTGACGCTGAAGGCGGCCAAGCTCGAGGGCGACAAGCTCACCTTCGAGGTCAGCGTGCTCGAAGGTAGCCTGGGCAAGGCCGATGGTCCGGCGTCGGTATTCATCGACACGATCTGGTTCGGCGTGGGCTCCA
>Ga0164290_1001600_pt1 | contig 29180 bp, 29 predicted proteins | sample Micstemetagenome_FD_108782 | JGI IMG/M metagenome (GOLD analysis project Ga0164290, IMG submission 108782) | Contaminated culture microbial community from soil near Moab, Utah, USA - Microcoleus steenstrupii SON62 (Illumina Assembly) | ecosystem: Environmental > Terrestrial > Soil > Soil crust...
ATGAACACCCGCTTCATCTGCACCACCAAGGGCTGGTTCGGCGGCGGCGCCGACCTGACGCCCCTGCTCGGCTACCAGCGCCAGCAGGACTTCCCTGACGCCATCGCCTTTCACGCCGCCTTCAAGGACGCCTGCGACCGCTTCGATCCGGAGTGGCACGCGAAATACAAGGCCTGGTGCGACGAGTATTTCTTCCTGCCGCACCGCAACGAGCCGCGCGGCATCGGCGGCATCTTCTACGACCATCACGACAGCGGCGACTGGGACCGCGACCTCGCCTTTACGCAAGCCGTCGGCGAGGCCTTCCTGGGCAGCTATCCGGCCATCGCCGAGACCCGGATGCACGAGCCGTGGACGGCGGAGGAGCGCGAGCAGCAGCTGGTGCAGCGCGGACGCTACGTCGAGTTCAACCTGCTCTACGACCGCGGCACGATGTTCGGGCTGAAGACCGGCGGCAACATCGAATCAATCCTCAGCTCGATGCCGCCGACGGTGAAGTGGCCGTAGCCTGGACCCTTTCAGGTTTCGATGTAGGCATCAAAACCTGATCAAAAGGGTCTAGAGTCAAACATTTAGAGTACGTCCGGGCGGCGGAACCGCGTACACTTCCGCCTGACGTGCTCTAGAAGCACATCCCCTGCGTCACGGCCTTCAGGCGCTCAACGGCCGCCAGCTTGTCGTCCATGAAGTCGTTGTCGATCCACCACTCCTCGACCTCGCGCATCACCTCGCCGACCATCGGGCCCTTGGGCACGCCGGCGGCCAGGATCTCGTCGCCGGTCAGCGGGAAGGCCGGCGGGGTCCAGGTTTCGGCCAGGGCCAGCAGGCCGCGCCACTGCGAGGTGGTCGAGGGCCGGGTCGAGGCGGCCCAGCCCAGCTTGATGCGATCGGTGAATGCGCGAAGCCCGATCTTGTAGACCGTGCGCCGGGCCTCGCGCGGGCTCATCCAGGAGACGATGCGCGGCTCCTTGCCGGCCGCCTCGATCAGGCGATCCTTGAGCGCGTTCGACAGGCGCAGGCGCTCGGCGGTGTCGCGGGCGATCACGGCGTCGTCGGGCAGCAGGGCGGCCAGGCGAATCTCGGCGTCGTTCTCGAACAGTTGCTCGGTCTGGATCGCCACCAGGGTCTCGAACCGGGTCAGCGCCTTGACCTGGGGCAGCACCGAGGACAGCACGCTGGTCGCCGCCATCAGCCGCAGGGCGGCGCGGGGGTCCTCGGCGGCCAGCAGCTTCAGCAGCTCCTTCTGGGTGCGCTCGGCGGCGCGGCCGGACAGCATGCCCTTCAGCGCCTTGCAGGCGGTCAGGGCCGCCTGGTCCGGGTCGCCCTTGCCGTACCAGGCATGGAAGCGGAACCAGCGCAGGATGCGCAGGTAGTCCTCGCGGATGCGGGTCATCGGATCGCCGACGAAGACGATGCGGCCGGCCAGGCAGTCGGCGATCCCCTCGCCGGTCGGGTCGAACAGCCGGCCGTCGGCATCGGCGTAGAGGGCGTTCAGGCGGAAGTCGCGACGCTCGGCGTCTTCGCTCCAGCTTTTGGTGAAGGACACCACGGCCCGTCGCCCGTCGGTCGAGACGTCCTTGCGCAGGGTGGTGATCTCGTAGGGTCGCCCCTGGCTGATGCCCGTGACCGTGCCGTGGTCGACGCCGGTCGGCACGACCTTCAGGCCTGCCTGCTCCAGCGCCTCGGTGACCTGGTCGGGGGTCAGGGTGGTGGCGATGTCGACGTCGTCGATCTCGGTCTTCAGCAAGGTGTTGCGAACGCAGCCGCCGACGAAGCGGGCGCAACCGGCGAAGCCCTTGGCCTCGAGCGCCTCGATCACCGCCACGGTGGCGGGCAGGGTCATCCAGGCGGGTTGGCCGATACTGTCGGGGAGTTTGGACATGGGGATGGAATAGACGCCGTGTTGCGAACTGCAAAGGCGTGACGCGATGCACCCCCGAGTTTCTGCGCGCTGACGCCTCAGGCCACCGCCGCCCCGTACAGACGGTCGTACAGCGCCCGCAGCATCCCGGCCGTCGCGCCCCAGATCAGCTCGTCCTCCCAGGTCATGGCGTAGAAGCGCCGGCGACCGCCTTCCGGGAGGTCGTAGTGGCGTTCCTCGTAGTTGGCCGGGTCCATCAGGAAGCCGAACGGGGTCTCGAAGATGTGGGCCACCTCGGCCTGGCTGGCGACCAGCGGCAGATCGGGGGGCAGGAAGCCGACCACCGGGGTCACCAGGTAGCCTGTCCCGGTCCTGTAGGGGGTGGAGAGGCCCGCGAGGGTGACGTGGGCGCGGTCGAGCGCGATCTCCTCCTGCGCCTCCCGCAGGGCCGCCTCGACGGCCGTCTCGCCCGGGTCCATGCGGCCGCCGGGGAAGGCGACCTGGCCCGAGTGGCGGCGCAGGGTCGAGGACCGGCGGGTCAGGAGGACCGACAGCCCCTCGGGCCGCTCGATCAGCGGCACCAGCACGGCGGCGGGGGTGACGACGATGTCGCCCGGATCCATGTCCGGGTTCAGGTCGAAGTCGGACTGGTAGGGCCGCCCCGTCCCGCCATCGGCGATGGGGTCGAGATGGTGGCTGATCCACGCGCGCAGGTCTGCGCCGGGCTTCACGTCAGGTGTGCTCCGACGGGACCGACGGGGAAGACCGCGCCGTCGCTGGTGACGGCCAGCACCGGGCCTTCGGGAGTGTCATGCTCGGTGGCCATCTCGACCAGTTCGTAGAAGACCGGGCGGGCGATGCGCGCCTCCAGGCCCCGGCGGACGTGGACGTAGGGGCGGGGCTCGCCGGTTGTCGCATCGACCTCGACGCGGATGGGATTTTCGGGGCCGGCAATGACCTCGTCACCGACGTTGGTGAGGAATTTCAGGTTTTCGCCTTCCTGATCGACGCGCACAGCGATGAAGGGCGCGTCCTCGACGGTGATGCGCATCTTCTCGACGGGCGTGACGAGGTGGAAGCCGTCCGGGTCTTTGCGCAGGACGGTGGAGAACAGGCGGACCAGGGCCTCGCGGCCGATAGGGCTGCCTTCATGGAACCACAGGCCGTCCTTGCGGATGACGATGTCGATGTCGCCGCAGTGCTCCGGGTTCCACAGATGCACCGGCGGCAGGCCCCTGGGGCCCGCAGTCTTTGCGGCGGCGACAACGCTTTCGAGGCCGGGAGGAGAACTCATGCCCAGAGACCTAGGCCCGTTACCCCCGGTCATTCAAGGGCGGCCTCAGGCGGAGCCGATATCCTCTGCCGCGTAACGGCGGACAGAACCGCGGGCGATCATGGCGATCTGGTCCTCGTCCATGCCTGATCCCCGGAAGCCTTCCAGCGCCTCCACCGACTGCCAGCGTTCGAAGATGTTGACCCGGTCGTGGTCGGCGACATCGGCCGAAACCGCGAAGTCGAGACAGCCAGCGGCAGCGCGGGCCTCCTCGACGGCGGAGCGGGCGAGATCGAGGAAGGCCTGGCGCTGGCCGGGTTTGATGTGGATCGATCCGGCGACGATGATCATGGGTCCGGCCTCCGGTCGGCTTGGTCTGGTCTGCCGCGAGGTCATCAGACTATCTCTGGCGGCCCGAAAAAGGAGTCCCCATGCGCAAGGTCGTCGCCGAAACCCTCGAGTCCATTGCCGGTTATCGGATTGTCGATGCCGACCGGCCTGAACCGAAGGCCGGCGAGGTGTTGATCGCCGTCGAGGCAGTCGGGGTCGGCTATGCCGACGCCCTGGTGGCGCTCGGCCGCTATCAGGTCAAACCGCCGCTGCCGCACACACCCGGTCAGGAAGCGGGCGGGCAGGTGGCGGCGCTCGGCGAAGGCGTCGAAGGGCTCAAGGTCGGCGCCCGGGTGATGGCCCAGGTGCGCGGCGGTTTCGCCGACTTCGCCATCGCCCCGGCAGCCGCTGTCCAGGTCATTCCGGACGCCATGAGCGCCGCCGAGGCGGCCGGCTTTCGCATCAACTACCTGACTGCCCTGCACGGATTGAGAGACCGGGCGCAGCTCAAGGCCGGGGAGACGGTCGTGGTGCTGGGCGCCGCCGGCGGCGTCGGTGCGGCGGGCATCCAGGTGGCGAAGCTGATGGGGGCCAGGGTCGTGGCAGCGGCCTCCACCGAGGAGAAGCGTGACTTCTGCCTGGCGCTCGGGGCCGACACGGTGCTGGACACCGAGCCGGAGGGCTGGCGCGACCGTCTGAAGGCGGCGGCCGGTGGCCAGCCGACGGTGATCTATGACCCGGTCTGCGGGCCGCTGTTCGAACCGGCCTTCCGCTCGCTCGGCTGGGGCGGGCGGCATCTGGTGATGGGCTTCGTTGGCGGCCCGATCCCGGCCCTGCCGTCGAACCTGACGCTGATGAAGGGTGCGGCCCTGGTCGGCGTCGATGTGCGTCAGTTCCTTGGGTTCGAGCCGGAGCGGGCCGTCGAGCATATGGACAATCTGATGGGCTGGGTCGCCGCGGGCCGGCTCAAAGCCCCGGTTGGCCGCAGCTTCGTGCTGGAGGATTTCGCTGATGCCCTGGAGTTCGCCCTGACCGGCAAGGGCCTGGGCAAGACGATCGTCACGATATGAGCGCCCCTGATTACCGCCTGGCCGTCTACGGCACCCTGGCGCCCGGGCGGTCGAACCATGGGCAGATGGCCGGCATGACCGGAACCTGGACGCCCGGCGTCGTGCGCGGCCGGCTGGTGGCCGAGGGCTGGGGCGCCACGCAGGGTTATCCGGCGCTGGTTCCGGACCCGGATGGTCCGGAGGTGGCGGTGGTGGTCTTCGAATCGGCTGACCTGCCGAACCACTGGGCCCCGCTCGACGATTTCGAGGGTGATGGCTATCGGCGGGAGGTCGTGAGCGTCGCCACCGAGGCGGGGGACGTCGAGGCCTGGCTCTATGCCAGCGCCAGCCGGGATATCCCGCCGTCCTGATCTGGACGGAAGCCTCGCAGGAAGGCCTGAACCGTCTCGGCCGGCATCTCGCAGGGCTTCAGAAGGGACCGGCCATCAGCCAGCACATAGAGGTTGCTGCTGACATGCGCGCCCCCGGCCAGCGCCTCGCCCCATAGCCACCACCGCCTGCCGTCGTCGGAACGTTTGATCGTCAGACTCCAGCAGGCGCCGGCATAGTCGCCCTCGCTGTAGCCGGTGGGCAGGGCGACGAGCAGTCTGTGGGCCTCGTCAGTCACGGGTCTCGACGGGCAGGATCTTCATCCGGGTCTGGCTGGCGGCGAGCGACCGCACGGCCTGCATGAAGGTCAAGGAGCCCGGAACCTGGAAGTGGGCGTCGAGGGCGGCACGGTCCTGCCATTCCTCGTAGAAGACCAGGGTCAGTGGGTGCTCGGCGTCGATGGCGACGCCGTGCTGAAGGCAACCGGGCTCGGTTCGTGAGCGACGGACGTGGTCGAGCGCGGCGGCCAGAAGCTCGTCGAAGGTTTCCGGCTTGCCGGTGACCGTGCCGATGACGACGATCATCAGCTCTTCGCCGGGCCGTCGTAGGCGTCGCGCAGCTCCCGCTTCAGCACCTTGCCGATGTGGCTGCGCGGCAGGGCGTCGACGAGAACGACGTCGGCCACCCGCTGGGTCTTGCCGACCTTGCTGTTGGTGAACTCGCGGATTTCCTGCGGGGTGGCGGTCACGCCCGCCTTGAGGGCCACGAAAGCGACCGGCGTCTCGCCCCAGTCCTTCGACGGCACGCCGACGACAGCGGCCTCGACGACGGCGGGGTGCTCCACCATCACCGCCTCCATGTCGCTGGGATAGATGTTGAAGCCCCCGGAGATGATCATGTCCTTGCGGCGGTCCATCAGCTGCAGGAAGCCCTCGGCGTCGAGGCGGCCGACATCGCCCGTTCGAATGTAGATGTCGCCGGTCTCGGGATGCACCCACTGGGCCTCGGCCGTCTTGCCCGGCTGGTTGTGGTAGCCGTTCATGGTGGCGGGGCTGTAGCCGACGATCTCGCCGATCTCGCCGGTGGGGACTTCGTTCCCCTCTTCGTCCACGAGCCGGATGATGCAGCCGACGGCCGGCTGGCCGACGGTGTGCAGTTTGTCGGGGTGTTCGTGCGCCGCCAGCATGAAGCTGCCGCCGCCCTCGGTCATGCCGTAGTACTCGATCAGGCCGCCCGGCCAGCGCTTGAGGATCTCGGCCTTCAGTTCGGCGGAGAAGGGGGCGCTGGTGCAGAACTTCATCACGAAGCTCGACAGGTCGTGGTCGTCGAAGCCGGGGAATTCCATCAGGCGGCGGTACTGCACCGGCACCAGCATGGCGTGGGTGATCTTCTCGGCTTCCGCGATCTTCAGGTATTTGGCGGTGTCGAACTTGCCCATCATGTGGACCGTGCCGCCGCCCGACAGGGTCGGGAAGAAGCAGACCAGGGTGGTGTTCGAGTAGAGCGGGGTGGAGATCAGGCTGCGGGCGTCCGGGCCATAGCCGATGCCCTCCGGGCGGGCGGCCAGGTGGCGCCAGCGCATGCCGTGGGACTGGACGATGCCCTTGGGGATGCCGGTCGTGCCCGAGCTGTAGATGATGTTGAAGGGGTCTTTCTTGCCGATGGTCACCGGGGCGGGCCTGGCGCCTTTGGCCGGCAGCCAGGCGGCGAAGCTGTCGCCGGCGTCTGACTCGTCGAGGGCGATCTTGCGGGCAGTGACCTGATCGATGACGCCGCTCATCAGCTCGGCGACCCCCTTGTCGAGGAAGAACAGGGTGGCGCCTGAGTCCGCGATCATGCCGACCAGCTGCTCGGCGGTGGAGGAGGGGGCCAGCGGGGCGGCGGCGATGCCGGCGCGCAGACAGCCCAGGAAGACCACCGCATAGTTGATCGAGGTGGTGGCGCAGATGGCCACGGCCTGGCGCTGGGCGACGCCGTCACGCTGCAGGCCGGCGGCGACGCGGTCCATCAGGGCGTCGAGCTCGGCCCATGTGACGGATTGGCCGTCCTGACACAGGGCCGGGTGGTCCGGGCGGGCAGCGGCGTGCTCGCGCATGATGTCGGGCAGGTTGCCGAAGTCGTCGGTGCGGAACTGGTCGAGGATGGTCATCGGCGGACTCACACGGTTCCTTCTCCCGCTTGCCGGGAGAAGGTGGCCGCGTAGCGGCCGGATGAGGGCAGCGCCAGCGCGGGCAGGTTCGCGTGTTCTGGCGCCGACCTCTCAAAAAGGCGAGGGCAGACCGGCATTGGCCGGTGCTGCCCTCATCCGACCCCCTTCGGGGGCCACCTTCTCCCGACAAGCGGGAGAAGGGACGCTGATCGCTACTTCAGGCTGGCGAAGGTCTTGCCTTCGCTGGCCAGCTTTTCCAGCAGGGCGGCCGGCCTGAAGAAGTCGCCGTGCTTGTCCTGGTAGTGCTTCAGGCGCTCGACGACCTTGTCCAGGCCGACGCTGTCGCCGTAGTGCATCGGGCCGCCGCGGTAGACCGGCCAGCCGTAGCCGTTGACCCAGACGGTATCGATATCCGACGCCCGGATGGCCTTGCCCTCTTCGAGGATCTTGGCCCCCTCGTTGATCATCGTGAAGATGGTCCGCTCGAGGATCTCGTCGTCGCCGACGTCGCGCGGGTTGGTCCCGGCCTTGGCGGCGAAGTCCTTGATGATCTTCTCGGTGACCGGCGAGGGCTTGGCGTTGCGGTTCTCGTCGTAGTCATAATAGCCGGCGCCGGTCTTCTGGCCGCGGCGGTCCATCTCGCAGAGCACCTCGCGGATGGTCGAACCCGAGGACTTTTCCTTGTCCCAGCCGATGTCGAGGCCGGCCAGATCGCTCATCGCGAAGGGGCCCATCGGGAAGCCGAAGTCGTAGAGCACGCGCTCGACATCCCAGGGCATGGCGCCCTCGGCCACCACCGCCTGGGCCTGACCCTGGCGGCTGGAGAGCATGCGGTTGCCGACGAAGCCCGGGCAGACGCCGACCAGGACGCCGACCTTGCCGATGGTCTTGGCCAGCTTCATCGAGGTGGCGATGACCGGCTTGGAGGTCTTGTCGCCGCGCACGATTTCCAGCAGGCGCATGACGTTGGCCGGCGAGAAGAAGTGCAGACCGATGACGCTTTCCGGACGGCTGGTCGCCGAGGCGATCTCGTCGACGTTCAGGTAGCTGGTGTTGGTGGCCAGGATGGCGCCCGGCTTGGCGATCTTGTCCAGCTTGCCGAAGATGTCCTTCTTGATGTCCATGTTCTCGAACACGGCCTCGATGATGAGGTCGCAGTCGGCCAGATCGGACAGTTCCAGCGAGCCGGTCAGGGCGGCCATGCGCTTTTCGACGTCGTCCTGGGTCAGGCGACCCTTCTTGGCGGTGTTCTCGTAGTTCTTGCGGATGACGCCGAGGCCGCGATCGAGGGCCTCCTGCTTCATCTCGACGATCTTCACCGGGATGCCGGCGTTGAGGAAGTTCATCGAGATGCCGCCGCCCATGGTGCCGGCGCCGATGACGCCGACGGACTTGATCGGCAGGACTTCGACATCGTCACCGACGTCGGGGATCTTGTTGGCGGCGCGTTCGGCGAAGAAGACATAGCGCTGGGCGGCCGACTGCGGGCCGGTCATCAGCTCGATGAACAGCTTGCGCTCGACAGCCAGGCCTTCCTCGAAGGGCAGGTTCACCGCCGCCTCGATGCACTGGATGTTCGATTCGGGGGCCTTGAAGCCGCGGAACTTGCGGGCGTTGGCCTTGCGGAAGTCGGCGAAGACCTGCGGGTCGGCCTTCACTTCGCGGTCGCGGACCTTCTTCAGCGGCCAGTTCTCGGCGACGACCTTCTTCGCGAAGGCGATGGCGCCGGCGCGCAGGTTGCCCTCTTCGACCAGCTCATCGACCAGGCCCATGGCGGCGGCGGCCTTGCCGGGGACGTGGCTGCCGCTGGTCATCATCTCCAGGGCCTTCTCGGCGCCGACGATGCGGGGCAGGCGCTGGGTGCCGCCGGCGCCCGGCAGGAGGCCGAGGTTCACTTCCGGCAGGCCGACCTTCGCGGACGGCACAGCGACGCGGTAGTGGGCGGTCAGCGCCACTTCCAGACCACCGCCGAGCGCCGTGCCGTGGATGGCGGCGACAACGGCCTTGGGCGAATTTTCCATGATGTTCTGGACATCGAACAGGCTGGCGCCCTTGGCGGCGCCGCCGAACTCGCTGATGTCGGCGCCGGCGATGAAGGTGCGACCGTCGCAGATCAGGACGATGGATTTCACCGAGTCGTCAGCGATGGCGGCCTTGAAGCCTTCATAGAGGCCGTCGCGCACGCCGGACGACAGCGCGTTCACCGGGGGTGAGTTCAGGGTGATGACGGCGACATCGCCTTCGTTGGAGAGGTCGGTGACGGAATTGATTGCGGCCATGGCGTTGCGCCCCTATCGTCGTTGAAACACTTGTTTGAGCGCAAACTGCCGAGGCGGACCGCCAGAGTCCAGCCCGACCTAGAGGGAGCCTTTAGATGGACCTGGATTTTCTGCCTGAGCACGCCGAGTTCCGCAAAGAAGTGCGGAGCTGGATCGAGGACAATTTCCCCAAGGCCATCCGCGACAAGCAGGCCACCGGCGAGCATCTCAACAAGGAAGAGATCCTGTCCTGGCACAAGATTCTCTACAACAAGGGCTGGCTGACGCCGTCCTGGCCCGTTGAACACGGCGGCACCGGCTGGGACGCCGTGCGCAAGTACATCTTCAGCGAAGAGCTGGCCCGCGCCAACACCACCGGGCCGTCGTTCGGCCTGGGGATGATCGGGCCGGTGCTCAACACCTTCGGCACCCCTGATCAGAAAGAGAACCTGCTCAAACCCACGCTGGCCGGCGATATCTGGTGGTGTCAGGGTTATTCGGAGCCCGGGGCCGGCTCCGACCTCGCGGGTCTCTCGACCAAGGCCGAGCGCTTCACCGGCGAGGACGGCAAGGAGTACTACAAGGTCAACGGCCAGAAGACCTGGACCACCCAGGGCCACTTCGCTGACTGGGGCTTCTTCCTGGTCCGCACCGACTTCACCGCCAAGAAGCAGGAGGGCATCACCTTCCTGCTGATCGACATGAAGACGCCGGGCATCAGCGTCCGCCCGATCATCACCATCGACGGCGGCCACGAGGTCAACGACACCTTCCTGGTCGACGTCATCGTCCCCGTCGAGAATCGCATCGGCGAAGAGAACAAGGGCTGGACGGTCGCCAAGTACCTGCTCGGCCATGAACGCACCGGCATCGCCGGCGTGGCGCGCTCGAAGAGGGGCATCGAACGCCTGCGCGAAGTCGCCGGCAACCAGCTGGCCGATGACGGCAAGCCGCTGATCAGCGACCCCGACTTCCGCCGCAAGATCGCCGAGCTCGAAGTCGACCTGCAGGCCCTCGAATACACCGAGCTGCGCACGCTCGCCGGCGAGAGCAGCGGCAAGGGCCCCGGCCCGGAAGCGTCCTTGCTGAAGGTCAAGGGCACCGAGGTCGGCCAGCGCCTGACCGAACTGACCCTGGAGGCCGCCGACCACTATGGCGCGCCCTACTTCCGCGGCTTCCCGAAGGAGGGCGGCAACGCCCTGCCGATTGGTCCCGACTTCGCCTTCAAGGCGGGCCCCGGCTACTTCAACATGCGCAAGACCTCGATCTTCGGCGGCTCCAACGAAATCCAGCGCAACATCATGGCCAAGGCGGTGCTGGGGCTCTGAGGAGCCCCAGTATTGGATTGATTACCCGAAATGGTGCGGCTAGCTTCGGCCCGTTCGGGTTGATTCCACTGGCTTTGCGGGAAGCTTGTGACCGATTCTACCTATTGGGGAGCGTCGCGTCTTGTCACGAGTTGCGTTCGAGGCGCTGACGCCGCGTGAGAGGACGTGTCTTCGGCTCGTCGCCCAGCACCGCCAGTCCAAGGAGATCGCCCTTCTCCTGAACATCTCCAAAAGCACCGTCGACAAGCACATCGACAGCGCCAGGGCCCGCATCGGCGCGGCCAATCGGCGGGCCGCCGCCCTGGCTCTGCTGGCCTACGAGTCCGAAAATGGATTAGGCGCCGGATACCCATCTGATTCGATCCCCATACCCTGCGGTAATCCTGATCGGCCAAGGCAGTCCCCGAGCGACAGTGACAAGGGGATTTCCAATGACCGGATCGACCAAGCACAGCGAGCCGGGGCAAGCGATCTCCAGCCCCGTCTTCCTGGTCAGCTGGGCGGCCCTGGAATCGACCTGGAGCCTGCTGGCCAGTCCGCACCGGGCGGCGGACATTCCGACCTTGATCTCGGCCCTGCGGCGGCTGCAACCGTCGCTGCCGCCGGAGAAGCTGCTGGTGCAGATTCTCAGCGCAACGGCCTGGCTGACATCGGACGAGACATTCTTGCCCGACTCCGGACCGGTATCCGTGAGCTGACGCCGCTTCAGATGCTGACGACGGTCGCGCTGATCGCCATCGTCGGCAGCGTTCTGCTGGGGGGCGTGCTGTTCGGCGCCTACGAAGTCGCCCTGATGGTCCAGCGCCTGATCAATGCGGTCGAGCCGCCGCGCGGCTGATCGCCGGTCGCCTCTGGACTGTCCCGCTCAAGGGGGCAGCTTGCGTCCCTGATCCATTGCCTCACAGTGGCGTCACTCGAATCCGTGGCGTTCCAGCATGATGCAATCCTTCGCCGGCACGGCCGGCTTTGTGATCATGGGCGTGGTCTGCCTCTACGCCCTCATCAGGGGTGGCCGGCCCGAGAAGATCGCGGCGGTCATCATCGCCGTCGCCTGGCTGGCCAGCAGTCTGCTGCAGGACCGCCTCAACATCCTCTCGCCGCAGTGGGGCGTGGCCGCGCTGGATGTGGTGCTCATCTTCGTCTTCCTGGGTATGGCCGTCTACTGGCGGCGCGGCTGGCTGATTTTCGCCTGCGCCACCCAACTCCTGACCGCCGCCACCCACTTCACCCAGCTGCTTGACCCGCGACTCTTCGCCCTAGGGGTCATCACAGCCTACTACCTGTGGAGCTATGCTACGCTCATCGCCCTGGCGTGGGGCACGTATCAGGCCGCGAAGCGGCAATAGACGCGAAACCTGTGTCGACTATCCGACTTTGAACGTTCGCCTTTTGTCGTGTTGGAGAAGTGGCCATGCCCCCTGATGGTCCCGCCGAAGTCGATCTGCATGTCGGCAGACGAATCCGCCAGCGCCGCAAGTCGTTGGGCGTCACCCAGGAACAGCTGGCCGACAGCCTCGGCCTGACCTTCCAGCAGGTGCAGAAGTACGAGCGCGGGGCCAACCGCGTATCGGCCTCCAAGCTCTACCAGATCGCCGCCACCCTGCAGGCGCCGGTGGCCTACTTCTTCGAAGGGTTGAGCGATCCCGAGGAACAGGCGGCGGTCGGCGAGACCGGCTTCGACCGGGCGATCAATGAATTCCTCATGAGCCCCGAAGGCCTGGAGATCGCCTCCCTGTTCGTGCGTATCGAAAAGCCCGGCCTGCGCCGTCAGATGGTCCACCTGATGCGGGCCATCGTCGAGGAGTAGTCGGCCGCGCATCATCCCCCGTAAACGGGTGAGGATGAGTGCTTCCCCTTTCCCGGTGTGACCCCCTAAGCTGCATCCCAACGCCGGCCGCCATAGAGCCGGGATGGGAGGCTCGGTGACCGTAACGACGAGGCGGTGGGTGTTGGCCCGCCATGTGAGCGGCGCCCCGACGCCTGACGACTTCCGGCTTGAGACAGCGGAGCTCCCCGATCTCGCTGAAGGCCAGTTCCGCGCCCGCACCATCCTGGCCTCGGTTGACCCGGGCATGCGCTCGCGCCTCTCGGGCGGCGACAGCTACGCCGGGGCGATGAAGATCGGCGAGGGTATCGACGGCTTCGCGGTCGCCCAGGTCGAGGAGAGCAACAACCCGAACTTTGCGGTCGGCGATGTTCTCGCCGCCGGCGGCGGCTGGCGCGAGCATCTCGTCTCCGATGGCCGTGGCGTCATCCAGAAGATCCCCGCTGAATGGAAGCCGAGGGGCGTGCCGCTCGGCGCCTGGATCGGCGTGCTCGGCGTGCCCGGCATGACCGCCTGGTTCGGCATGCATCGTCTGGGTCAGGCGAAAGAGGGCGAGACCCTGCTGGTCACCTCCGCCGCCGGACCGGTGGGCGCCACGGCCGGCCAGATCGGCAAGAAGCTCGGCCTGCGGGTCGTCGGCGTGGCCGGCGGCGCGAAGAAATGCGCCTGGCTCAAGGACGAGGCCGGCTTCGACGAGGTGATCGACTACAAGGCCGTTCCCGATCTGACGGCGGCCATCGCGGCGGCCTGTCCCAAGGGCGTCGACATCCTGTTCGACAATGTCGGCAATGAAAGCATCGACCGGGTCCTGCCGATGATGCGCCTGCGCGGCCGCGTCGTCGTCTCCGGCCAGGTCGCCGACTACAATGTCGAGGCCGCCGACCGGGTGGGCATCAAGAACACATCCGTCTTCATCACGCACCGCGTCCGCATGGAGGGGCTGGTGGTGTTCGACGACCTGCGCGGCTTCCCCGAGGCCCAGGCGACGATGGCCGGCTGGATCGCCGACGGCTCGCTGAAGATCGCGATCGAGGAATTCGATGGTATGGAAACCCTGCCCGAGGCCTTCTGCGGCCTGTTCCGCGGCGAGAACTTCGGCCGCCGCCTCGCCCGTTTGAGCCCGGATCCCGCATGACCCACCCGCTTCTCCAGAACTACACGCGCTTCCGCTTCGATCGCGACGGCCGCATCCTGACCGTGACCATCACCGGCAATGCGGTGAACGCCGTCGACGCCGCCATGCACGATGAACTGGCCCGGCTGTTCATCGAGCTGCAGGCCGACGAGGACAGCGACCTGATCATCCTCACCGGCCAGGGCCGCGCCTTCTGCGCCGGCGGCGACTTCGACTGGTTCGACGAGCAGATCAGACGCCCCGCCGCCTTCCGCGCCATCGCCCACGACGCCAAGCGCATCGTCTCCACCCTGCTCGACATGGAAAAGCCGATCATCTGCCGGCTGAACGGCGCGGCGGCCGGTCTGGGCGCCACCATCGCCCTGCTGTGCGATGTGATCATCGCCGACGAGACGGCGAAGATCGGCGATCCCCACGTCAAGGTCGGGCTGGTGGCCGGCGATGGCGGGGCGGTCATCTGGCCGCAACTGATCGGTTTTGCGCGCGCCAAGGAACTGCTGATGACCGGCGAACTGCTGCGCGCCGACGAGGCCGCCCGCATGGGACTGATCAACTACGCCGTTCCGGCCGATGAGCTCGACGCCAAGGTCGCCGACATCGTCGGCAAGATCCTCGCCAACCCGCGCTGGGCGGTGCGCTGGACCAAGACCGTGGCCAACATTGCGCTGAAGCAGCTGGCCGTCAGCACCAGCGACGCCGCCGTCGCCTACGAGATGCTGTCCAACATGACCGCCGACCGCGCCGAGGCGGTGAACGCCTTCCGCGAACGGCGCCAAGCCAACCTGACGGGGGAATGATGGAGCCTTCCCACGTCACCGAGCTCCGCCGTCAACTCCAGCGCTTCGTCACCGAAAAAGCGCCGCGTGAGAAGCGCCGAGAATGGGACCGCACCCATACCTTCCCGCGCGACCTCTACGCCGAACTGGCCGGCATGGGCCTTTGCGGCCTGACGGTGCCGGAAGAATACGGCGGCTCCGGTCCCGACATCCTCGCCGCCGTCGCCGCCATCGAGGAGCTGTGCCGGGCGGGATCCTTCCTCGCCGGCCCCTTCATCCAGTGCGCCTTCTACGGCGGCATGAACATCCTCGAGAACGGCTCGCCCGAGCAGAAGGCCCAGCTCCTGCCGCGCCTCGCGAAGGGCGAACTGATCTTCGCCTATGGCCTCTCAGAGCCCGATGTCGGCGGCGACCTGTCGGCGGTGACCACCCGCGCCCGTCGCGAGGGCGACGAGATCGTCATCGACGGGGCCAAGCGCTGGTGCACCGGCGCCGACTTCTCCGACTACATCTACTGCCTGGTCCGCTCCGACCCCGACGCTCCGGCCCGCCAGGGGCTGAGCTTCGTTCTCATCCCGACCAATGCGCCGGGCGTCACCATCACCCCGATCGACCATGTGAACCTGCGCTACACCCTCTCGTCGGACGTCCACTTCGACGGGGTCCGCCTCCCCGCCTCGGCCATCGTCGGCGGCGAGGCGAAGTGGAACCGCGGCTGGGGCATGCTGGCCGGCCGGGCCCTCGATATCGAGAAGCTGGAAATCACCGCCTGCGCCTTCGGCCTCGCCCAGGCGGCGCTGGAAGAAGCCTGGGAATACGCCCAGACCCGCGAGCAGTTCGGAAAGGTCATCAGTGGCCACCAGGCGGTGCGCCATGCTCTGGTTGACGCCAAGACCAGGCTCGAGGCCTGTCGCCTGATGCTCTATCACGCGGCCGGCCTGGCCAACGACGGCCAGCCTTGCGCCGCCGAGACCAGCATGGCCAAGCTGTTCATCGCCGAGACCGGCGTCGAGATCGCGCTCGCCTGCCAGAAGATCATGGGCGCCTACGCCATGAGCGCCGACTACGACATCGAGCGCAACGTGCGCGACCTGCTCAGCATGCCCATCGTCGGCGGATCGTCGAACATGCAGCGCAACAACCTCGCGGCGCTTTGGCGCCTGAAGGGATGACCATGAACCCGATCGCCGCCGCCGAAAGCCTGCGCGACCAGGTCCGTCCCCGCGCTGATGAGATCGAGCAGGGCCGTCGCTTCCCGGCTGACCTTGCCCAGGCCATGGCCGCCTCGGGCCTGCTGCGCATGCTGGTCCCGGCCGAACTCGGCGGCCATGAGTCCGACCCGGCCACCGTCGCCCGCGCCATCGAGACCCTGGCCGAGGGCGACGCCTCGTCCGGCTGGTGCCTGATGATCGCCGCCACCACGGCGATGATGTCGGCCCGCCTGTCTCCCGACCACGCGCGCGAGGTGTTCGGTGACGCCAACACCCTGCCCGCCGGTGTGTTCGCCCCCATGGGCCGGGCCATCGACGCCGGCGACCACTGGCGGGTCACCGGCCGCTGGAAGTGGGGTAGCGGCTCGCAGAACGCCCATTGGGTGGCGGGCGGCGCGGTGCTGATGGGGGAGGGCGGTCCGCAGCTGGACCCCGACGGCGAGCCTCTTCATCGCATGATGCTGTTCCCGGCCGGAGAGGTCGAATTCATCGATACCTGGCGCACCTCCGGCCTCTGCGGCACGGGCAGCCTCGACTTCGCGGTCAAGGACCTGCTGGTTCCCAAAGGGCGCTCGGTGGCCCTGCACGCCGACCCGCCGCTGGCGTCCGCGGCGGTCTTCCGCTTTCCGGCCTTCTGCATGCTGGCCATGGGTGTCGCCGCCGTCGCTCTCGGCAACGCGCGCGGCGCCCTCGCCGAGTTCGCGGCCATCGCGGGGTCGAGCTCCAGCCAGGGCTCACGCCGCACCCTCGCCGAACGCAATGTCGTGCAGGCCGAGTTCGCCCAGGTGACCGGCCTGGTCGAGGCGGCCCGCAGCCGCTTCCACGAGTCCATCGACACCCTGTGGCGCGCCGTCCAGGCCGGCTCCATTCCTATCGCCGACCGCGCCCATCTGCGCCTGGCCTGCGCCCACGCCGCCCAGACCTGCGCCGAGGCCACGCGCCGCATCTACGCCCTGGGCGGCGGGGCGGCGGTCTTCCTGGACAGCCCGCTGCAACGCCGTTTCCGCGACGCCCATGTGATCACCCACCACATCATGGTCGCCCCGTCCGTGTTCGAGCTCGCCGGCCGGGTGCTGCTCGGCCTGCCGACCCGCGACGCCCTGCTCTGATACCCAATACGGGGTGGGGGCAACCCGTTGGCCGCCAGGGCGTTTGGTGATCATCGGACCCCAGGCCCATTTCTACTGGGGATGGGAGGTCCGCTGGGGGCGGCGTGATGCCGCCTGGGAACCGCCTGGAGAAAGACCCATGAAGTCCAACAAGACCATCGCCATCGCGCTCGCCAGTATTCTGGTGGCCAGCACCGCCATTCCGGCCACGGCCCTGGCGCAATATCGCCGGGCGCCCGCCCCGGCCCAGGCTCCGGCTCAGACCTATGAGCAGTGGCAGGACCAGCAGGAAGATTATCGCCGCGAGCAACAGGAATACGAGGCCGCCCGCCGCGAATGGCAAGAGCGGGAAGCTGCCTACCAGCAGCGGCAGGCCGCCTATCAGCAGCGCCGATCCGACTATGAACAGCGCCGCGCCCAGTGGGAGCGCGACCGCGCCGAGTTCGACCGCCGCAACGGCTATGGGTCCTACGTCCGCCGCTACGGCGAATGGCGCTATGATCCGGATGGCCGCACCGCCGGTGGCTACGGCAACGACCGCGACGGCCGCGACTACTACGCCGACTGGCGCGATGATCGCTGTGAGCGCCGGGAAGACCGCAGCAAGGTCGTCGGCGGCCTGATCGGCGCCCTGGCCGGCGCCGCCATCGGCAACAACGTCGCCGCCACCAACAGCCAGACCGAAGGCACCGTTCTCGGCGCCCTGGTCGGTGGGGTCATCGGCGCCAACATCAGCGAGAAGGCCGCCGATTGCGACGACGACGGCTACTACTACACCTATGCCCAGACCTATGATTACCGTGAGCCCCGCACCTATCGCTCGGGCCAACGCAGCGGCCGCTATGACCGCAGCTGGTACATCAACAACCGCTGCCGCCTGGCCGTCGCCCCGACGGAATACGGCGGCCGCAGTGATTATCGCTACGTCCGGGTCTGTCCCGACCGTCGCGGTCGCTACCGCATCACCGGCTAAAACCTGGATGAGCTTGAGCTAAGGGAAGGGCCGTCCGGTTGGGCGGCCCTTTTCTGTTGGGTCAGGCGTCCGCCGCCACATAGGCGTCGATCGCCTGCAGGTGCAGCGCCACCCGTTCCTCGTCGAGGAAGCTGCCGGTAAAGCTGTTTCTGGCCAGCAGCACCAGCTCCTCCCTGGTCAGCCCCAGCGAGCTGGCCACCGCCCGATAGTTGTCGCCGACATAGCCGCCGAAATAGGCCGGATCATCGCTGTTGATGGTGGCATGCAGGCCGAGATCCAGCATCCGCTTCAGGGGGTGCCTGGTCATGTCCTCGACCACGCACAGCTTGTGGTTCGACAGCGGACAGACGGTCAGGGTCATGTCCATGGCCGCCAGCCGGGCGGTGAGTGCGGCGTCCTCCAGGCTGCGGTTGCCGTGGTCGATGCGGTGGACCTTCAACAGGTCCAGCGCCTCCCAGACGTACTCCGGCGGGCCTTCCTCGCCGGCGTGGGCGACCTTCAGCAGGCCCCGCTCGCCGGCCGCCTTGTAGACTCTCGCGAACTTGGACGGCGGATGGCCGACCTCCGAACTGTCCAGGCCGACGCCCGCGATACGGTCCAGATAGGGCTCGGCCGCCCGCAGGGTGTCGAACGCCGCTTCCTCGTCCAGATGGCGCAGGAAGCAGAGGATCAGCTTGGAGGTGATGCCGTGCTTGCTCTCGGCGGTGCGCATGCCGGCCAGCAGGCCATCGGCGGCGATGCTGAAGGGCAGGCCACGGTCGGTGTGGGTCTGGGGATCGAAGAAGATCTCGGCGTGAACCCCGCCATCGGCCGCCAGCCGGTCGAAGTAGGCCACCGCCAGATCGTGGAAATCCTCCTCGGTCTGAAGAACGCCCGCGCCCTGGTAGTAGATGTCCAGGAAGTCCTGCAGATTGGAGAACTCATAGGCCGCCCGCACGTCCTCGACAGACTTGAACGGCATGTCGACGCGGTTGCGACGGCCGAACTCGAACATCTGCTCGGGCTCCAGACTGCCTTCGATATGCAGGTGCAGTTCAGCCTTGGGCAGGCCGGCAATGAAGGCGTCGAGGTCGGACATCAGGGGAAACTCCAGTCTGGGCAAGGATTTCGCCCGGCAGACCCTTGCGGGTCAAGTCATGCAAACTGTCGGCTATCCGACAGTATAGAGGCAGTAGCAGAACCGTGAATATTGGCGGTTATGTAACGGCGACGATCTGCATTAGACTGTCCTTAGCGTCGGTCTTATCTGCACCCGCCGCCTGAGAGACTCCCGCGCTCCCGCAATTCCCAATATCGGGGAGCCACCGTTGCGTATATTTTCGTTTTACATCCATGATAGCCGATACAGCGTGCCGACTCTTCAACTTTTCGACGCGATCGACGAAAATCGCGCCGGTGAGCTGGCCGAGGTGCGACTGGATGAATCTATGGCGCACCTGGCGATCGAGGTGCGCGAAGATGACAACAGGCTGTTCGAGCTGACGCGGGGCTGACCGCCGGTATTCGGCGCCTCTTGCCAAGATTACAGTTCGGGACCACTATCTCCGCTCAAAGGCCCCCTGCCGGCGAAAACCGGCGGGGGCTTTTTCGTTTCTGGAGAGCCCACGGGCCAACTAAGCATGTCCCTTAATCGTCAAGGTCACATTCGTCTGACGTCCCACCCGGGCGTCGGCGGCGCGAGCCGTTTCCCCCTGACCTGGGGAGCCCCCACCGCGCAGGAGCGTGGTCCCGTTGTTGCAACGGTCAATTCCGGTGTCGATCGCAACGCCATCGGCGCCCACGGCGGCGCCTATTCCGTGTACCGGGCGCTGGCCATTTCGTCGGGCGCCATGAACCCGCTGGTCCGCCCCGACCTGACCGACACCTCGCCGGTCGTCGAGATCGGCCCGCACGACCAGTGGCTGAATGCCGAAAAGATCGTCAGCCTCGATCCCTGGGGCCACCGGGTGGCCCAGGACTTCGGCGGCCTGATCGCCGAGGGCGTCGATATCCGCCCGACCATCGCCATCACCAGGGCGCGGCTGAACCTTCCCGAGATCACCGAGGCGATCAATGCCGGCCGGCTGAAGATCGACGGCGACATCGTCCACGAAAGCCACGATGTGGCGGTCACCAAGGCGGCCATCGACCCGGTCTGGTACCTGCCCGGCATCGCCGAACGGTTCGACGTCGAGGAAACCCAGCTGCGCCGCACTCTGTTCGAACAGACCGGCGGCATGTACCCCGAACTGGTCACCCGGCCGGACCTCAAGGTCTTCCTGCCCCCGATCGGCGGCATCACCCTCTACATCTTCGGCGACCCGGCCTATCTCGGCCGCGGCGACAAGCGCCTGACCTGCCGCGTCCACGACGAGTGCAATGGCTCGGACGTCTTCGGCTCCGATATCTGCACCTGCCGCCCCTACCTCACCCACGGGATCGAGGAATGCGTGCAGGAGGCCCAGAACGGCGGCTCGGGCCTGATCGTCTATAACCGCAAGGAAGGCCGGGCTCTGGGCGAGGTCACCAAGTTCCTCGTCTACAACGCCCGCAAGCGCCAGCCCGGCGGCGACCAGGCGGCCACCTACTTCGAGCGCACCGAATGCGTCGCCGGGGTGCAGGACGCCCGCTTCCAGCAGCTGATGCCCGACATCATCCACTGGCTGGGCATCAGGAAGATCGACCGCTTCGTCTCGATGTCGAACATGAAGTACGACGCCCTGGCGCACGGCGGCATCGAGATCGGCGAACGGGTGCCGATCCCGGACTACCTCGTCCCCGACGACGCCAGCGTCGAGATGGAGGCCAAGAAGGCCGCCGGCTACTACACCCCCGAAGGCGCCCCCTCGGCTGAAGAGCTGAGCAAGGTCGTCGGGCGGGGGCTGGACAAGTTCTAGCGCCGCAACGCGGCGCCCTTCTCCCGCGCGCCGGGAGAAGGTGGCCCGCGAAGCGGGTCGGATGAGGGCAGCACCGGCCCGTCCGGCAAACCCTCAAACGCCATTCGTCCAGCTTCCGCTCTGCCCTCATCCGTCAGCCCCGGATCAAGTCCAGGACTGCCACCTTCTCCCGACAGGCGGGAGAAGGATGACCGAGACTTCCATGACCGAACAAGAAGCCGCCCAGTCGCTCCTCATGCCCGCCGCCGTTCGCACGCGGGCCCATGAGATGCTGTCCCTCGCCCTCGACGGCGACCTCACCGACTGGCGCGTGGATCTCACCCGCCTCGATCCCGTCGCCGACCGCGTCGCCGCTGTCATCCGCAGCCAGTACCCCTCGCTGCAGGTCCCCTTCCACGCCCGCTGGCGCCACTTCGTGGTCGGCGGGACTGACCTCTGGGCCCGGCTGTCGTCCCGCAACGATTGGGAGGGCGCCGCCCACCGCGCCCGCGCCGCCTTCGATCTGGCCATCACATCCGTCCTGCTCGACGCCGGCGCCGGCCCGGCCTGGTCCTTCGAAGACCGCGCCACAGGCAAGATCACCACCCGCTCCGAGGGCCTGGCCGTCGCCTCGCTGCGCCTGTTCGAGTCCGGCGCCTTCTCCACTGGCCCGGACCCCCTGCGCGCCGATCACCTGTCGGCCCTGACCACCAAACAGCTCGCCAAGGGCTTCCAGGTCACCGAGGCCAACCCGCTGCTCGGCCTCGACGGCCGCGCCGACCTGCTGCGCCGCCTCGGCGACCAGGCCAGCGCCCGCCCGGACCTCTTCGGCCTGAAGGACAGCCCTCGCCCGGGCGGCCTGTTCGACGCCATCGCCGCCCGCGCCACGGACGGCCGCCTGCCTGCGCCCATCATCCTCGAAGTCCTGCTGGAGGCCCTCGGCCCCATCTGGCGCAACCGCCTGACCCTCGGCGGCCTGCCGCTCGGCGACACCTGGCGTCACCCGGCCATCGTCCGTGACGACGCCACCAAAAACCTCGTGCCGATCCACAAGCTCAGCCAGTGGCTGGCCTACAGCCTGATCGAGCCGCTGGAGGACGCCGGCATCGTCGTCCACGACATCGACGGCCTCACGGGGCTGGCGGAATACCGCAACGGCGGCCTGTTCATGGACGGCGGCGTGCTGCTCCTGAAGGACCCGGCGCAGCAGCACCTCAGCCAGGATGTATCCCGTCCGCTGATCATCGGCTGGCGCAGTCTGACGGTCGCCCTGCTCGACCGCATCGCCCCCATGGTCCGCGAGCGCCTGGGGGTGGCCGAAGCCGACTTCCCGCTGGCCCGCGTTCTGGAAGGCGGCACCTGGGCCACCGGCCGTATCCTCGCGAAGGAGCGCCGCGATGATGGCGGTCCGCCGCTCAACATCGTCAGCGATGGCACCGTCTTTTAGGAGCACCCCATGAAGGGCGTCACCGTCGTCGATCACCCGCTGGTCCAGCACAAGCTGACCCGGCTGCGGGACAAGAGCACCTCGACCAAGACCTTCCGCGAGATCATGCGCGAGATCTCAACCCTGCTCTGCTACGAGGCCACCCGCACCCTGGCCCTTGAAAACAGCCCGGTCGAAACCCCGTTCGAGACCACGAGCGCGCCGCAGATCGCCGGCAAGAAGCTGGTCTTCGCCCCCATCCTGCGAGCCGGGGAGGGGATGCTGGAGGGCATGCTCAGCCTGGTCCCCAGCGCCCGCGTCGCCCACATCGGCCTCTACCGCGACCCCACGACAATGGTCGCCGTCGAGTACTACCTGAAGACCCCCGAAACGATGTCCGAACGCCAGGTCATCGTCATCAACCCCCTGCTGGCCACCGGCGGCACCGCCAGCGCCGCGGTCGAGCGGCTGAAGGAACAGGGCGCGTCGGACCTCTCCTTCGTCTGCATCCTGACCTGCCCGGAAGGCATTGCCCGGCTGCAGGGCGATCATCCGGGCGTCCACATCTGGTGCGCCGCCATAGACCGCGAGCTGGATGCGCAGGGCTTCATCCGCCCCGGCATCGGCGACGCCGGCGACCGGCTTTACGGGACACGCTAGCTATTCATCCCGATGCGGATGATTGATCGAGAGGGAGTCCGGCCACAGACCAAATGTGGCCGCGAATCCGCAATGATCGCGAGATTTGGCGCAGGCGCCTGTTCCTCAGGCTATTGCAGTCGGCGCTCCAGCCGACTCCGCCTATTTCTGGCATGACAGTCCGGTTTCAGTTTTGTTGCGGACAGAAATCCAAGAGGGGTAGATGACTCGATCCAACAAACTTTCGCGCGCCTTTGGCCGCGCTTCCGTACTCGCCATGGCCGCCGCCGCGTCGATGACCACAGCCGGCGTCGCCGCCGCGCAGGAGGCCGACGCCAATCAGGTCGACACCGTCATCATCACCGCCCAGCGCGTTGAGCAGAACCTGCAGGACGTGCCTCTGTCGGTCACGGCCGTCGGCGGCGAGAAGCTGGACGTCTTCCGCTCCGGCGGCGGCGACATCCGCATGTTGTCCTCGCGCATCCCGAGCGTGACCCTGGAATCCAGTTTCGGCCGCACCTTCCCGCGTCCCTACATCCGGGGCCTCGGCAACACCGACTTCGATCTCAACGCCTCCCAGCCGGTCAGCTTCGTCTATGACGAAGTCGTCCTCGAAAGCCCGATCCTCAAGGGCTTCCCCCTGTTCGACATCGAGCGGGTCGAGGCCCTGCGCGGGCCGCAGGGCACCCTGTTCGGCCGCAACACACCGGCCGGCGTCCTGAAGTTCGATTCCGTGAAGCCCAGCGACACGCCCAGCGGCTTCGGCCGTCTGTCCTACGGCACCTATGGCACGGTCAACGCCGAAGCCGCCGTCGGCGGGGCCCTGCTTCCGGGTGTGGTCTCGGGTCGTCTTTCGGCCCTCTACCAGAGCCGCGACAACTGGGTCGACAACACCTTCACCGGCCAGGACGACGCCACCGAGGGCTACGACCAGATCGCCGTCCGTGGCCAACTGCTGCTCTCCGGCGGCGATGACTTCAGCGCCCTGTTCAACCTGCACTATGGCAACCTGGACGGCTCTCCGCGCCTGTTCCGCGCCAACATCATCAAGCCGGGCACCAACGACTTCGTCTCCGGCTTCGACCCTGAGAAAGTCTCCCAGGACGCCCAGCCGCGCGCCAGGCAGACCGTCGAGTCCTGGGGGGTCAGCGGCCGTCTGAACTGGAGCCTGGGCTTCGGCGATCTGACCTCGATCACCGCCTATGAGACGGTCAACGCCTTCTCGCGCGGCGACATCGATGGCGGCTTCGGCGCCGTCTTCGCCCCGCCCTCGGGCCCCGGCTTCATTCCCTTCCCGGCCGAAAGCGCCGACGGCCTGCCCAGCCACGGCCAGTTCACTCAGGAAATCCGCCTGGCCGGCGAGTCCGGTCCGGTCAGCTACCTGGTCGGCGCCTTCTATTTCAACGAAGACGTCACCATTGAGAGCTTCAACTACAACACCCTGGGCGGCGGGGTCCTCAACGGCTACGCCGTGCAGGAGCAGGAGACCACGGCGACCGCCATCTTCGGCAACATCGACTGGAAGGTCACCGAGGCCCTGACCCTCAGCGGCGGCCTGCGCTATTCGAAGGACGAGAAGGACTTCGTTGCCGAACAGACGGTGTCGCCCATCGGCGCTCCGCCGACCGGCCCGCTGCGCGCCAATCCGGACTCCGAAAACCTGTCCTGGGCGCTCAGCGCGACCTATGCGGTCAACGACGACATCAACCTCTATGGCCGCGTCGCCACCGGCTACCGCGCCCCCAGCATCCAGGGCCGTCTGCTGTTCGGTTCCTCCCTGTCGATCGCCGACGAGGAGACCGTGCTGTCCTGGGAAGGCGGGGTGAAGGCCGACCTGTTCGACCGTCGCGCCCGGGTCAACTTCGGGGTCTTCGCCTATGAGGTCGAGGACATCCAGCTGACCGCCGTTGGCGGCGGCGCCAACTTCAACCGCCTGCTCAACGCCGACAAGGCCAAGGGCTACGGCTTCGAACTCGATATCGAGGCCAAGCCGATCGACAATCTGCTGGTCACCGCCGGCCTCAGCTACAACCACACCGAACTGGACGACTCCGACCTGGCCACCGCCCCCTGCGGCAGCGGCTGCACGGTCAAGGATCCGGCCGGCGCCCTGCCGGGCACGGTCAATATCGACGGCAACAGCCTGCCCAACGCCCCGCGCTGGGTCGGCAACGTCACGGCCCGCTACGGCGTGCCGATCGGTGATGGCGAGCTCTATGTCTACACTGACTGGGCCTACCGCTCGAAGATCAACTTCTTCCTCTACGAGTCGGTGGAGTACAGCGACGACCGACTCGTAGAGGGCGGCCTGCGGGTCGGCTACGTGGCGCCCGGCGGGCGTTGGGAAGTGGCTGCCTTCGGCCGCAACATCACCGACGACACCTCGCTGGAAGGCGGCATCGACTTCAACAACCTGACCGGCTTCATCAACGACCCGCGCACCTTCGGGGTCGAGGTGAAGGTGACGTTGTTCTAGGCGTCAGTACCGCCAGACGTTCACGCAGCCATCGGCGGCGGCCAGCAGATGCAGCCGTCCGTCGATGGCGGTGACGCTGACCGTCCGCTTGCCCCCGGCCTTGCGCCCGTCGCAGGTCGGGGCGGCGACCTCGACCTTCTCCGGCTGGCCGTCGGCGCCGATGCGCGACACCTTCCCGTTCTGGACCAGCATGAGGTCGGTCCCGTCGGAGGCCAGGGAGGTGATCTCGCCGGCCGGCAGTTCGCCAAGCGTCCTGGCCTTCAGCGCTCCGTCAACAGCGCTGATCCGGCCCAGGCGATGGGCCCCGGCCTGCTTGCCGCTGACGAACCAGACTGGGCCGCGCGCCGATTGCGCCGAGGCCAGGATCTCGGTGGTGAAGGGGGTGAAGGCCTCTCCCAGGCAGACACTGGCGCCGCGCTCGACCTTCAGTTCGGGGGTGATGGTGGTCAGGGTGAACCCGGCCCTGCGGCCGCATTCCGACTCCTCGCCGAGCCGGCTCAGCAGGCTGAAGCCACCGGCCCCGTCGCTCATCATCCGCGAGGGGCCCAGCTCCGCGCCGCCGCCCGGCCAGTCGGCCAGCACCGCGTCACGCGTCGACGTCCCGGGCGTCCAGCGCACCAGCCGGTAGCCGGGCTCGGTGACGAAGGGCGCCGCCTTGGCCCAGACCAGCATGGTCAGCGAGCCGTCCGGGTTCTCGACCGCCGCCACCGGCCAGGCGGCGTTGTGGACCACCTGCGACTGATCACTGAACGGCTGGGCGGCGGTCAGGTCCCCCACCACCATCTTGCCGCGCAGCTGCGGCTCCATGAAGCCGCCGGTGCTCGGCTTCTCGACCGCCAGCACCCAGCGCCGCCCGGGCGGCGTCGGCGTCACCCAGCCTTGCGGCGCCCAGCCTCCGGCTCCCGTCTCGCCGTCCAGCCGCACCAGGGTCTTGTCGGTGAGCAGCGCCAGGCCATCGCCGGCCCGCACCAGCCGGCCCTCGACGGGGCCCTGAACCGTCCGGCTAAGCACCAGCGCCGGCTCCGCCGCGCCCGTCAAAAGGGCCGCCGCCGCCACGCCCAATGCCAGACTTCGCATGAGATCCCCCCGCTTCAACCGTTGCCCGAACGCCGCATATCACCAAATCATGGAGACGGGCGCTCGCGTGACAGGAGTCATCATGGCGCCTTCCGCGAGAACGTGCGTTAACGTTTGGGCGATGGCTATTGATGGGGACTATCTCGGTGTCGACGGGGCGTAGGGTCGGGGCGGTCGCGAGTATTTTCCTGGGGCTGGCGGCGCTATCGGCGCTGGGCCCGGCGTCGGCTCAGCCGTTGAGCGGCCCGGCCGCGCCCGGCCCGATCAATCCCAGCGCTGATCAGGCGGCCCAGATGCGCCGCGCCCTGGACAACGCCCATCTGCATGGCTTCGCGCCCGGCGCCTTCACGCCGCGCGGGACCGACAACCCCGCTCTCGTCGCCGCCACCCTGCGCTACGCCAAGGCCGTGCGTTCCGGCCGGCTGCCCGAATCCGCCTTCCGCAGTGACTGGGGTCTGCGCCCCGCGGCCTTCGATCCCGCGCCGGGCCTCGCGGCCGCCGTCGCCAACAACCGCGTGCAGGCCTGGCTGAACAGCCTGCCGCCGCCCTACACCGGCTACCAGGCGCTGCAGAAGGGCCTTGTCCAGTACCGCGAGATCCAGGCGACCGGCGGCTTCACCCCGTTGCCCGAGATGGACCTCAAGCCGGGCGCCGTCGGCCCCATGGTCGAACTGCTGCGGGCCCGCCTGGCCCAGGAAGACAAGGCCGCCCCGCTGTCGGTGGCCATGGTTCCCGCCGGCGCGCCCGTCGGCAGCGCGGCGGTTCCGATCTATAATCAGGAGCTGTCCGAGGCCGTTGAGCGGGCCCAGCGCCGCTTCGGCCAGCAGCCGACCGGTGTCTTCACCGCCGGCCTGCGCACCCAGCTCAACGTCCCGGTCCAGCGCCGCCTCGATCAGATCCTCGCCAACATGGAGCGCTGGCGCTGGCTGCCCTCGTCGCTGCCGGAGCACCGCATCCAGGTGAACATCGCCGCCGCCGTGCTGACCGTGTTCGTGGGCGACGAGGCGACGATGTCGATGCGCGCCGTCACCGGCAAGCCGGGCTCCGAGACCCCGATGCTGCGCTCGAGCATCCACAGCATCGTGCTCAATCCGCCGTGGAATGTCCCGGCCGGCATCGCCAGGAACGAACTCTATCCCAAGTGCCGCGGCTACCTGGCCGCCAACGGCTTCCGCATCCTGCCGGGCGGCGGGCTGCAGCAGGCGCCGGGACCCGGCAGCGCGCTTGGCCTGATCAAGTTCGACTTCCAGAACCCCTACGCCGTCTACCTGCACGACACCCCGTCCAAAGGGCGTTTCGCCAGCTACAGCCGCCTGGCCAGCCACGGCTGCGTGCGCCTCGAAAAGCCGATGGCGCTCGCCCGCCATGTTCTGGCGAACGACCCTTACTGGACCCCGGAGCAGATCGAAGCCACGATCGCAGGCGGCAAGACCACCCGCGCCACGGTGCAGCAGCCTGTCGAGGTCTTCCTGCTCTACTGGACCTCATGGGTCACCGCCGACGGCGGGGTCAACTTCCGCGCCGATCCCTACGGCTGGGACACCCTGCTGATGCAGCGGCTGGGACAGGTCGCGTGACCGACCGCCGGACCCTGCTGAAAGCCGGGCCCGGCCTGCTGGCCGCCGCCTCGGTGGGACTGCTCGGCCGCGCCGCCGTCGCCCAGGAGGAGCCCCCGGGTGAGCCGGTCAGCGCCGAGGATCTCAACCTCGCCCCGACCCCCATCCGGCCGCCGCCGGAAGGGGCCCGCCGCCTGGCCTTCCGGCATCTGCACACCAACGAAGAGCTGGACGTCGTCTACTGGAAGGACGGCGGCTACGTCTGGGACAGCCTGATGAGCATCAAGAAGCTCCTTCGGGACTTCCGCTCGACCGAGGAACATCCGATCGACGTGCGGCTGCTGGACATCCTCTTCACCCTGCAGACCCAGTTCGGCTCGACCGAGCCCTACCGCATCATCTCCGCCTTCCGCTCGCCGGTCACCAACGTCGCGCTGCAGGACCGCAGCGCCCAGGCCAACGGCAAGAGCGAGGTGGCGACCAGATCGATGCATATGGAAGGCAAGGCCATGGACGTGCGTCTCAACGACGTCGCCCTGACCGCCTTCCGCGACGCGGCCCTGGCCCTCAAGGGCGGCGGCGTCGGCTACTATGCTGACAGTGGATTCGTTCACGTGGATATTGGCCGGGTGCGCACCTGGCAGGGGACTTGAAACCTATGGCTGAGAAGCGCGGTGGCGGTGGCTTTTTCTGGGGTGTGGTCGGCTTCCTCGTCGGGGTCGCGATGACCCTTGCCGTCCTGGCCTTCATGAGCCGGGAGACGAACGGGGATATCGACCAGCGCACGGCCGCCGACGAGGCCGCCGAAAGCGCTCAGGACGCACTTCCCGAAGCGCCGGCCCTGCCTGCGCCCACGCCGAAGGCGGAAGCCAAAGCCCCGGTCCCGCGTGGTCCCGAGCCCGGCCTCGATCCGGCCAGTGACGACCAGATCGCCGACGACGCCGCCTCTTCCGGCATGACGTCGCGCGCGCCGCCTCCGGAAGAGTGACCCACTCTCCTCCACGGCGATAAGCGTTCCCGCAGGGCCCTTTCCCCCTTGTCCCGCCCCGACTCCCGGGTCTAACGTCTGTTTAAGTGCATCTCTGTGCGGGCGTAGGGCGTGGTCGCCCGGTTGCGGCTTCGTCTCTTCTCTCAGACACGGGAGCGGGGGAAGAGGAGCGTTCCGGAGTTGGAACCGACGAATATCGAGTCGCCTGATTACTTTCATAAAGTGGTCGATTGCCAGTGGGCCTGCCCGGCCCATACCCCGGTCCCCGAATACATCCGGATGATCGCCCAGGGTCGGTACGCCGACGCCTACATGGTCAACTGGAAGTCCAACGTCTTCCCGGGGATCCTCGGGCGGACCTGCGACCGTCCCTGCGAGCCGGCCTGCCGCCGCGGCCGCGTCGAGGAAGAACCGGTCGCCATCTGCCGCCTCCAGCGCGCCGCCGCCGACAACAAGGGCGAGCTGAACAGCCGCATGCCGACCCCCAACGAGGTCTGGAACGGCAAGACCGTCGCCTGCGTCGGGGCCGGCCCTGCCAGCCTGACCGTGGCCCGCG
>Ga0164290_1001601_pt1 | contig 29111 bp, 21 predicted proteins | sample Micstemetagenome_FD_108782 | JGI IMG/M metagenome (GOLD analysis project Ga0164290, IMG submission 108782) | Contaminated culture microbial community from soil near Moab, Utah, USA - Microcoleus steenstrupii SON62 (Illumina Assembly) | ecosystem: Environmental > Terrestrial > Soil > Soil crust...
AAGGTCGCCAAAAAGACTCGCTTCAAGATGTGGCTATTCTACGCCGCGTCGCCGGAAGGGAAGGGGGTGTCGCGCTGTGGAGCCGGAACTCCCGCATCCCAGTCCCCCTTGTATTCTAATTCCCATGGCTCGACTCGCCGCCCAGCTCTACACCCTGCGGGACTACACCGCGACGCCCGAAGGATTCGACGACGCCCTTCGGGCTTGCCACGCGATCGGATACGAAGGAGTCCAGCTTTCGGCCGTGGGGTGCATGAACGGCGAGAAACCGGCGGTCGACGCGGCGAGGGCTCGCGAGATGCTCGACGCCCAGGGGCTCGAGTGCTGTGCGACGCATCGACCCTGGACGCGGCTGACTCAGAACCTACAGGAAGAGATCGAGTTCCACCTCACCTTGCGATGCGACTACGTGGCGATCGGAGGCATCGGCGGAGACTATGGCGAGGAGCCGGAGAGCTACCGCCGATTCCTCCGCGACGCGCGCCCGGTCATCGACGGCCTCAAGGCGGCCGGCATCTCATTCGGCTTCCACAACCACGCGCACGAGTTCATTCGCAACCCAGAGACGGGCCGCCCAAACTACGACATCCTGATCGAAGAGGGGGGGAGCGACCTTATGCTCGAGATCGACACCTACTGGGTGCAGCATGGGGGCGTCGATCCGGCCGGTCTGCTGCGGCGGTGTGCCGGCCGGGTCCCGGTGATTCACGTGAAAGACAAGGAAGTGGTGGCGAAGGATGGGCCCGTCATGGCTCCCGTGGGCGAGGGGAACCTGGATTGGGACGCGATCCTGGCGGCCGGAGAGGAGAGCGGCGTCGAGTGGTACGTAGTCGAGCAGGACGTCTGCCGTCGCGACCCGTTCGACTGCCTCAACTCCAGCTACGAGTTCCTGGCCGGTCGACTCGGCTGAGGAGGGGATATTCTCGGGGTATGTCCGCCCCGGCTCTCCATCGCGCCGCCGTCCGTGCCTGGTTCCCATCGCTGTCCGACGACTTCGCGTTGCTGGAGAACGCGGGAGGGTCTCAGGTACCGGGCGTGGTCGCCGACGCGATCCGCGACTACATGCTCACGAGCTACGTCCAGCTCGGTGCCGGGTACCCGCACGCGAAGCGAGCGGACCAGGTCGTCGACGACGCTCACCGGTTTATTGAGACGCTGATGAACGCCGACGGCGTCGGCAAGGTGGCGCTCGGCGGATCGACGAGCGCACTGACCTACTTCCTGGCCGGAGCGTACGCCGAGACGCTCCGCCCGGGCGACGAGGTCGTGATCGCGGAGACGAACCACGAATCGAACGCGGGACCGTGGGCGAGGCTGGAGCGCCGAGGTGCGACGGTTCGGTGGTGGAAAGTGGATCGCGATCAGCAGGACTGCCCTATCGAGGCGCTCGGCGAACTGCTGTCGGAGAGGACGCGCATCGTGTCGCTGCCGCACGTGTCGAACATCCTGGGCCACGTGGTCGACTTGGAGCGCGTCGTGCAGATGGCTCACGCAGTAGGGGCTCGCGTCGTCGCCGACGGCGTGGCCTACGCGCCGCACCGGGTTATGGACGTGGCGAAGTGGGGCGTGGATTGGTACGTCTACTCCACCTACAAAGTGTACGGTCCCCACATGGCAGCCCTGTTCGGGCGCGACGAGGCGTGGGCGGAGGTGGAGGGGCCGAACCACTTCTTCATTCCGAAGACGTCGATCCCGTACGCCTTCGAGCTGGGAGGGGTGAACCACGAAGGCTGCGCCGGCCTCTTAGCGCTGCGGCCGTACCTACGGTTCCTCGCCGGGAGCGAAGTGGACGATCGGCCGGCGGTGATTAGAGCCTTCGAAGAGATGGAAGCGCTTGAGCGGCCGTTGCATGACCGCTTGGTGAACTACCTGCGCAGCCGGGATGATCTGCTGATCGTCGGTCAGGGTCTTACTGATCGGCGAGGTGTCGGAACGGTCAGCTTCATCTCGAAGAAGCTCTCCAGCGCCGAAGTTGTGGCGCGGGTGCAGGCGGCGGGCGTCGGAATTCGGAGCGGCCACATGTATGCCTACCGACTCCTTCAAGGGTTGGGAATCGACCCAGAGAGTGGCGTTGTGCGCGCAAGCTTGCTGCACTACAACACGGAGGCGGAAATCGAGAGACTCATTGCGGCGCTCGAGCACGCCGCTTAACCTCAATGTTCTGAACTTTGCCTGACTGGGTGAACTTTTTGGTTGTCACCCAAGTAAAGGTGAGTTATATTGGTCGTTGAACGCGTTAACGTTAACGCGTAAACCTAGTTATGGCTACCATTCGCGATGTTGCGAAAATGAGCGGAGTCTCCACCGCCACCGTGTCGAACGTGCTGAACGCGCGGAACGATCGTGTGAGCCTGGAAACGAGGGAGAAGGTGCTTGCCGCCGTGCGGGCGCTGAAGTATCGACCTACTGCGCTCGAGCAAAACCAGAAGGCGATTCTCACCCAGAACGTCGGCGTGATGGTGCCAGACCTGACCCAGTCTCCGCTTCTGCGGCACGCTTACTTCACGGCGATTCTCGATGGCGTCGTCGAGGTCGCCGCCTTTCGCGGGTGGAGCGTCACGATCTTCGTCCACAACATGTGGGACGACGTTGGACACGCCATTCGGCGGAGCTACGACGGTCGCTGCGATGGGCTGATCGTGATCGCTCCCCAGCCGGGGCACGAGGTCGTGCAGACGCTTCACGAGCGCGGCACTCCTCTCATGCTCGTCGGCACGACACCGTGGCTGCCGCACGTCTCTTCGGTCGACATCGACAACGTTGCGACCGGCCGGATCGTGGCCGAGCACATGTTGGCCCTCGGCCATCGCCGCTTCGCCTACGCCGCCGAGCTGAAGGAGCACGTCAGCAGCCAGGAGCGGGCCCGCGGATTCCAGTCGGCCGTCTGCGAGGCAGGTGGCGAGTACGTTCGGCTGACCGCCAAAGAAGGGCCTGAGATCAAGGAGCTCGCCGAGCGGATCGTCGCGATGGGGGACGATCGGCCAACCGCGTTCTTTGGCTGGCACGACACCTTCGCGCTCAGGCTCATGGAGGCCCTTCAGGCTCACGGGCTCAGAGCCCCGGAGGACTTCTCTGTCGCTGGAGTCAACGACACCGTCGACGGTCGGGAAGCCAAGCCCGCCCTCACCACGGTGAACAACCCTCTCGGGCTGATCGGCCGCCACGCGGCGACGCGCTTCTTGGACCGTCTCACCTCCGGAACCGCAACCGACACCGAGGAGATCGTCCGCTTCGCGCCCGAGCTCATCGTGCGTGCCAGCACCGGCCCCGCACCTATCGCTTTAGTTACCCGCTCTCGTCGTATATCTCAACTTGCACTTGGTACCAACGGAGGTTCCTTTCAGTGAAGAATTCCAGAGCCTTTACGCTCATCGAGCTCCTCGTCGTGATCGCGATTATCGCGATCCTCGCGGCGATCCTTTTCCCCGTATTTGCTCAGGCTAAGGCAGCCGCAAAGAAGACGTCCGAACTGTCGAACATCAAGCAGCTCATCACGGGCACGCTGATCTACAACACCGACTCGGACGACGTCAACCCGACGGCGGGCATCTACGATCCCGGTCCCGGGGGCTGGGGCGACTCAAGCCGATCTTTCGAGACGTCTTGGACGTGGAAGTTGGCGCCGTACCTGAAGAACGTCGGCATCCAGCAGTCGCCGCTCGACTCTCCCGAGGCGAACCCGTTCGCCGGGCCGTGGATCTCGTTCGCGGCGAATATGCTCATTGGCGGCCAGGCGGCCTCGTACGTCGACAACAAGTCGTGCGGCGTCTTCGGATTTGAGAACGCAGACTGGAAGTCCGGTGGCCAAACCTGGTTTACCGGTGGCTCCATCAACTCGACGCAGATTTCCCAGCCGGCGGCGACCATCGCATTCGGTCCCAAGTACGGCTCGGACATCAAGAAGTTCCAGGCTTACTGGACCGGCTACAACGCGCCGCAACTCTGGCCGACGAACGCCTTCATTTGGGATGGCGCGCCCGGCGAGGAGTTCTACAAGGGCGACACCGGCTACATCCCGAACGGAACGCGAGTTCCCGCAGGTCAGGCGAACCCGAGATGGCCGGCTGGCCGCGAGGGTGCCGTCTCGAACATCGAAGGGAAGGCCAATTTCACCTTCGCCGATGGCCACGCGAAGAACATGAATGCGGTGGCCACGAACCCGGATCCCGTCAACCGACCGGCCGACAACATGTGGCGGTCCGACCGCCAGTAGAGAAACTCCAGGCCGCGGCTCGCTCCGCGGCCTGACTCCTCCAATGAAGAAGCTCAGTTATCTCTTTCTCGTCGTGAGTGCGCTCGGAATCTGTGGCTGCGGTAGCGGCGGAGATATGTCGGCGGCGGAGCAGGCCAAGTTCAAGGCCGACCTCGGAAAGCCGATGGACATGTCGAAGGCCTCGCCGGAGCAAAAGAAGGGTTTCGAGAACTACATGAAGAACCGCGGCGGCGCGCCGTCCGCACCGAGCGGTGGCGGTTAGTCTCACCAGGTAGGAGTTATCGAATACGGTGGACTACGACGTCGCCATCATCGGCGGTGGACCCACAGGTAGTACCTGTGGGTCTCTGCTTAAGAAGTACGATCCCAGTTTGCGCGTGGTGATCTTGGAGCGGGAGAGCTTCCCGCGCGACCACGTTGGTGAAAGCCAACTCCCGATGATCGGACCCATCTTGGACGAGATGGGATGTTGGGACAAGATCGAGGCGGCGAACTTCCCGATCAAGATCGGCGCCACGTACCGCTGGGGCAGGACGGACGATCTCTGGGACTTCGAATTCCTCCCTGGTGCGTCGTTCGACGACGCCCCTCGGCCCGGCCGCTTTGAGGGTCAGCGGGTTCAGACCGCCTGGCAAGTCGATCGCGCCGTTTACGACGACATCCTTCTTCGCCACGCCGAGGAGTTGGGCGTCGAGGTACGCGAGGAGACGAAGGTCCAGAAAGTCCTGAGTTCCGGTGACCGCATAGACGGGCTTCAGCTGGCGACCGGAGAGGTCGTCAAAGCCCAGTACTACGTCGATGGCTCCGGGAGCGCCGGTGTACTCCGACGCGCGATGGGCGTGGAGATCGAGAGCCCGACGCTGCTGCGGAACATTGCCATTTGGGATTATTGGCAGAACGCCGAGTGGGCGGTGAAGATCGGCGTCGGCGGGACGCGGGTCCAAGTCATGAGCCTGGGTTACGGCTGGATTTGGTTCATTCCGCTGAGCCCAACCCGAACGAGCGTTGGCCTAGTGACCTCCGCGGACTACTACAAGAAGTGCGGCCTGCGCCCCGCCGAGCTTTACGCGAAGGCTTTGGCGGAAGAGCCCCGGATTTCCGATCTCCTTCGACGCGCGACCAGCGAAGACAAGCTCGCCACGACCAAGGACTGGTCCTTCTGGTCGGAGAGAGCGTACGGTGAGAACTGGTTCCTCGCCGGCGAGGCGCTCGGCTTCGCGGACCCGATCCTCGCCGCCGGCATGACCCTCGCACACACCGGGGCTAGGGAAGCGGCCTACACGATCCTTGAGTTGAATCGGGGAGAACTGGACGACGCTTGGCTCAAGGAGCGATACGAGGAGAACCAGATCAACCGGATCAAGGCGCACCTGAAGTTCGCCGAGTTCTGGTACTCGGCAAACGGGGTCTTCACGGATATCAAGGAGTACACGAGTGAAATCGCCCGAGAGTCGGGACTGACGCTGTCGGCCGACGAGGCGTTCCGATGGCTCTCCACCGGTGGCTTCACGCACGACGACTACCGCATGGCGCAAATCGGCACGTGGGACGTGACGTCGATCAAGCTGATGGCGCAGCGCTTCACCGGGGAGGAGGCGAACTGGGAAGTCGGGCAGAACAACGTGTTCGAGCTCGACCTCGTGGGCACGACGTCTGAGTCACTTCCGGCGATGGAGAACGGACGAATCTTCAAGGTTCGCGCGTACTCTCGGGGCGGAAAGCGCCTCCCGAACGTGGGCTACTATCGGGACGTCATCAAGGTGCTTCTGAGCGAGCGGACGGCGATGGGTTTCTCGAAGGCCCTGCAAGCGCTCTACCGTCAGCGTGGGCAGAACCTACAGGTCTGCTTCCCGGCCGCGCTTCAGGCATTGGAGGCGATGATCGCCGAAGGCTGGGTGAAGGCGAGTTACGATCCCGGCCTTCAGTCGATGCCGGTGCGGACTCCAGAAGAAACGTCTTGCGTGCACGCGAACCGTGACGCGCCGGTCGTCGCCGCGTCGTAAACGAGGCGCCGGAGGCACGTCGAGGAGTCGCCTCCTCGACGTGCCTCCTTTCTCGTGAACTCTGGCGGTGCTTCGAGATGAGTTGGTGTAGAGTAGAGGTTAACGCGTAAACCTAATGCGCGACTGTCCAATGGAGTGCACAGAATGAACCTGCGAGCAGGGCTGCTCGCTTTCGTAGGCGCGTTCGCATGCGTGGCGCATGCCGACCCCGTGACCATTCGATTCACCTCGGGCGATGCCTCGCCCGACGGCATGAAGACCACGCGGGCGATCATCGCCGCGTTCGAGCGGGCGCACCCTAACATCCGGGTGAAGTTCGAGCCGGTCACGGACAACTACGAGAACAAGCTCCTCTCGCAGTACGCGGCGAACACCGCGCCCGACGTGGCCGTGATGAATCCGAACCGGATCGTCATGTTCTCGGACCGCGGTGCGCTCAAGCCGCTCAACGACTTCCCAGACCTGGATTCGCCCGAGGTTGACCTCTCGGGACGGTATCCCAACATCGTCCGCAGCTTCACCTGGAAAGGAAAGCTGTACGCTCTTCCACGGGACGTCGCCTGCTCGGCGTACGTTTTCTACAACAAGGAGCTGTTTCGCAAGGCGGGCATTCCGTATCCGACGGGAGACTGGACTTGGGACACCAAGGTCCGCCCTGAGCTGAAGGAAAAGGACTTCGTGTGGGTGATGCAGCAGCTCACCAAGCGCGATCCCGGGGCGAAGCGGAACTCGCAGTACGGCTACGCCACGGCTTGGCCGCAGCTCTGGATGGAGATTCTGCTCGCCTCGAGCAATGTCCGAATGTGGGACAGCGACGAGCACCCCACGAAGCTCAACGCGGCCAACCCTGCGGTCGTCGACATCTTCCAGTTCGCGTCGAACGCGATCAACAAGGACAACTGGATGCCGAGCAACAACGACATCGGGGCGTTGTCCGGCTCGAGCGTTGAGGACGAGTTCATCAAGGGGCGGATCGCGATGTACAGCACGGGTAGCTGGGCCATCCGCGAGCTTCGCAAGAAGATGAAGGACGATTGGGACATCGCTCCCTTTCCCAAGTTCGCGCGGGGCGAGTCCGACTACCTGCCCGGTGAAGGCGCGGGGCTCGGGATCTTTGCATCGTCGAAGCATCCCAAGGAAGCGTGGGCCTGGGTGAAGTGGATGTCCGGTCCCAACGGGCTGATTCCGATCGCCCGCGCGGGAAACGGGCAACCGTCGATCCGGAAACTTGCTCAGACCCCGGGGATCTGGCTGCCGGCGAAAGACGCGAAGGACGTGGATCGAAGGCCCGAGCACATCGGGATCACCGACGAGACGGTCCTCCGGGTTTACAACCGCCAGCTCCCGATCTACTTCAGCGGCGTCGCGAACAGCGTGCAGGGGAGCTACTACAACGTCCTCACCGGCACCGGAGATCCGCTCCAAACCCTGAAGAAGCTCGACGTCGATGGGCAGAAGCAGCTCAACTTGGCTCTGCGGCGGACCGACAGCACGCCGTACCCTTTCTATCCCGCGCTCGCGGTCGGCATTCTGATCACGCTCGGCCTCGTCGCCTGGATCTACTGGCCCGAGCGCGGCAGGAGGCTGAGCCGGGTTGAGCGGGAGGAGAGCCGAAGCGCGTACCTCTTCCTCATCCCCTGGATCTTCGGTCTAGCCTTCACCGTTGGTCCGATGATCTACTCGTTCCTGCTCAGCTTCGCGGAGTCCGACATCATTCAGACGCCGAAGTGGCGAGGGCTGGGGAACTACGCGGACGCGACCAATCTCTCGATCGACGACTCGGTGTGGATCTCCATCCGGCAGACGTTCATCTTCGCGATCTTCAGCATTCCGCTCGGGTTGATGACGGCGCTCGGACTCTCTCTCCTCCTGAATCAGAAGGTCAAGGGCGTTCCGCTCTTCCGAGCTCTGTACTACCTGCCTTCGCTGGCGAGCGGCGTGGCGATCGCCCTCATCTGGGCGCGCGTCTTTCATCCCGAGCAGGGGCTACTCAACAGCCTCATCTACGGTCATGACGGCAAGGGCGACCTACTCGGCCTCGGGACTCTGCTCAGTAACTGGGCAGGCACGCCGGACAAGCCGATCAACTGGATCGGCAACCCAAAGACGGTGATCCCCTCCTTCATCCTGATGGGGATGTGGGGCGCCGGAGGCGGAACCATCATCTTCCTCGCCGGACTGCAAAGCATCTCGCAGACCTATTACGAAGCGGCCACTCTCGACGGGGCGGGCATCTGGCGGAAGTTTCGCAACGTCACGCTTCCGCTTCTCACACCGACGCTGTTCTTCGCCCTCGTCACCGGCGTCATCGGGTCGCTGCAGGTGTTCTCGGAGGCATTCGTCCTCACCGATGGTGGTCCCGACCGGGCGACCCTCTTCTACATGGTCAATCTGTATAAGAAAGCCTTTGGAGAGTTGCAGATGGGCTTCGCTTCGGCGATGGCCTGGATCCTGTTCGCCATCATCCTGCTGCTCACCGTCATCCAGTTCCGGTTTAGCAAGTGGGTCCACTACGAAGGAGAGCTCAAGTGATCGCCGAACGCCCGCCCAAATCGCCCGAGGAGACGCGCTCGGCCGCGATCAATGCCGCCGACGCGCAGCGTTATCGCCAGAGCGCCCGGCGCAGCGCCATCGCCGACCGAACTAACCATGTGTTGCTGTACGCGATCCTCTTCATGGGCGCGTTCCTCTTCATGGTGCCGCTCTACGTGATGGTGTCGCTCTCGCTGAAGTCGGCGGAGGAGATCGCAAACACATCCGTCTGGTCGTGGCCTGTGCAGCCGACCTTGGCCAACTATCGCCAGGTGCTTCTCGACCCTGAGTTGAACTTCTGGCGGAAGTTCCTGAACACGTTCTTCCTGGCGAGCGTGCCGACTCTCGGCGTCGTGATCACCGCGGCGATGGTCGCCTACCCGTTTGCGAGGCTTCGCTTCCGGGGTCGGGACCGGCTGTTTCTCATCCTCCTGAGCACGATGATGCTGCCGGGCGTCGTCACGATGATCCCCGGGTACGTCATGTGGGCGAAGCTCGGCGGGATCGATACCTATTACCCCTTCGTCATTCCGGCCTTCTTCGGCGGGGGCGCGTTCAACATCTTCTTGATCCGTCAGTTCATGCTCGGCGTTCCGCGCGAGATGGACGAAGCGGCGAAGATCGACGGCGCGAGCAACGCGATTATCTTTTGGCGACTGCTTTTGCCGAACTGCGGGCCGGTGCTCGCGACGATCGCCGTCTTCTCGTTCGTTAGCGGGTTCAAGGACTTCATGGGGCCGCTGATCTACTTGAACACTCCGGAGCTCATGACGCTCGAGGTCGGGCTACGATCGCTGCAGAACGCCCACAAGACCGATATCCACCTGATGATGGCGGGGGCGACCATCACGCTGATTCCGATCTTCGCGACGTTCGTGTTCTGCCAACGCTGGTTCGTGCGCGGCATCACGCTCACGGGAGGGAAGTAGCGGTGCAACTGGTTATGCGACGCCCAAACGTCGACGGTCTGCCCGACGTCCCGTCGATGCCCGATGGGTATGCACTGCGCGTGGGCAGGGCCGACGACGCCGAACGGTTGGCGGCGCTGCTCCGTTCGTCGTTCCTCGACCCCGAATGGGACGCAGACCGGGCGACGAAGGTGCTGCTCGCCGCTCCCGATGTGAGAGAGACCTTCTTGATCGAGCGAGATGGACGACTCGTCGCGACAGCTTCGTCGCAGCTCCTCCCCGACCGGTGGCCGGGATCGGGCGTGGTGCATTTCGTGGGGGCCGATCCCGCCGAGGGTGGTAAGGGCCTGGGGTACGCCGTGACCCTCGCCGTGTTGCACGACTTCGCCTCCATCGGATGCAAGGACGTGGTGCTCACGACCGACGACCATCGGCTGCCCGCCATCAAGACTTACCTTCGGCTGGGCTTCCGGCCGCATGACTGCCATCCCACGCATGCCGAGCGGTGGGCCACGGTTTTTGAGTCGCTCGGCCAGTCGGTCGCGTTCGCCTGAGGGGCGGAGGGAAGGTTCATGCAGATCGAGGGTGTTCGGAAGGGACAGCGGCTACGGCCGCTCGATCGTTTAACTCTGAACGGCGTGGGAGACCACGCCGTTTCCGTGCGCGATGCCATGGGGCGCGAATATGCGCGCTTGAGCGTCGGTGAGTCCGGGTTCCGGATCGGGGGAGCGCTCGGTACTCACCGAGCCGTGAGTCTCGACTCCGAAGGGCACGAACTGGCGTCGGTGACCTTCCAAGTGGACGACCAGACCCGGATCGAGGACGCGGGCGGCCGGTTCAACGAGCTACTCTCGATGCTCCACTTCACGATGATCTCGGAGTTTGGCGAAGCTCAGTCGTGCTTGTGGAACGGTCGGATCTACCACTACTTCATCTGCTGGCTTCGGGACCACGTCCACGTTCTCAAGGGCATGAAGTACTTCTCGCCTCAGATTAAGACCGGGATCGAGCTTTACCGCGATTCCCAGCGGGAAGACGGCATGATCTGGGACAACTGCTACCCCCGCGGCGCCGATCCCAACTATTGGCAGGTTCGATTTACGGAGGGTGACTTCTACCGAGCCTTTGAGGATCACACCTTCGAGTTCAAGCGCATTCCCGCAGAGAACGATGTTGAGTACCTGTTCGTCGAGGGCATCTACTACACCTGGAAGGCGACGGGCGACGATGCTTGGATGGCGGAGTGCCTCGACCCGGCGAAGCGTGCCCTCGAGTACAGCGTCACCGACGAATACCGGTGGAGCGAGGCGCTCGGACTGCTGAAGCGGGGTTACACGATCGACACGTGGGACTTCCAGGTGGCGGGGGAGGGGATCGAGGGCGACGTGATGCGCGTTCGGCCGGGGCAGACGAACTTCGGCGCGATGTTCGGCGACACCACCGGGTACGTCGCCGCCTGCCGACAGCTTGCCGAGATGCTCGAAGCGGTGGGTCGAGCCGACGAGGCGCCGCCTTACCTTGAGCGCGCCGAGCGGCTGGCAAAGCGCCTGGAGGAGGTGAGCTGGCGCGGAACCCACTTCCAGCACCACGTGCCCGAGGATCCGTCGGTCAAGCGTGATCTCGGAGTGGACGAGACCCGTCAGGTGTCGCTTTCCAATGCTTACTCGCTGAACCGAGGCATCGATCCCGAAATGGCGCGGGCCATCGTCCAGACGTACCAGCGGATCAAGGGCGAGCTCCCGGTCGGCTCGCCGGGGGAGTGGTACACGATCTACCCGCCCTTCGAGCGTGGTTTTGGCGGGCACAGCGACCAGTGGCAGTACATGAACGCGAGCGTCACGCCCATCGTCGCGGGCGAATTGGCCCGGGGCGCGTTCGAGCACGGCGCGGAGTCGTACGGCGTCGACATCCTCGATCGCCTCATCGACCTCGGTCGACGGCACGAGAATCGATTCCACTGCTCCTACACGGGGTCGCTGCCCACTGCTCCCGACCGCGACTACGCACCGGTCGACCTGACGTCCTACGCTAACTTCGACGTGCATGGACCTGGAGGGGACGGCGTTCCTGGCTGGGCCAACTCGCCGAACGACTTGCGCGAGCTACCCGTGGGAGCCCAGACGTTCGCCTCCGTTCCTTTCCTCGTCACCGACCCGGAGAGCAACGGGCGCCGCGGCGCCGTTGCCGTGCAGGAAGTGATCGACATCCCGGTCGGGCGGACCGTGGGCAGCCTCTATTTCTTCCACACGATGTCCGGCAGTGGCTCAGGGATCGCCGGCACCGTCCGCCTCCGATACGCCGACGGCACGGAGTACGCGCGCGACGTCTTGCGCGATCGCGACGTTCTCGGTTGGTGGATGCCGGAGCTTCCGAAGCAGCACGGTCGACGTACGCTCGACCTCGGTTGGAAAGGGAAGAACGAGGTGCTCCCGTATGTGGGAGTTTCGGTCTGGGGAATGGACAATCCCCACCCGGACCGTGAGATCGCCCGCGTGACCCTCGAGCCCCCGCGAGAAGAGGGCGCGGCCTGGTACGTGATGGGGCTCACCCTTTCGGATCAAGAGGCTTGGTTCCCTACGGACCCGATCTCGTTCGGGATCCCGAACGGGTGGGGTGCCGCCGCCGTGGTCTACGCCCTCATCGAGGGTTTGGCCGGCGTGGTGGACGCGAGCACCGCTTACGACGAGGTCCGTCTCTCCCCGCGCTGGTCGGCTGCGAGAGTGAATGCTGCGGAGGCAGTGGTCCACTACCCGGCGTCGGGTGGCTACGTGAAGTACCGGTATCGCGAGTCGTCGGACGCGATCGAGCTCGAGGTCACGGGAAGCGGTTCAAAGGCGCATTGCTCGGTACTGCTTCCTCCGGGTGCCAGCGCAAACGGCGTCCAGGTGGACGGTCATCCGGCGGAGTTGCGCTGCCGTGGAACCGCCTCGTCGACGTATGTGGACTTCGAAGTTGCGCTACCGGGACCGCTCGATGTGAGGATTGAGGTTGAGCGTGCCATCTAACGTGATCTTCAGGGGCGACGACGCGGGCTCAAGCGAGGGAGCGAACCTCGGGATCGCGCAGGCGGTGCGGGACGGTGTTTTGCGCAACGTCTCGGTGATGGCCCCGGGGCTTGCCTTCGATCATGCGGTGGAGGTCCTCCGGGATATGGACGGAATCGACGTAGGCCTCCACGTCACCCTGAACGCCGAGTGGGATCGAGTGAAGTGGGGGCCCGTGTTGCCCGTCGATCAGGTGCCGAGCCTCATTGATGACGAAGGTTGGTTCACAACCCAGCCGATGGTGCTGCACGAGCGCGGCTTCTCGGTGGACGAGGCTGTGGCAGAAGTAGAGGCGCAGTTGGCGAGGGTTCGGGCGTCAGGCCTTCTGGTTCGCTACTTGGACGAGCACATGGGGGTCGGCTGGCTTCCGGGCCTTCGAGACCGGCTGGCGAGCTTGTGCGATCGCGAGGGCTTGATCTACGCCGGTCGATTCAAGTTTCTCGAGGGAGTTTCGGCGCAAGACGTCAGCGAACTCCTGGGCGCGTTGCTCGATCTGACTGAGTCACCGCGCGTTGTGGTCACCCATCCTGGATCCAACGTAGACCCGGTGATGCGAGACTTCACGCTCGGCGGCCTGCAGCCCGGGGAGGTGTTGCGCGAACGGGCACAGGACCGTCGAACGTTGACCGACGCGCGCCTCGTCGATGCCGTGGAGCGTGGTCTGATCCGGTCGCTGCGCTATTCGGAAGCGGTGTCCGCCTGATGTTCGGCGGCGGATCGCATGGCGGCGGAATGCCGCTCCCAGACTTCGACCACCCGGTCGTACTGGGCGTCCGCGTCGCTGTCTTCAAATCCACCATTGGCGCGCAGGTACCGCACGATGCGTTCGGTACCTTGCCGCCACGAGATCGTCTGCTCAAAGCCGAGTTCAGTGGCCGCAGCGGTGTTATCGAAGACGTTGCTGAACTGGAAGTTCGAGTGGCAGATCCAGGCCCGTTCATCCAACCTTGGGAGCAGGTCGGTGGGGATGTGCACAAGCTTTGGCTCCGGCGCGCCCAACGCCTCAGCCACGATCCGGTGGTACTGGTTCCAGGTAAGCCACTCGTTCCCAGCCGTGTTGTAGCTCCGCCCGAACGCCGCCACGTTGCCGCAGGCGTTCACGAAGGGCACGGCCACGTCGTCGGCGTGACAGGACGACCAGAGCGAGTTGCCGTCCCCGTGCACGATCACCGGTTTGCCTTTCGTCAGCCGGTCGAGCATCATCGTGCTCCACCCGAACGAGTGGATGATCGCGCCCGTGTCGCTGTAGGTGTGGGCCGGACGCAAGATCGTCACCGCGACGTCCCCTCGCGCGTGGGCCGCCACGAGGATCTCTTCGGCGGCTTGCTTGTTCGCGGGGTACCCGGAAGCGGGCTTTCGTCTCTCGTCTTCACGGATCGGATAGCGGTCCGCGGGTTGCCCGTAGACGTCAACGGTCGAGCAGAAGACGAGTTGCGGGGCGACGCCTCGCATCGCTTGGAGCATCGTCTCGGCATCGCACTCGGTGAATCCCACCATGTCGATGATGGCGTCGAAGGTGCCAGCAGACTGGATGGCGGCGGCGAACGCGCCAGCATCTTGTCGGTCCGCTCGGATGCTCATCACCCCATCTGGAGTCGGTCTCGTTCCGCGATTCGCGTGGGTGACCTCGAAGCCTCGCTGCTGCGCCAAGCGCGTGATCGAAGTCGAGATCAGGCCGGTGCCGCCCACGATGAGGATCCGCATAGGGGCAGCATAGCCCGGGGAAGACAACCATGACGATGCTGTTCGCTGCCGCCCTGCTCGCGGCTCAGGTTCCCACCGTGCGCTGGGAAGCTTCCCTCGACGCCGCGCTCGTCCGGTGCGAGCGAGAGAACAAGGCCGCGTTGGTGCTTTTTTATGCTGACTGGTGAGGACCGTGCAAGGAGCTGGAGCGCGGGCCGCTCCAAAAACCGGACGTCATCGCTCAGGTGCACCGCTTCGTGCCGGTGCGGCTCAATGGAGACCGCGAGGGGAAGGCGCTGATGCCGCGCTACGGAGTGACTGGCTATCCGACGCTCATCTTCGTCGACGCAAAGGGAAAGATCGTGGCCCGCAACGGGGGCAAGATGCCGCCCAAAGGGTTCATCGAGACGCTGAGGATAGTGGCCGACACGTTGCGCGAAGAGCCGTCGATGCGCCTCCGGGCCCGGAAGAACTCGAAGGACGTCGAGGCTGCCGCGCGACTCGCCCTGGCCGCTGCATGGCGGGAGGACGCGGCTAGGGCGCTACCGCTCGTGCGGCACGCGGAGAGGCTGGACCCGGAGAATGGGACCGGCCTTATGGGAGAGGTGTGGAACGGCATGGGCGACGCGTACATGTATCGGGGCAAGAACGCCGAGGCGATCCCGTGGTTCGAGCGCGCCGGTCGATTTGGCCGTGAGGGTGAGCGGTCGTACGCCCTTAACTCGATCGGCTGGTGCCACCACCTTCAGGAGAAACGCACAAGCGCCGTTCGGGCGTTCGAGTCCGTCTTGGCCATGGCGGGAGTGCCCGACTGGCACAAGGACATCGCCCGGCTCAGCATCGCCATCGCTCAGGAAAGCAAGTATGTGGACAAGGGCTAGCACCCTCGAGCCAAGGGACCAATGAAACTCTATCGCATGCAGACCGAACGGTTGGGTTTGAACTACGGCTACTACTCAATTAGCACGCGGAAGTCGTTTGATTGGGTGCCCTGGGACTGCGGAATTGAGCCGTGCCCAGCTGGGAGCAGGCTCATTCGGAAGTTTCCCGGGGTGTTCGAGCGTTTCGGAGGTCCCCTGGGCGACTTCATCTCGGGTGTCGGTCCCATCCTAGCCCGGCGCGACGTGGCCCATGAGCTTGCCTCTCATTTTCGGGGCGTCGAGCCTCGACCGGTCCGCATCGCGCGCTCCTGGTCCAAGCGCGTCGGATCGGCTCCTGCTGAGGAAGTGCTCGAACTCTGGATTCCCCTGCAGATATCAGCGACTCCCGATCGAGCGACCGTAAACGAGCGCATCGACTGCAAGGAGTGCGGCCGAATCGGTTATCGGCTTGCCGGTGTCGAAGGTCCGCCGTCTGAAGTGGAGATTAATGGGCGTTGGGAGATGCGCCCCGGGCCGAGACGGAGAACAAGGGAAGGCCTCCAAGTCACCTGGGATGAGATGGGAGAATCGCATTTCGTGCAAACAGATGGATTTAACCTCTGCACCGAGCCGGTTCGGGATTTCATCATCGAGCGGGCATACACGAATATTTGCTTCTACGAGTACGGCGAAGTAGTGGAGCGGATCGATCTGCCCAGTAGCTCGAACGTGGACGCAGTGGAGCGGTGAGGCCATCGCTTCTCGAAGTGGAAGGAATGATCGAGAAATGAGGATCAACGTTAGCGAGAATCGTCGGTTCCTGGTGCGCGAGGACGGCACCCCATTCTTCTATCTGGGGGACACCGCCTGGGAGCTCTTCCATCGCCTGACCCTCGAGGAGGCGGACGAGTACCTGCGCCGCCGAGCCGACCAGGGCTATACCGTCATCCAGGCCGTCGTTCTCGCGGAGCTCGAAGGGCTTGTCGACCCGAACGCCAACGGCGACCTTCCGCTGATCGATCTCGACCCGACGAGGCCGAATGAGGCGTACTTCGCCCACGTCGATCAGGTGGTGAATCGCGCCAACGAACTCGGACTGGTGGTGGCGATGCTGCCGACGTGGGGCGACAAGTGGAACGTTAAGTGGGCGAAGGGGCCGGAGATCTTCAGTCCCGAGAACGCGAGGGTGTTTGGCGAGTACGTCGGCCGTCGTTATCGGGACGCCGACCTGATTTGGGTGATGGGCGGCGACCGGCCGTACGAGACGGATCTCCACGTGGAGATCACCCGTTCCATGGCTGAGGGCGTTCGCGCGGGCGACGGTGGGGCGCACCTCATCACCGTCCACCCGTACGGTGGCGGCCACTCAAGTGAGAAGCTTCACCAGGAACCGTGGCTCGACTTCAACATGATCCAGTCCGGCCACCACTGGCGCAACGGCGAGAACTACCGCATGCTCGCAAACGACTACGCGCTGCAGCCCACGAAGCCGTGCATGGACGCCGAATCCGCTTACGAAGACCACCCGGTAAATTGGAAGCCGGACGAGCTCGGGTTCTTCAACGACGTGGAGGTTCGCCGTCCGTCGTACTGGGGAGTGTTTGCCGGAGGGCATGGCCTCACCTACGGCCACCATGCCGTATGGCAGATGCTCACCTTGAGCCGAAACCCGGTGGGTTTCGCGCGTGGAAACTGGCGCGACGCGCTCGAGTTTCCCGTGGCCCAACAGATGGTGCACCTCAAGAACCTCATGCTCTCGCGTCCGTTCCTCACGCGCGTGCCTGCACCAGACATGATCGCGGGCGAAGCGGGCAAGGGCGAGGACCACATCGAGGCGACTCGCGACGCCGATGGGAGCTACGCGTTCGTCTACTTCCCGCGTGATCGAGGAGTCGATCTCGATCTCACCAAGCTCACGGGGGATGAGCTGACCGTTTCGTGGTTCGATCCCCGGACCGGCGTGGTCGCCCAGCAGGAGTCCATGCAACGGGTCGCACGCGCTTCGTTTGCGCCGCCGGCCGACAGCGGCGGTCCAGACTGGGTACTCGTTCTCGACGACGCTAGTCGTGGCTATCGCGAGGTGGGGCGATGAGCCTGGCCGCATTGGCGTTCATCGCCCTCTCTCAGGTGGACGCCGTGCCGGGTGCCCGCATTCAGCGCACGATGACCCTACTCGCGACCAGCACGCCCCAGCGGCGAAATCGCGTCAGGGTGCTGTTCTACGGACAGTCGATCACGCAGGGAGACTGGTGGAAGTCCGTGGCGGACGACCTGCGTCGCCGATTCCCCCACGCCGACCTAGTGATCGAGAACCGGGCAATCGGAGGATTCGCTTCGGACCTGCTCCACCGGACGGTCGAGTACGACGTGCCTCCGTTCTATCCGGACCTCGTGATCTTCCACGATTACGGTGGGGAGCCGGATTACGAGAAGCTCATCCGAACGATTCGCTCGACGACCACGGCGGAGGTCCTCGTCCAGGACGACTTCGAAACGACGATCCTCAAGGGTGACGAGCCGGACCACGTGAAGAACCGGCAGGCTTGGCACGATCAGCACTCGGATTGGCTGCGAAAGCTGAGCGACCAGTACGGACTGGAGTTTCTTCCCACACGCGATCCTTGGAAGGCGATGGTGCGTGCCACGGGATTGACGTCGAAAGACCTCACGACCGATGGAACTCACCCGAACCCGAAAGGGAACGAGTTCATGGCGTCCCTCTTCCCGCCGCGCCTGGTGCACCGGCCCGAACTGAGCGACGCCGGCTGGCGCGATCTGGTGAAAACGGCTCCGGCTCGGTGGCAACGGGGGCGCGTCAAGGCCGACGTGGTCGGAAACCGGATCGATCTGGTGATGGACCCCAGGACCAAAATGACCGGCAAGGTGCGCGTCCTCGTGGACGGACGTCCGCCTTCCACGTTCGAAGGCGCGTATGCCATGACGCGCCCCAGCATCGCGTACGGCGCGTGGTTTCCCATGACGGTCCGGATCGGATCCCGAACTCGACCGCTCATCGAGGAATGGAAGATGACCGTCCTCGAAGTCGCTCCCGACGGTAAGCGGTTCCGCTTCCGCGTTGAGGGCACTCAGACAGGTGCCGATGGCGAAGGCTGGAGCGACCAGGACTTCGTTTCGACTTCGGGCCGGATCGCGCTGCAGGCGAAGGACTGGACGATTGACTACGCTCGAGCCGTGTCGGGGCAGACCTTGCCAGTGGGTCACACGATGACATGGCGGGTTCTTCCCATGTTTCGCGACGAAGTGGAGGTCACCCCCTCGAAAGACCCGAGTTCGGATCACGCGATCACCGTCGCACAGGGGGTTCCAAACGGCCCGCACACCCTCGAGCTGATCTCCGCGAACGGGAAGCGGGTGGGGGTCTCGGCGGTGCGCGTGTACCGGCCGCCGCTAAGGCCGTGATGCGTTCGGTTACGAATCGTCGCCGAACGCGCGCGAGCCTGAGCGACGAGCGGTAAAGTTTGCGCAACGGTCGGGTTAACGCGTTAGCCTTGGGCCGCCGAGAACGAGAGACACATGGAGCTGTACTACCTCAAGGACCTCTGGAACGAAGACGAGACCCGTGGCATGGACGAGCCGGAGCTTCTGCGCTACCGTTCGAACCTGCTCGGAAGCGATCTTCGCCTCACCAACTTCGGCGGGGGCAACACCTCGGCGAAGGTGCCGATGGCGGATCCGATCACCGGCGAAGAGGTGACCGTGCTCTGGGTGAAGGGGAGCGGCGGCGACTTGGGAACCATTAAGCGCGACGGCTTCGCGACGCTCTACCTCGACCGCCTTCTCGCGCTCAAGGCACGCTACACCGGCGTCCACGAGGAAGACGCGATGGCGGACATGTATTCGCTGTGCACCTTCGGCACGAACCCCAGGGCGGCGTCGATTGACACCCCTCTCCACGGATTTCTCCCGTTCCGGCACGTCGACCACCTCCACCCCGACTGGGCCATCGCTCTGGCCGCATGCGCCAACGGCCCGGCTCTGCTCGGAGAGGTCGAGAGAGAGGTCGGGCTCAAGCTCGCCTGGCTCCCGTGGAAGCGCCCAGGGTTCGAACTCGGCCTTTGGCTTGAGCGCGCGGAGCGCGAGAACCCAGGCGTCGACGGAATCATCCTCGGCTCCCACGGTCTCTTCACCTGGGGCGACACCAGCCGCGAGGCGTACCTGAACACGCTCCGGGTCATCGACGGCATCGGCCGCTTCGTGCTGAGCCGGGTGGAAGCGAAGGGAGATCAGCTGTTCGGCGGCCAAATCGGCTCGCCGCGCGAGGACCGCTCCCAGGTCGCTCTCGACTTGCTGCCTCAGTTACGCGGCCGGGTCGGCGGCGTGATCGGCCACTTCGACGGGAGCGACGAGGTGCTCCGCTTCGTGAACTCGGCGCGCGCCAAGGCGCTCGCTTGGCAGGGCACGAGCTGTCCGGACCACTTCGTTCGAACGAAGGTCCGACCGCTGTTCCTCGAGCAGACCGACCCGGCGTCGGTCGACGCGGCGTTTGCGAAGTATCGCGAGGAGTACGCCGCCTACTACAACGAGAACAAGCTCGCGGACTCGCCGGCGATGCGCAACCCGAACCCCAGCGTCGTCCTCGTTCCGAGCGTTGGCCTCTTCTCGTTCGGCAAGAACAAGACGGAGGCCCGCATTACAGGTGAGTTCTACGTGAACGCCATCCACGTGATGGAAGGCGCGACCGCGATGCAGAACGACCTCCCCGTGCAGGCGGACATCTCCGCCGACCGGATCGTCGACAACTACGTCGCGCTCCCACCACGCGAGGCGTTCAACATCGAGTACTGGGCGCTCGAGGAGGCCAAGCTTCAGCGCATGCCCCCGGAGAAGGAGCTCAGCCGGAAGGTCGCCGTGCTCGTCGGCGCGTCGCCTGGGATCGGCCACCAGGTGGCGGAGCGAATCCTGAGCAACGGCGGACACCTCGTGGTCACCGATCGGAACGGCGAACTGGCTGCCCAGACCACCGAGGAGTTCCAACGCAAGTACGGCAAGGAGGTCGTCGCCTGTGAAGCGGTCGACATCTCCGATCGCGAGTCGGTCCGCCGCATGCTGGAGGGCGTCGTCCGCACCTACGGCGGTTTGGACATCCTCATCAACATCGCCGCGATCTTCGTCGCGCCCGGCCCCGATGGCCGGGTGACCGACGAGCAGTGGAAGCGGACGTACGACATCAATGTCCACGGCTCGATGGTGATCGCCGAGGAAGCTCAGGCGGTCATGGCGAAGCAGGGCACCAAGGGCGCCATCGTTCTGGTGAGCTCGGCCAACGCCGTGGTGAGCAAGAAGGGAAGCGTCGCCTACGACACCAGCAAGGCCGCGGTGAACCATCTCGTCCGCGAACTCGCGGTGGAGTACTCGCCGAACGTCCGGGTGAATGCCGTGGCCCCGGCGACGGTCGTCGAGGGCTCGCAGATGTTTCCGCGGGATCGAACGATCACCTCGCTCCAGAAGTACGACATCGCTTTCGATGAGAGCGAGTCGACCGAAGAGCTGCGTTCGAAACTCGCGGACTTCTACGCACAGCGCACGCTCCTGAAGTCACCGGTGACACCGGCGAGGGTAGCGGACGCCATTTATCTGCTCGCCTCCGATCGGACGGCGCTCACCACGGGTCACGTGGTGCCCGTCGACGGTGGCCTCACGGAGGCGTTCCTCCGGTGAGGGTGCGGCTCGACTACGGGCGCAACGGGCTCGAAGTCGAGCTCCCGGACGCCAACGTGGTGGGCGTGCTCTCGTTGCGAGGCGCGCCCGCCCTGGAGGACCCGGACGCCGCCATCGCGGAAGCGCTTACGAACCCGATCGGGAAACCGCCGCTTCGCGACGTGGCCCGCGGGCGACGCGACGCGTGCATCGTGGTATGCGATGTCACCCGGCCCGTGCCGAACCCGATTCTGCTGCCCCACATCCTGCGCGAGTTGGAGGCGGCCGGAATCACCCGCGATCGGGTGACGCTTCTCATTGCCACGGGAACTCACCGCCCGAACCTCGGGGACGAACTCACGAAGATGATTGGAGAGGAGGTCGCGAGCACGGTCAAGGCGGTGAACCACGTGTGCACCGATCTGGACTCGGTTCGCTACCTCGGCACCACGGAGAACGGCGTTCCGGTGAAGCTCAACGCGACGTACCTGGACGCCGACGTGAAGATCACGGTGGGAATGATCGAGCCGCACTTCATGGCCGGTTACGCTGGCGGCCGGAAGATGGTGATGCCGGGAATCGCTGCCCTCGAGACGGTTCAGGCGTGGCACAGTCCCAAGTTCCTCGAGCACCCGAACGCGACGATGGGCATCACGGAGGGCAATCCGGTGCACGAGGAGGCGCGCCTCATCGCGAACCTGGCGCGGCCGGACTTCATCGTCGACGTCGCACTCGACGTGAAGAAGCGCATCTGCGCGGTGTTCGCCGGAGACATGGAAGCGGCTTGGGAAGCCGGGGTGAGCTTCGTCTCCAAGACGGTGTTCGACTACGTTCCCGAGCCAGTGGACGTCGTGGTGACGACCTGCGGCGGATTCCCGCTCGACCTGACCTTCTACCAAACCGTCAAGGGCATGGTCGGCGCGCTGCCGATCTGCAAACCCGGGGGAACGATCATCGTTGCTTCGGAGATGGCCGAGGGAGTGGGCAATTCTCACTTCCTGGAAGCGCTGCTCAAGGTGGACGACATTCGCGCGTTCCCCGAAACGATCCAGCGGCCGGACTGGACGTTCGTGGGCGACCAATGGCAGATCGAGGAGCTCGCCAAGGCGGTGCGGCATCACCAAGTAACGGTCGTTCAGAGCGGCGTGCCGGATGACCTCCTCTCCCGCCTCTTCGTGACTCCGATGTCGACGGTCGAGGCGGCGGTCGCCGCCGCGCTCGAGCGGCACGGTCCGAACGCCACTCTCGCCGTGATCCCGAAAGGGCCCTACGTCATCCCCGCGGTTCAGAGCGATCGAGCCGCGTAGTAACTGACCATCCCATGAGAAAGCTGATCGACGCCGATCCGTTTCCGTTCGAGCCAAGCGACCTCCCCTGGAGCAAGCGCGGCCAGTGGCCGTGCCACTGGGTCCGCCACCCGGAAAATCCGGAGCCGCCGTTCGTGACCGCATTCAAGGTTGGCTTCGAGAGCCCGGAAGACGCGGTGGTTCGGATCCACGTGACGGCCGACGAGCGGTACGACCTGTATCTCGATGGGGTGTACGTGGGCCGAGGCAGCGAGCGGGGCGACACGGATCACTGGTTCTTCGAGACGTACGATCTGCCGATTGCCCAAGGGGAGCACACCCTGGTTGCCCGGGTGTGGGCACTGGGAGAGAAGGCGGCCTTCGCACAGATGAGCGCGGCTCCCGGCTTCTTGCTCTGCCCTCAGGAGCCGGACTGGCAACTCCGCATCGGCACGGGGCACGCTTCCTGGGAAGTGAAGCTGCTCCCCGGCTACGAGTTCATCTCCCCGCTCACCACGTGGGGCACCGGCCACAACGTCGTCGTCCACGGAGACCAGATCGAGTGGGGCTGGGAGAGGGGAGAGGCCTCCGGCTGGCTGCCCGTGGAGAAGCGGCAGAACGGCATGGCGCCGGGGGTGAATGACCGGAAGCCGTTCCACATCCTTCGTCCGGCGACGCTCCCGCCGATGCTCGAGGAGCGCTGGACTCGCGCATCGATCGAGCACGTGTCGAACCCACCGGCGGGATCGACTCACGCGGTGCCGATTCGACGTGCGGACGATCTTCCGGCGGAGCACGCGGCGTGGCAGGCCCTCCTGCGGGGCGAGGGTTCCGTGACGGTGTCGGCCCACACCCGCAAACGGGTGCTCATCGACCTGGAGGATTACGTTTGCGCCTACCCTCGGGCGGTGCTGACGAGCGGGCGAGGGGCTCAACTCAGGGTCCACTGGCAGGAGTCGCTTTACGAGGCGCTCGACCGTGGCGACAAAGGCAATCGCGACGAGGTGGAGGGGAAGTTCTTCACCACCATCTGGCACCAGGCGGAAGGGGTGGGAGACGCCTTCGTGTCGGGGGGCGGTGTTCGACACGTGTACGACACGCTTTGGTGGCAAGCCGGACGGTACGTCGAGGTGCTTGTGGAAACCCAGGACGAGCCGCTCACGATCGACTCGCTGCAGTTCGTGGAGACCCATTACCCGTACGAATTCACGGCGTCCTTCGAAGCGAGCGATCCGCGGCTCGCTGAAGTCGACCCGATCATGCGTCGCGTGCTGGAGATGTGCTCCCACGAGACGTACATGGACTGCCCCTACTTCGAGCAGCTCCAGTACGTGGGCGACACGCGGCTGCAGGTTCTCGCCACCTACACGCTGACCAACGACGACCGGCTGCCGCGCAAGGCGCTGCTGATGTTCGACTCCTCGCGCGAGAACACCGGGCTGACGCAGTCGCGCTATCCCAACCACACTCGGCAGATCATCCCGCCCTTCTCGCTCTGGTGGGTCGCCATGCTGCACGATTACGCCCGGTATCGCGGCGACCTCGAGTTCGTTCGCGAGCGGATGCTCGGGACTCGAACCGTGCTTGACGCATACCGGGCGAACGTCGGACCGGACGGGCTCCTCGGCGCAGTCGACGGATGGAACTTCATCGACTGGGTCCCGAGTTGGCAGGGCGGCATGGCGAAGGACGCTTCGGGTGGCGTCAGCGGCATTCTGAACCTGCACTTCGCCCTCGTGTTGCGCCAGGCGGCGGAGCTCGAGGAATGGCTCGGCGAACCGGAGATGGCGGCTCGCCACAGGCGCACCGCCAGCGTCCTCGTCGACGCCGTGAACGACCGCTTTTGGAACGAAGCGCGTGGACTTTACGCCAACGACCTCGGCCACACGGAGTTTAGCGAGCACGCCCAGTGCCTGGCATTGCTGGCCGAGGCAGTGCCGGCGGATCGTCGCGAGCGCGTCATCCACGGCCTCCTGTCCGACCCGAATCTCGACCGGATGACGATCTACTTCGTGCACTACCTTTTCGAGGTCCTCGCGAAGCTCGGCCAAACGGATCGGATGATCGAACGAATGCAGCTCTGGTTCGAGCACCCCGCGAATGGCCTGAAGACCACGATCGAGCACCCGGAGCCGACGCGCTCCGACTGCCACGCGTGGGGCGCCCACCCGCTGTATCACTACTTCGCGACGCTACTCGGTGTGCGTCCCACGGCGCCGGGATTCCAAAACGTCGAGATCCGGCCGCAGCTCGGCGCGCTCGCTTGGGCGCGCGGCACCATGCCGACGCCACATGGCGACCTGACCATCGACGCGCAAACCGACCATATTCGCGTCGTGGTACCGGATGGCATGACCGCAAACCTCGTTCACGAAAACCGCACGACCCCGCTTTCTGCCGGCGAAAACCAACTCGACTTCAGTCCCGCGACTCATTAGGAAGAACCCATGGCCAACGTCTATCCAGTCCTGCTTCGTTGCGAGTACCGCGAGAACCCGATCGGCATCGACGTGCCTCGGCCGCGGCTTTTCTGGAAGCTTCGATCCGACGCCCGGTATGCTTTGCAAACCGGATATCAGATTCAGGTTGGCAGCAGCTACTCCCGGTTGGTTGCCAACGAACCCGACCTGTGGGATAGCGGCCGGATCGAGAGTGAGGAGAATACGCACGTGGAGTACGGCGGGCGGCCGCTCGGGTCGCTGGAGCGGGCGGTCTGGCGAGTCCGCGTCTGGGACGGCAACGGAGAGGAATCGGACTGGAGTGAGCCAGCGTTCTGGGAGAGCGGACTTCTCACCACGCAGGACTGGCAGGGTCAGTGGATCGGCGGCATGCGCCTGGGAGGCCCTCGCACCAGCGCCCCCGCGCCTTTCCTCCGCCGCGAAGTCACTCTGGAGCGGCCCGTCGTCGCCGCGCGCCTCGCGGTCACGGCGCTCGGCCTGTACGAGTTCAGTCTGAACGGGCTGAAGGTCGGGCGAGATCTGCTGACGCCCGGTTGGACGGACTACCGGAAGCGAGTTCAGTACCAGGTGTACGACGTCACGGACCAGTTGACCCAGGGAGCGAACTGCCTCGGCGCGATCCTCGGCGACGGTTGGTTCTGCGGCCACGTGGAGTGGCGAGGGCGAGAGCTCTACGGCGATCGACCCGCTCTGCTGGCGCAGCTCGTCGTGCAGTACGACGACGGCTCAGTGGTGAGCTTCGCCACCGACAGAGACTGGCGGTACGCCTTCGGGCCGATCGTCGAGAACGACCTGATCATGGGCGAGGCGTACGACGCCCGCCGCGAGATGCCGGGTTGGGACACGCCTGGCTTCGATGCCTCGTCCTGGCTTCCCGTTGAGGTCGTTCCTGCGCCGGAAGGCACGAAGCTCGTGGCGATGAGCGCGGCCGCGGTTCAGGCGACCGAGGAGATCAAGCCCATCTCGATCAACACGATCTCCAAGTGGCCGAAGCCGGACCACATCTTCGATCTAGGGCAGAACATGGTGGGTCGCGTGCGCCTGCGAGTGAAGGGCACCGCCGGGCAGACGGTTCGCCTCCGCTTTGCCGAGGTCCTGAAGCCGGACGGCAACCTCTACACCGAATCGCTCCGCTCCGCGAAGCAGACGGACTTTTACACACTTAAGGGCGATCCGGATGGGGAGGTCTGGGAGTCGAAGTTCACCTTCCACGGCTTCCGGTACGTCGAGGTCACGGGCATCGAGGGAGACCCGACGCTGGACACGATTACCGGCGTGGTGATGCACACCGACATCCCGAAGACGGGAGAGTTCGAGTGCTCGGACGAGCTGGTGAACCAGTTGCAGCGCAACATCGACTGGGGTCAGCGCGGCAACTTCGTGGACATTCCGACCGACTGCCCGCAGCGCGATGAGCGGCTTGGCTGGACTGGCGACGCGCAGGTGTTCATTCGCACCGCCGCCTTCAACCGCGACGTGGCGGGATTCTTTACCAAGTGGCTGAACGACCTGGAGGACAGCCAGGGACCCAGCGGCGAGATCCCGCCGGTGGCGCCGAACACCAACGCCATGCAGGCGCTGGGCGACGACGGCGGTCCCGCGTGGGCCGACGCGTTCGTGATCTGCCCGTGGACCATCTACCTTTGCTACGGCGACACCACGATCCTGCGCGAGCACTACGATGGGATGGCCCAGTTTGTGGACTACCTCGAGTCGAAGAGCATCGGACTCGTGAGGAGTCACCCGGAGGCGAAGGGCTTCAGCGGATTCGGCGACTGGCTTTCCACCAACGCGGAGACGCCGAACGAGCTGATCGGTACCGCGTTCCTCGCGCACTCCGCCCAGTTGATGTCGAAGATCGCGGGAGTGCTTGGGAAGGCCGAAGATCAGACTCGCTACGCAAGCCTGTTCGAGAACGTCCGGACCGTCTTCCAGAACCGGTTCGTGACACCGGACGGGTTCGTGACCGCACGCACCCAGACCGCCTACGTGCTGGCGCTCCACTTCGATCTCGTTCGACCGGAGCACCGGCCGGTGGTCGCGCAGTCGCTCGTGGACGACATCGGGCGGCGAGGTTATCACCTGTCGACGGGATTCGTGGGCACTCCCTACCTGAATCAGGTGCTCACCGACGCGGGGCGGAACGACGTCGCCTACCAGCTCCTCTTCCAGAAGACGTTCCCGTCGTGGCTCTACCCGGTGACGCAAGGCGCCACCACCATCTGGGAACGATGGGATGGCTGGACCCACGACAAGGGGTTCCAAGACCCCGGTATGAACTCGTTCAACCACTACGCCTACGGCGCGATCGGCGCGTGGCTGTACTCCGTGGTCGCCGGCATCGACCTCGACGAGGCGCGTCCGGGCTATCGACACATCCACTTCCGCCCGCAGCCCGGCGGCGACCTCACGCACGCCAAGGCGAGCCTGGAGACGCTGCACGGTCCGGTCGAGTGCTCCTGGAAGATGGACGACTACAGCTCGTTCTCGATGGAGGTCGTCGTCCCGCCCGGATGCACGGCGACCGCGCACATCCCGGTTAACCCGGGTCACCAAGTCGTGGCGGACGGCGGAGATCCGCTTGACAGCGACGGAACGATCGCGTCCTTCGCGCTCGGTTCCGGCCGGTACCGCTTCGATACCTACCAGACCCCAGCCGATGAGGACCTCGTCGGATCCGTGGCGACTGTCTGACCGAGCGAACTATGACCGAACTGCTCCCAAACCTTCCCGAGGCCGCCGCTTGGCAGGAAGACCCGCTCGACGTCGGGACTTTCCTGCGGGTGACGTCGGCTGAGTCCGGTCCGGTTGTGCACGTGCCGCTCGGCCGGATCGAGGGGCTGCGCCGACTGATCGGGCTCCACCGGTACGAACCGTTCTGGATGACCTGCCGAACCGGTAACACCGAGGCGGACGTGCAGCCGGAGACGCAGTTTCTGCTGGCCGAGCTAGAGGAGGGTGCCTACGCGATCCTCGTGCCGTTGACCGACGAACCGGTGCGCGCATCGCTTCAAGGGGACGAACAAGGGCTGGTTCTGGTGCTGGAGACAGGAGATCCGGCAATCCCAGTCAAGGAGGCGACCGCGCTGTTCGTGAGCGTCGGCCGCGATCCATACGACTTGTGCCGACTTGGGAGTGCGAGCGTCGCCGACTTTGTTGGCACCACGCGTCTTGCGGCGGAGAAGCACCTGCCCGCGTTCGTGGACCAGTTCGGCTGGTGCACGTGGGATGCGTTCTACCAAGAGGTGTCCCAGGAGAAGGTTCGCGAAGGGCTGGAGAGCTTCGCCGCCGGCGGCGTCTTCCCGCGCCTGCTGATCCTGGACGACGGTTGGCAGAGCGAGACGGACACGGTATACGGCGGTCGTCGCCTGACCTCGTTCGCCGCGAACGCAAAGTTCGGCGGCGATCTCACGCCGACGATCACGATGGCCAAGGCGGAGTTCGGCGTCGAGACGTTCCTCGTGTGGCACGCGATTACCGGCTACTGGGGTGGAGTGGACGAGTCGATGGGCTATGGGGTCAGGAGCGTCGCTAGGCGTTCTTCACCCGGCATCCTTCATCACCAAGATGGCCACGATAAGTGGTGGGGGCGTGCCATCGGCCTCGTCCCGCCGGAGCAGGCTTACCGATTCTTCCAGGATTACCATCGGGAGCTGCGGCGGCAGGGTGTCGACGGCGTGAAGGTGGACGCGCAAGCTCAACTCGAGACCGTCGCCGACGGGTCGGGTGGCCGCGTGGCGCTCATGCGCCAGTATCACGAGGCGCTCGAAGGGTCCGCGAGCGTTCACTTCGGAGGCAACTTGATCAACTGCATGTCGTGCAGCAACGACATGTTCTATTCCGCGCTCGCCTCTTCGGTGACGCGAACCTCGACCGACTTCTGGCCGAACATCCCCGAGTCGCATGGCAAGCACCTGTGGGTGAACGCGATGGTTTCGCTCTGGTTCGGTGAGTTCGCGCACCCGGATTGGGACATGTTCCAGTCAGGCCACCCGATGGGGAAGTTCCACGCCATGGGGCGCGCCGTTTCCGGTGGACCGGTTTACGTGTCGGACAAGCCGGGAGCCCACGACTTCGATCTCCTGCGCAAGCTCGTCATGCCCGACGGCACGGTGCCCCGGGCGCTTGCGGCCGGACGACCGACCCGCGACTGCCTCTTCGCCGACGTCACGAAGGACGAGTCGCTGCTCAAGATCTTTGCGCCGAACGCGAACGGCGTCGTGATCGCCGCAATGAACGCCAAGGCCGAGGGAACGCAGAAGGGGTGGATCCTTCCCTCGGAGGCATGGGATCCGCTGCTCGCGGGCGAGCGGTTCGCCGTCTACGCCCACCACGCGGAAGAGCTGCGCGTCCTTGAGGCCGGCGAGCGATGGGAGATCGAGGTGCCGGCCCTCGACGGAGAGATCTTCACCGTCGTGCCGTGCGACTCCGGCTTCGGTCCGATCGGAGTCGTCGACTACTTCAA
>Ga0164290_1001602_pt1 | contig 29014 bp, 28 predicted proteins | sample Micstemetagenome_FD_108782 | JGI IMG/M metagenome (GOLD analysis project Ga0164290, IMG submission 108782) | Contaminated culture microbial community from soil near Moab, Utah, USA - Microcoleus steenstrupii SON62 (Illumina Assembly) | ecosystem: Environmental > Terrestrial > Soil > Soil crust...
AGCAGTAAAATTTATACCAACAAGTGTAGTCTTCTGCGCTGTTAGCACCGATGAAAACAATATGCACGTAACCAATGCAATGACATTTTTTTGCATGCAGTTAAATTTAATTGCACACTAAGATATAAACATTTGTATTAATGTAAAATCTGTTTTCAATAACAGGTCATCTGGCCTGCCTGGCTGTAAGACAATATAAGTTTTCCTTTATCGCAGATTTAACCTTGCGGTAAAGGAAAACTTTGCTGCGCTTGTAAAGTGATGGGTTTATGGTATTGAATTTTATTGTCATTGCCCAGTAAAAGGAAACAATGCTCAGATTTCATCGGCTATTGGAAAATCAATTTCGAAAGAAGTAAGGTTGTGTATATAGTTACTGATAATTTTGTCGCCGATAACGATTACGGCATCAATCATGTTTACCTCATTATAGCCTGCTGCAAAAAAAGCTTCTTTACTTGCTTCGCTTGCCTTTCCACGGCTGGTTACAACCGCTGCTGTAAACTTTGCCAGCGCATCTAATTGATGATCAAAACCTGCGTTTCCCTTACGTATTTCCAAAATCTGCTCATCTGTAAATCCATTCATTTTACCAATTGCTGTATGAGCACTCTGGCAGTACCTGCACCCATTGATCTGGCTTGTTACCAGATTAATCACTTCACGCTCTTTGGCTTTTAGGGAGCTTTTCCGGTTCTGGAGGGTAAGGTAATCGCTTAATGCCGTTTCGCTTTTTGCAAAATAGGCATAGAGATTAGGCACAAAACCCAAACGACTCTGAAGTGTATCGAAAATGGCCTGGTTGTTTGCTGTTACGTCTGATTTGGTAGGAATAATAAATGTTCCTGCATTTGTTGTTGTCATATTTTACAGTGTTAAAAATGATATGTCATTATTGACACTGTAAAATTGGCAAGACGGATAAACATAGAAAATGAAGTAGTACAGTAAAAATGATTGATGTAGATCAACTATTTTTTGTTCTCTTCCTGTTTCGTATACGGGAGAGAAATTCTGTAGTCATGCCTAGATATGAGGCAAGTGCATACTGTGGTACCCTTTGAACAATCTGTGGATATTTTTCAAGGAACTGTTCATACCGCTGGCCAGCTGTTTGTGTAAGACCAGCAATAATTCTTTGCTGCATAAAAGCAGCAGTGCGTTCGGCCCTGATTCTGAAAAAAGTTTCAAATTTATGATTGCTTTTTTTCAATGCTTCTTCCTGTTCAAAAGAAATCTCCAAAATTTTACTGTCTTCCAGTGCCACTACAAACATGGTAGCAGGTTTTTGAAGAATATAACTATTATAATCTGTGATCCACCAGTCTTCAATGGCAAATGCAATGGTATTGTCGTTACCACTATCATCAACTACATAGGCCCTGAAAGCGCCTTCCAATACATAGTTCCTGTGTTTTACAATAAAATCATGCTGTACAATAAACTGTCTTTTTTTTATTCTTTTTTCTTTGAAGGATGCACCAAATACTTCCGCCTCTGCTTCCGTTAAAGAAACAGATCTGTTAATGTATTCGACAATTTTATCTTTTCCACTCATCTGCCAATGCTTTGCTGTTGTAAATAAACGGCAATTGTTCAATTGCCTTTGATTACCGGGTTTAAACCAGTACAGATGCCCTAAAGCCCCTCGCCGCATAATAAGATCCCGCACCATTATGGTACACAAATACATGCTGATACCGCCAGTCGCCGAAAATGGCACCTCCATGTTTACGGATGGCTTCAGGTGTTTTTAACCAGCTGGAAGTTTTTGCATCAAAATTTCCCAGCATCTGTAAATTTCTGTACTCCTCTTCATTTAATATTTCAACCCCCATCGCCGCAGCCATATCAACTGCAGTATCCGAAGGCTTAAACTCTTTACGACTGTTAAGCGCCTCCCGATCGTAACATAAACTTCTTCGGCCAGCCGGACTTTCAGCTGAACAGTCGCAAAAAATAATAGCGCCTGTTTTTTTGTCCTGCCCTGTTACATCAGGTTCACCGCCTGTTCTTTCCATTTCACTGAGCGACCATAGTTTATCAGCATTGGCTTTTAACCTTGCTTCCACTTTGCTCCACTCAATACCTTTATGTCGTTTAGTGTTTTTTTCAAAACGAACTTTTAAGAGATCAATCAGTTCGTTGGCTTGCTTCGCTGATAATTTCTTCATACAGCTATTATTTTTATTGTAAGCTTTATTGATTACTAATACATTCTTATTTGCCCTTCTTTAATGCTGCACAACCTGTTTGATCAATGGTATAGGATGCGTTTACAATTTTCCACCCTGCTGGTGTCTGTATCAATGTAAAAACATCGATGCCGCAATGAGAGAATTTTTCATTCACCAGAAACTCATAGGGCACCCAGGCCATAGCAATTCCATTATGTATTTTAATATCGAACCGGTGAGGTATTTCTTTTACCTTTTTTTTTGAGATTAACTTATTCATATCAGTTCTAAAATCTCTCATATCATATTTTTTCGGGTCTGAAAGATTCGATACCCGCCAGAGTTGCCCATCGAGTAATACCACGGTTTTAAATAACACAGTATCCTGCTTTTCTAATGACAGGAAAAAAGAATTCACTGTTTCTTTAATCAAATTTTCGTTTAAGTCATCAGCTGTTTGGGCATGAGTTGTAAAACTGATACCGAGTAAAATCATTAGTACAATTTTCTTCATATCGTTTTTTTAATACTGAATAAATCTACTGTACATCTCTAATCAATATAAGGAAAGATTGGAAGGAAAGTTTAAGTCTGACTTAAAAATGTCTTCAAATATTCCTGTACCATCAATGCATTATCCAATAACTTCGCAGATAATCAATCCATTATTTTGTCATACAAAAAATTCAAAGCCAGACAGTTGTTCACCGGCACAACAATGCTTGGTGATGATTTTGTGTTGATTACTGAAAAAGATGGCTGTATTGAAGCCATTGTAAAGACAGAAGAAGCAGGTGATGACGTACAACAGTTAAACGGTATTCTCTCACCGGGTTTTATCAATACCCACTGCCACCTCGAGCTCAGTCACATGAAAGGGCTGATTGCCGAACATACAGGACTGGTTGATTTTGTATTACAGGTAGTTACTCATCGGCATTTTCCGGAAGACGAAATACTCACTGCTATTGAAAAAGCAGAAACTGATATGCTGGCAGCTGGTATTGTTGCTGTGGGCGATATCTGTAACAATACACTTACGCTTCCACAGAAAAAACTGAACCGCTTACACTACCATAATTTTATTGAAGTAAGCGGCTGGAACCCTTTGATTTCTGATATAAGAATGGAAAGGTCACTGGAACATTACCAGGTTTTTCAACAGGCTTTTTCGAAACATTCCAGCCTCTCACCACATGCTCCATATTCTGTATCGCCTGAATTATGGGCGCTCATGCAGCCTTATTTTATTGAGCAGGTAATTACTATACACAACCAGGAATCTGAGGCAGAGAATGAACTCTTTCAAAACGGCACAGGTGATTTTATCCGTTTATATGAAACAATGCACATCGCTAATCCTTCTTTCAAAGCTCCGGGAACAAATAGTTTACCTGCTTATTTTCATCAAATGCAAAAGGGCAAACATGTTATACTGGTTCATAACAGTTTCACGAGCCAGAATGATATCGACCTTGTTCTTCAAACTAATACGCCCGTTTCATTTTGTCTTTGTCCAAATGCCAATTTATATATTGAAAACACTTTACCACCGGTTGATCTCTTATTACAGAACAAACTGAATATCTGTATCGGCACCGATAGCTTAGCGAGTAATCACCAGTTAAGTGTGCTGGAAGAAATAAAAACATTACAATTACATTTTCCTCATTTATCGCTGGCTGTTCTTTTACAAGCCGCCACACTAAACGGTGCTAGGGCTTTGGGTATGGATGATGTGTTGGGAAGTTTTGAAAAAGGAAAAAAGCCCGGAGTAATTGTGTTGGAAAACACTACAAACATTACAAGACTTATTTAATGCTCTGCGTAAACTCTGTGTACTCTCGTTCTCTGCGGTGAACTTACTCGAATATTCACCGCAGAGAACGAGAGAAAATGGAGTTTTCGCAGGGTTAACTCAAGATTTCCTGTAGAATGGCGAGTGTTTTGAGTTCGCCGAAGTCGGCAATATGCAATGCCATATAGGTTTGATAGGATTCCAATAAACTTCGTCTGATTGTTCTGTTCAATTTTATATTTTCCAACTGGTTATAAAACTGCAGTTCCGTAAGTTGTGATGTTGTTTCTGCCAATAACCCTTCCAGGTAATAGGGATGCAAAGGTATTTCAGCTACAAAAATACCTTCCTGCAAATCGAAGACAGGTGTTGCAGATGTATAATTACCCTGTGGTTTAAACCCAAGTTCTGCTGCCAGGTGCAAAACAAAATAAAGGGGTAGGTTGGCTGTTAAAGTTTCATTGCCTTTATCGAGTTGTTTCAAACTGTCTTCAATCAGATAGAATAATTCGGGATTGGCTTCGGGTTGTTTCAGGCTGTGCTGCAACATTTCAATCATATACATGGCCACTGCATGTTTTACCACATCTGTAAGTACACCTTCATACAAATAACTCCAACGGTATTCTTTTACAAACTGTAGCTGTTTCAGCTCGTTATGATACACTTCCATATCGAGCAGGGCAGATGGTTGAAAATAAGAAGCTTTCCCGGCAGAGGTTCTGGTACTTTGTCTCACCCCTTTTACCAGATAACTCTGTATACCAAACAGCTCTGTATAAACAGTAGTGATGATACTTGTATCACCATACTTTACTGTTCGCAGTACTATTCCTTTGGTAGCGTGAAGCATGGAGGAAGGTTATAGTCTATAGACCATAGTCCATGGTCCATAGGAAGAATATTTATATACGCTGTTGAGTCTTATTATCGGTTTCGCCATGGACTATGGACAATGAACAATGACAGGTAGTATTTTCCTTAAAACGAAGAACTCCATAATTAATTTAGCATAGACCATCGACTATGGACCATGGTCTACTCTCACCCCACTACCCCTGTAAACTGTTTCAAGAACCGCACATCATTTTGTGAATACAGGCGAAGGTCGTTTACCTGGTATTTTAATTGCGTGATACGCTCAACACCCATACCAAATGCAAAGCCGGTGTATTTGGTTGAATCGATACCAAAATTCTCCAGCACTTTCGGATGCACCATACCACTTCCGAGTATTTCTACCCATCCGGTATGTTTACAGATATTACATCCGCTGCCGCCACAGATCTGGCAACTGATATCCATTTCTGCACTGGGTTCTGTAAAAGGAAAATAGCTGGGTCTGAAACGCACTTTTACATGCTGACCAAACATTTCCTGTACAAAGAAATAAAGCGTTTGCTTAAGATCGGCAAAACTTACGTTTTCATCAATATACAATCCTTCAACCTGGTGAAAAAAGCAATGCGCACGTGCACTGATGGTTTCATTTCGGTATACCCTGCCCGGACAAATGACACGTATAGGTGGTTTCTGTGTTTCCATTACACGTGCCTGTACACTGCTGGTATGGGTACGTAATAACCAGTCGGGGTTTTGACTGATGTAAAAAGTATCCTGCATATCACGCGCCGGATGGTCTTCTGGTAAATTCATGGCACCGAAATTATGCCAGTCGTCTTCTATCTCCGGTCCTTCGGCCACAGCAAAACCCAGTCTGCGGAATATGGAAATAATCTGGTTACGTACCAGGTTCAATGGATGTCTTGTACCAACAGGAAAAAGATCGCCGGGCAACGTGATATCTTTTGCTGCCGCATTGGAATCAGACTCTTCACCGGCTCCCTCTTTTAAAACGTTATAACGTGCTTCTGCAAATTCTTTAAATTCATTGAGTACCTGTCCGAATGCTTTTTTCTGATCCACCGGTACATTTTTCATCTCACCCATGACGGTTTTTACCAGTCCTTTGGTGCCGAGGTATTTAATACGAAAAGCTTCCACCAGATCGGGTGTATTGGCTTCAAAAGCCTGCATTTCCTGTTTATATTGCTCTATCTGTTGCACAATCTGTTCCATAATGCGAAGATAAACAGCCCGGCGGAGTGTCGAAAAAATGATTTCTTTAACGCCTTTGCGACTGAATTCTGCCACTCAAAGCCCTTAAATGCTTACATTTGTTCTTGCATTTATTAACGTTACATGGAATATAATACTTCAAGAACTTACCTGGGCATGCGTGAATATGGTCGTCATGTGCATAGAATGGTTGACTATTTACTGACCATCGAGGATCGTGAAAAAAGACAGCAACAGGCACAATCGGTGATTGAACTGATGGGTTTTTTGAACCCTCACCTGAAAAATGTGGAAGATTTTCGTCATAAATTATGGGATCACCTGTTTTTTATCAGCGATTTCAAACTGGATGTCGACAGTCCATACCCCATTCCCCAAAGAGAAACCTATAAACTGAAGCCCGATCCGCTTCCTTATCCCAAACGCCATCCCAAATATGCACACCTGGGTAAAAACCTGGAAGTGGTGATTGATAAGGCGCTGAAAGAAGAAGACCCGGAGAAAAAAGCCGGCTTTGCACATGCCATTGCCTATTATATGAAACTGGCCTACAGCAACTGGCATAAAGAACTGGAACATGATGATGCTATCAGGAGCGAGCTGAACAATATTACCGGTGGTGAACTTGAATTCAGCAATACACCATACATTAAACACCGCAACCAGAACTTTGAACGCGATGAATATGGCAGTGGTGCAAGAGGTGGTCGCTGGCAGCAAAATTTTGGTGGACGAAACCGCAACAGCGGCGGAAGTAATAACCGTAACAATAGTGGTGGTGGACGCAATAATAACAATAACCGCAACAACAATGGCGGTGGTGGTGGACGCAATAATAACAATAACCGCAATAACAATGGCGGTGGTGGCCAGTTCAAAAAACGTTATTAAGCTATTACAACTTCTTTATACAAAGCCCCGGCAAATTTGTCGGGGCTTTTCATTTCATTCTTCTTATTTACAAGCGGCCATTTATTACATTCGTGTATACAACCATCTAAGTAAACATTATGGGTTCATTTGAAGTACGTGGCGGTAACCGCCTCAAGGGAGAGATTGTTCCGCAGGGAGCCAAAAACGAGGCTTTACAAATATTATCAGCCGTTGTACTCACCGACGCTGAAATGACTATTTCCAATATTCCTGATATACTCGATGTAAACCTGCTGATTGAATTATTGCAGGACATGGGTGTAAAAACAGTAAAACTCAGCACAGATACTTATCGCTTTAAAGCAGATAATATTGACGTTGATTACCTGTCGTCTGATGATTTCAGGAAAAAAGGTGGCCGATTACGTGGCAGTGTAATGCTTGCCGGACCTATGCTGGCGCGTTTTAAAAAAGCATATATCCCAAAACCCGGTGGTGACAAGATTGGCAGGAGAAGACTCGATACACATATTATTGGTTTTGAAAAACTCGGCGCGAGGTTTGAATATGATGAAATTCAAAGTTGTTTTAAATTATCAGCACCAGAATTAAGAGGTGCCTATATGTTACTGGATGAACCTTCGGTAACAGGAACAGCTAATATAGTTATGGCAGCAGTGCTGGCAGAAGGTGTTACACAGATCTACAATGCAGCCTGTGAACCATACCTACAGCAACTTTGCAGTATGCTTAACCGGATGGGTGCGAAAATAGAGGGCATCGGCAGTAACCTCTTAACAATAGAAGGCGTTAATAAACTCAACGGAACCGAACACCGTATGTTGCCAGACATGATTGAGATTGGTAGTTTTATTGGTCTGGCAGCAATGACGCAAAGCGAGCTTACCATTAAAAATGCAGGTGTAGAACACCTGGGTATCATTCCGGAAAAATTCAGTCAGCTTGGTATTCAGTTTTCCGTCAAGGGCGATGATATTTATATTCCTGCACAGGATGTTTATGAGATACAGACTTATATGGATGGCGGTATACTCACCATTTCCGATCATCCCTGGCCTGGTTTTACACCCGACTTACTCAGTATTGTACTGGTAGTGGCCACACAGGCAAGGGGTAGTGTACTCGTGCACCAGAAAATGTTTGAGAGTCGTTTGTTCTTTGTAGATAAGCTGATAGATATGGGTGCGCAAATTATTCTCTGCGACCCGCACAGGGCCACTGTTATCGGTTTGGGCAGAAAGAATAACCTGCGTGGTATAACCATGAGTAGTCCGGATATACGCGCCGGACAGGCACTGCTTATTGCCGCATTAAGTGCGGAAGGGAAAAGTGTGATACAGAATATTGAACAGATTGACCGTGGCTACCAGCAGATTGATGAACGTTTGAGAAAAATTGGTGCTGATATTACACGTATTTAATAATTGGAATCAGGATTTGGACGGGAGTTTAACGATTGATACCCAGTAATCTTCAATACTACGGATTACATCCATGAATTTATCAAGGTCAACAGGTTTTACCACGTAACAGTTGGCATGGTTTGCATACGATTCATGTATATCAGCATCAGCCGAAGAAGTGGTTAACATGATGACGGGAATAATTTTTAATGCCGGGTCGTTTTTCATGGTGCTTAATACTTCTTTCCCGTCAATTTTTGGCAGGTTGATATCCATTAAAATGATATCAGGTGATGGCACATTTGTATAGTTTCCCTGTTTTCGCAGGTAATCCAGTGCCTCTTCACCATCGCGCACTACTTTTATCTGGTTTCGGATTTTGGCCTCTTTAAACGCTTCAATTGTAAGTTGAATATCTCCTTCATTGTCTTCTACCAGCAAAATTTCAAGGTCCTGAAAAGCTGACATATAACATAGTTTTAAGTGATTATTTATTTAGGCATACTAAAGAAAAAGCAACTGCCTTTTCCTTCCTACGATTCAACCCAGATTTCGCCATGATGCCGCTCGACAATTTTTTTGCAGATAGCCAGCCCGATACCCGTTCCGGAATAGTTATTAACGGGGTGTAAGCGCTGAAACACTACAAATATTTTTTCGAAATATTTTGGATTAATTCCAATACCATTATCTCTTACAAAAAAGACATAACGACCTGCTTCTTCCAAGCAGCCAATTTCAATATGGGGGGGGTGTTCACTTTTATATTTGATTGCATTACCTATCAGATTCTGTAACAACTGTTGCAATTGTGTGGCATTACCCTGAACTACCGGTAAGCGATCAATTATTAAAGTTATTCCTTCTTTTTCAAATCTCGATTCAAAAATTTGAACCACCTGTTGCGCAACGGTATTCATATCAACCGGCTGAAAATGCTCAGCTACGGTGGCTACGCGCGAATAAGAGAGCAGGTCGAGTATTAGTCTTTTCATTCTTTCTGCGCCACCTACTGCAAAATTAATGTACTCCCTTGCTTTATCGTCGAGCTTTCCGGTGTATTGTTTGTCTAATAGTTGCAGAAAACTACTTACCATACGAAGGGGTTCCTGTAAATCGTGAGAAGCTACATATGCAAAACGTTCAAGTTCTGCATTTGACCTGGCCAGTTCGGAAGCACGTTTTTCCAAAACAACGTTGAGATCATATAATTGCTGCTCAGAACGTTTCAGTGCAGAAATATCCTGAGTGGAGCCAATCATGCGAACGGCTTTGCCATCTTTGTTCCTGATTACATAACCACGATCATATACATGGGCATAACTACCATCTTTTCTTTCAAACCTGTATTCATCTTCCCAGTACTGATCGGCAGTTGTTTGTAACATTATTTCCCTCCTCTCCATTACCCTATTGATATCATCAGGATGTACATGCTTACGCCAGAAATCATTATCGGCACTTGCCGTTACCGTATCATACCCAAACAATTTCTGTAACCCGTCGCCTGAGCGAGTAACTGCACCTGTTCGCATATCCCAGTCCCAGATGGCATCACTGGTAGCTTTTGCCACGAGTTCATATCTTTCATTTGATCTGCGTGTTGCCGTTTCTGCTTTTTTTCTTTCTGTTATATCCCTGATAAAGGCACAGAAAAATGATTCATTATCCTGCTGAATGGGTAATACTGTTAGTTCAACCGGGAAGTTTACACCATCACGATTAATGGCACTGAGCTCGAGTAATACATTTAATGCAGGTCGTTTACCGGTTATTTTATACTGCTCCATACCATGATCGTGCATAGAACGATAGGGTTCGGGGATAATGATACTAGACAGGCGTTTACCCATTACTTCTTCCTGTTTCCAGCCAAAAATCTGTTCGGCCTGTGGGTTCCAGAAAGTAATCATGCCTTCTGTATCAATACATATAATGGCATCCAGTGCGGCATTCATTATCAGCCTTCTTTTTTCTTCACTATCACGAATCAGCGCATCGGTTTTCCTTCTTTCTGTTACATCTCTTTCAACGGATACCCAGTGTGTATACCACCCTGCTTCATTGGCAACCGGTGCCACTGTAAAATTGTTCCAGAAAGGCTCACCATTCTTTTTATAGTTCAGTACTTCTATATCGCAGGGCTCCCATTTTTTGAGCGCTTTTTTAAGACGCGCTAGTTCCTGTTGATCTGTATCGGGGCCTTGTAAAATACGGGGAGTTTTCCCTATGACTTCCTCTGCAGTATAACCTGTCATGCGGGTAAAGGCTTCATTTACATAGAGTATTTTGGGACCTGTTCCTTCAACAGGTTCTGCTTCAGTTATGAGTATGGCATCATTGGTATTTGTGATGACCATATTCATTAGGTGTGACTTTTCTTCTTCAGCCTTTTTCTGGGTTATATCATTACGGATGGCTACAAACTGATAAGGTTTTCCATTTTCGTTTAGAAAAGGAACAATAGTTGTATCAACCCAGTAATAGCTACCTGTTTTGGTTTTATTTTTAATTTCACCCCTCCATACTTTTCCATTAGCGATTGTAAACCACAAATTCTTCAGGAATGACTTCGGATGATGTCCTGAGTTGATGATGCGGTGATCTTGCCCTATTAATTCTTCTTTTGTATACCCCGAAATAGCACAGAAATTATCATTGACATATTGGATAATCCCTTTTTGATTTGTAATAGCAACAATACTGGACTGATCTAAAGCAAATTTGTAGTCGGAGATTTCCTTTATTTTTTCAACCAGTTCACTGTTTACATTTTCCAGTGTTTGTTGGTAACGTTTATTTTCAGAAATATCTCTTCCATAACAGGCAACACCGATAATTTCCTCTTTACTTATAATCGGATTAAAACTCACATCTGTCCATTCGCCGGACTGACCCTTCAGTTCCGGCGTATAAATTTCATGTACAAAAAATTCGCCTGATAAAGCCTGTTCATATAATTTCTTCCAGGATAGAATAAACGATTGGGGGAAATGAGATTCCAGCAGCACATTATCACCGCTTTGCAATTTTTTCCCTGTCTGCATTTCAAGAGACCGAATAAAAGACTGGTTTGCAGTAATAAGCTTCAGGTTCCTGTCAACGCTCCAGATCAGATCATTGGTGTTATTTATCAGCGCTTCTCTATTATTACGCTCAAATCTACTTTCTTCTTCAGCATTTACTTTATCCGTTATATCATTAACCAGTACAAGAACAGATGCTTTATTATTGTGTATGATATGGTGTGCGGTTATTTCTACATATACTAACTCTCCATTTTTCTTAATGTGACGCCATTTATCATGATGTATAAGATAATTTCCCTTTCTTTGTTTCAAAGAAATTTTCACTCTTTCAATATCAGCTTCGGGTCTTATCTGCATAATGGTCATGGAAAGAAACTCATCCCGGCTATAACCATATTTAAGAATAGCCGCATCATTCACCTCCATAAACTGATAAGTAGTTTCATCATATATCCACATGGGCATGGGATTGGTATAAAACAGTTTTTTATACCTTTCTTCCGATTCGGCCAGTGCCTGAAGGGTTTCCATTTCCTCAAATACCTGTTCTGTAATATCATCAACAGAGTTTATAATTTGTGTTACATTATTCTTTTTATCCAGTACAGGTGTATTCGTAATTTTCCAGTACCGCTCTAGAAATAAACCAGTTCCATCATTACTGGGAATATCATACCTCAACCGCTGTGTTTCATTAGACTGTTTTGTTGCAACAGTTTCGCGGAATAAATTAATCAGTTTGTTTTTCCCCTCCCGGTTATGCAATCCTGAGGTATCCGGAAAAATGCTAAACACCGGTTCTCCAATGAGTTTTATACCGGCGGTTTTTGTTGCTTTTATGTATGCTTTATTGGCTGCAATAATGGTATATGCAGGATCGTCCGGTGCCAGTAAGAGGTACATACCGGGTAGATTATCAAAAACAAGTTGAAACTCCTTTGTCGTCATAGCAAGCAATTTGCTAAACAGATATAGTACAAAGCACCTGCCATATACTATAAAACACCAATCAATATAAGCCATTTTATCGTTTCTCGAAAATGTTTATATGATCCGGGTTTACAGATATAAAACCTGATCGGTTTATGTTTGCAGTATGAACACATTTGAAATTTTTCAGGAAATCGTTACCGGCAGAAGAAGCAGTAAGCCTTCTTTAATGAATGGAAAAAAGATTGACCCGGCTTCTGTTCAGCAGTTATTAGAACTGGCAGATTGGGCACCAACACATGGAAGAACCGAACCTTGGCGTTTTGTGGTATATTCAGGAGAAAGCCTGAAAGTTTTCTGCCAGCAACATGCAGATCTTTATAAGGCACATACCGATGCTGATAAATTTACCACTGCTAAATACCAGGGTATTATTCAAAACGGCGAAAAAATTTCTCATCTCATTCTGGTATACATGAAACGGCAGCCAACCCAAAAAATTCCCTTAATAGAAGAAATTGCAGCTACTGCTGCGGCTGTTGAACATATTTTACTGGGTGCCCATGCGCTTGGTATTGCTACTTTATGGAGTACCGGAGGTATGACACACCACGAAAGCATGAAAAATATGCTGGGGCTTGCCGATGATGATCTTGTAATGGGTTTATTATACCTGGGTTACACAGATGAAACAACGACTGATGGAAAAAGAAACATTCCGCTTTCAGAAAAAACTACCTGGCACAGCTGAGTTTTCTTCTCTGCGAAATCTCTTTAACTCCTGCGGCTCTGCGGTGCATCTACTCCGCAGAGCCGTAGTTTTACAATGAAAAACAAACCCCTTTTCAGGCTTCTGAAAATTCTGTTTCTTTGCGCATGCAAGCAATCAAGGGTAAACTCATCATCATAACAGCACCTTCGGGATCGGGTAAAACTTCTATTACACATTACCTGCTCAATAAATACCCCCTGCTTTGCTTTTCCATTTCTGCGGCAACACGCTCACCCAGGGGAAAGGAAAAAGACGGAGTAGATTATTATTTTATTAGCCCTGAAACTTTTCAGCAGAAAATAAAGGAGGAATCTTTTGTTGAATGGGAAATGGTATACGAGGGAAAATATTATGGTACCCTGAAAAGCGAACTGGATCGTATCTGGAATGAGGGGCGCGTTCCTGTTCTTGATATTGATGTTAAAGGCGCCATTCATGTACAGCAACAATTTGAAGGAAGCTGCCTCTCTATATTTATACAGCCTCCCTCTGTAGAAGAATTAAAACGCCGCTTGGAAAGTCGTGGTACCGAAACGCCTGAAAGCCTTGCTACCAGAGTAAATAAAGCCAGTTATGAGATTTCTTTCAGTCATCATTTTCATCATACCATTGTTAACGATGAGCTTCAGAAAGCCTGCCTTGCAACAGAATCTTTGATCAAAGATTTCTTAGGTTGGTAACGATGTTTGCCTAAATTTAGGTACATCAATATGTTTTATTATGTCATTTCAGAACATAACCATTCTTATTACAGGTGCCAGTCGTGGTATTGGTAAAGCCATTGCTTTACGCTTGGCAAAAGAAGGCGCCAATATTGTAGTAGCCGCCAAAAGTGTAACGGAAGATCCGCGACTGGGGGGCACTATTTTTTCTGCTGCTGAAGAAATAGAAGCTGCAGGTGGTAAGGCGCTGGCAGTTCAGGTTGATATAAGACATGAAGAACAGATTCAATCGATGGTTGAGCAGGCAGTAGCAAAATTTGGTGGAATTGATGTAGTGATTAACAATGCCTCAGCTATTCAGCTTACACCCACTGAACAAACAGAAACAAAACGTTTCGACCTGATGCACAGCATTAATGTGAGAGGCACTTTTCTGGTAGTAAAACATTGTATCCCCTGGTTAAAAAAAGGGAACAATCCCCATATCATAACCTTATCGCCTCCCATCAGTCTGCAACCTAAATGGTTGGGTGGACATATTGCCTATACCCTCACCAAGTACAATATGAGTATGCTGGCTTTGGGTTGGGCAGCAGAATTTAAAGGGGCGGGTATTGCTTCGAATGCTTTATGGCCCAGAACCACCATCGATACAGCCGCAGTGCGTAACCTGCTTGGCGGCGAAGCCCTGGCCAAAATGAGCCGGACACCAGAAATAATAGCCGATTCGGTTTTTTATATCCTTCAGAAAACAGGTTTAAGCTGCACAGGTAACACTTTTATTGATGAAGAACTGCTTGCTGCGGAAGGTATTACAGATTTAGATAAATATGCTGTTGTACCCGGGGGGCAGTTGTACAATGACCTGTTTGTATAGCAGTTCGTCTACTTTTATTGATTGTTAATCTACTTTTAAGCGCAGATACTGGCATTTTTTAGAAAATAGTAGTAATATCGTATACCCCCTGATGCGAAATACTGCTTTAATACTCATTTTGACGGTTTTTATGGCCGTATCTGCACATGCACAATTTCATGGTCATTGTGGTGATTTTCGTTATACAATAGAGGGTAAACTGATTAGTTCAGTGGATGTCAATGAAGCTGGCAATAATAATAGTATTACCGTAAAAACCTATTATAAGGTTGATGAAAAAAATGAGTATATCTGGTTCTGGATAGAAGAAACTGAGGCGGGGAAGGTAAGAGTCGGTAAATATATAAGCCTGTGGACTCGCCTGTCTGAATTAAGTACTAACAGTTTTGATAATAATAAGCCTTCCGAGATACTGGTTAGACTAAAAAGCGATCAGCAGTTTTTTTTTACGACAATGTACACTACACAAAAAAAGGGACCCCAATATGAGGTCCGTAATAAATTCCTGATTCGTTTTAAAAATGACCGGGAAGCCATTGCCTTTGCTGATGAAGTAAAGCAATTCGTTCCCGTGTTCAACTAGCAATTATTCCACCTGCTTTTCCGGCCTCATTTGGGGAAACAACAATACATCCTGAATGGAAGACTGATTGGTCATCATCATACACAAACGATCAATACCAATGCCGATTCCAGAAGTTGGTGGCATACCATATTCAAGCGCACGAAGAAAATCATGATCAATAAACATCGCTTCATCATCGCCACGCTCCATCAGTTTTAACTGCTCCTCAAACCGTTCACGCTGATCGATGGGGTCGTTCAGTTCAGAATAAGCATTGGCTATTTCTTTTCCGTTTACCATCAACTCAAATCTTTCCACCAATCCGTTTTTAGTACGGTGTTTTTTAGTGAGTGGGCTCATTTCAACCGGGTAATCAATAATGAATGTGGGTTGAATGAATGTATGCTCACTAGTGGCCCCAAAAATTTCATCTATCAATTTGCCTTTGCCAATATTGCCAGGCACATCTATCTTCAGTTGTTTACAAACCTCTCTCAAACCGGCTTCATCCATAGCACTCACATCAACCCCGGTATTTTCCTTAATGGCGTCATGAATACTTATTCTTTTAAAAGGGGCTTTAAAACTGATCGTTTTATCACCCAACGGTACATCGGTGGTACCATGTAATGCGATAGCTATTTTTTCAAAAAGCTGTTCGGTTATTTCCATCATCCAGAAATAATCTTTGTAAGCAGTATACCATTCCAGTACGGTAAACTCGGGGTTATGTGTTCTGTCCATACCCTCATTCCTGAAATTGCGGCTAAACTCATATACCCAGTCGAAACCACCCACAATCAAACGTTTCAGGTATAGTTCATTGGCTATTCGGAGATAAAAGGGAACGTCCAGTGCATTGTGATGCGTTATAAAAGGACGGGCTGCAGCACCACCAGGAATAGCCTGTAATACAGGTGTATCTACTTCCAGTGCTCCCTGTTCATTCAGGAAAGTACGGATGGTATTTATGAGTTTGGTACGTTTAACAAAAGTATCTTTTACGTCGGGATTGATAATCAGGTCGGCATATCGTTGACGATACCTGAACTCAGGGTCGGTAACTGCATCAAATACATTCCCTTCTTCATCGCGTTTTACTACGGGAAGTGGTTTGAGCGATTTGGCCAGCATGGTAAATGTTTGCGCATGAACAGAGGTTTCTCCTGTTTTGGTAATAAATGCAAAACCAGTTACACCAATGATGTCGCCAAGATCCAGGCCATGTTTAATGACATGGTCCCAGAATGACTTATCCTCTTCCGGACAAATATCATCACGCTTTACATACAGTTGTATAATACCCTTGCTGTCCTGTATCTTGATAAAGAACACTTTTCCTTTATCGTTTATACTCATTACCCTTCCTGCCACACAAATACCGGCAAATGAATCCTTGGTTTCTTCTGAGTAATTCTCTTTAATATCTGTTGAATAGTGACTAACGGGGTACAGGGCTGCCGGGAAGGGGTCGATACCTGCTTCCTGTAATTTGGCCAGTTTCTCCCGGCGAATCAGTTCCTGCTCCGATAAATGTGCTTGACTCATATAAATACTACGGTTACGTAAAGAGCAGCAAAATTAACGCTTAGCACGCAAGATTGGTGAAAGATTAGCGGATTATTAAGCAGCTTACCGGGTTTAGTTTTCTTTAGATACCAGGTAAATGTCGGGGTTATGTATCTGCATGATACGGCCTGTGAAGTTATCCGGTACCTGTTCCCAACCAAACTGACTATACAAGCCATGGGCATCACTGGTAAAGAGTAACCATCGCCTTAGTCCCTGTAAATCGGGATGTGCGTGTATAGTTTTCATCAACCATTTCGACAAACCCTTACCTCTATGATCAGGTAAAATAAATACGTCTGCGAGATAGGCAAAACTGGTTGTATCGGTAATTACACGGGCAAACCCAATTTGTGACTCCGTTTCAAAAACCCCAAAACAAAGAGAATGGCCGACTGATTTTCGGACCAGTTCTACCGGAATATTTTTAGCCCAATAAGAGTCTTCAGACAGGTAGCGATGAATCATTCCAATATCCATTGCATCCCGGTCGGTAGTAATGAAATAAACACCGTTTTGTGCGATAACAGATTTATTCATGAAACAATTGTTTATACAAAGATGATTTTGAGAGACTAACCAAATCGCCTGGCTGCATTCCGTCGATGGTTAACTGTTCAATCCTGTAACGGATCAATCTCAGGGTTGGAAAACCAACACTTGCTGTCATTTTTCTTACCTGCCTGTTTTTGCCTTCTGTTAAGCTGATGCTCACCCATGGTGCAGGAATTTCTTTACGAAAACGAATGGGTGGATTTCGAACCGGAACGAGGGGCGCTGTTTCAAAACCATACACTTCGGCAGGTGCCGTTGTATGTTGTTTCCCGTCAACAGCAATGGTTACACCTTTAGCAAGTTGCGTAATTGCTTCATGTGTTATGGCACCATCAACCTGTACCCAATATTCTCTTTCGTGTTTAAATTTCGGATGCAGTAAACGATGATTCAGTTGCTTATCATTAGTCAGTATCAACAATCCCTCACTGTCATGATCCAGTCTGCCAACGGGATATACATCTGTTGGTACCTGAAAAAAATCTGCAAGTGTTTGCTTTCCTTCAACAGGTGAAAACTGCGATTGAACGAGGTAAGGTTTATAGATGATGAAGTAGTGATTCATGTAAAACAAAAGTCCCGCAGAAGCGAGACTTTGTATATGGATGGGTTAGTAAGTACTGGGAAATAAATTTCCCTACACAATATTAAAAATAGTTTCATCGAAAGCAAAAATTTTTTTAAACAATTTTATTCACATTTTAGGAGCAGTTGTGAATAGCAGCTTAGTTTAAGAGCACCAGACAGGTTGTTTTTTAGGTTATGTAAGTAATTGAGATTATACTGAACACGAAATATTAATCTGCTGTAATATTGATGAACAAAGGGTTTCATAAGATGATCTTTTCAGGCATAAACAATCAGTTAGCAATAAAAAAACTGTATGTCTGTAAAAAATAAGCAGTTTTTTACGTTAAAACCCAACTAAAATAATTTCTCATCAAAGCCGCTCGTTACCTTTGATTTTAACAAAAAAAGGGCATATGAAGTTTCCTGCACCCGTTTCTGCCAGCCATATCGCATCATTGATCGATGCGAAGATCAAAGGAAATCCCGAAGCGATGATTACCGGTATCAATGAAATTCATAAGGTAGAAAGTGGTGACCTGGTTTTTGTGGACCATCCAAAATACTATGATAAATGCCTGAACAGTGCTGCTGATTTTATCATTATCAATACCATTGATGTAGTTGTTCCTGAAGGAAAAACCATTTTAATAACTGATGAACCTTTTGAAGCCTATTTAAAAATTGTACAACAGTTCCGACCATTTACACCTGCACAAACAAGTATCAGTACTAGTGCTGTTATTGGGGAGGGTTCAGTTGTAATGCCCAATTGTTTTATTGGAGAACAGGTAGTGATCGGAAAACCTTGTATCATCCATCCGAATGTAACAATACTCAATCATACGATAATCGGCGATCATGTAGTAATACAATCCGGCACAGTAATCGGCAGCGATGCCTTCTATTACAATACTAAAAAAGATCGCGACGTATGGTTTAAAAAAATGGTCAGCTGCGGCAATGTGGTTATTGAAGACCATGTTGAAATAGGTGCAGGCTGTACCATTGATCGTGGAGTAACTGCCGAAACCCGGATCGGGAAAGGCACTTGTATGGATAATATGGTTCATATTGGTCACGATACTACTGTCGGCAAAAACTGTTTATTTGCTGCACAGGTAGGTATTGCGGGTGGAACCATCATTGAAGATGGTGTTACACTTTGGGGGCAGGTGGGTGTAAGTAAAACCTTAACCATCGGCGCCAATGCAGTAGTGCTGGCTCAAAGTGGTGTTCCCTCTTCATTGGAAGGCGGAAAAACCTACTTCGGCTACCCCGCCGAAGATGCTTCACTAAAAAGAAGAGAGCTGGTATGGATTAAAAGAATACCGGAATTATGGAAAAAAGTGATGGAGGGAGGTGCTAAGTGAGTAGTGAATAGTGAGTAGTCAGTATAAAAACTCACTACTGACTACTCACTACTCACTATTAAACCCTACTTCAACTGATTATAATTCGGTACATACTTTTCTGCCTTCAATATTCTCAGTAAATCTTTCTCCAGTGTTTCAACCGGGTACTCGATTATTCGCCCGATTTCTAGCTGGTTTTCATAAACGATCATTGTTGGAACCCTTTTGATATTTTTTCCCGCTTCTTCATGTTGCGGGCTCTGCTTATAGGCCTCTGCAGTATTGTTTACAAAAATCAGTTTTACTTTCTGAATATCGAAACCTGCTATCTCCAGTAACTTAAGCATCCGCGGTACCTCTCTTCTACTGTCGCCGCACCAGGTACCCAGGAATATTTCAATGAACTTATTTTTTAATAAAGGCACAAGAGAATGGGCAACTGAAGTATCGGGTTGATAGGTATTAAACCCGGGTATAAACCATTGTTGAAACGCTCCCTGTCTGAGCATCGAAATATTGCAATGACCCAGTAACATAGCATCGCCATTGGCGTTTTTTATTTCAGTATTGGCAAAAACTGTTGGCGCCTGTGCATGTGCAGGCGAAAAGGTAGTGGTCATGCATATTGCAGCCACAACCCATATCAATGATTTCATTGTAGATAGATTAAAGGTTTGAATAAATAAATGGTTCCGGTAAACCGGAACTACACAACGTTGTATTTATTTATCCAAGGGGTGGATGGAAAACAGCAGCTAAAAAGGGAGTGGGTAGCTGAAATGAAAGAGTGCTGCTCTTTATTAAATCAGAGCAGGCATTTATATTTCTAACAACAATACTTTTCTCTGTGGTAAATTTCCAGTCTGTTTTAAACTGGATGTCTTTTTGTTTTTCTGTTGCGGGAATACCATCGGTATCTGTATCGGCCGTAAGCATACAATCGCACCAGCTTTGATCGGCGATGGTGAGGGCCAGAGCAGAACATTCTGCATAAGCCAAAAATTTAGCTACCTGTGGTGCATAGAGCGATAAGGATAATATAATAGTTACCAGGTATTTCATCACCTGCTACAAGGTACTTTAAATTATTACGATGAAGATTATGGAAGCTGATATTTAACTTTTAGCTCCCTGCAAATACGGTCTATAGAAGTTTCTGCAGATGTATAGGAGAAAGCCGGGAGCAGTTTCAGCAATTTGGTATTATTGAAATTCACTTTTGCCTGCGCCGTTCTTGCCGTTTCTTTGGTCAGAAGAGGCGATTTACCTGTAAACCATGATTTAATAGCTTCGATGCGCCATACGATAGCGGCCATAAGAGGACTTACTTTCCGGGAAGGTAATTTTTTACCAAACCCCCGTGCAATCATATTAAAAATGGTGCGATAAGGAATATTTGCACCACTTACAATAAAACGCTGGTCGCTGATATTACTCTTCATCAGTTCAATCATTACTGTCACCACATCTTCCACATCCACAAAACCGCTTACTCCTTCTGTATACCACGGAAATTCATCATAAGCCGATTTGAAGATAGCGGTTGATCCGCTGCTCCAGTCGCCGGCACCAAGTATGATAACGGGATTTACAATTACCGCATTCAATCCTTCTCCTATGCCTCTCCATACTTCCATTTCGGCGAGGTATTTGCTTTTACCATATTCGCTGTTACTGGTTTCGGGGGTCCAGTTCATGCTTTCATCTATGGCTACATCTTCACGTATGCGGCCGAGTGCGGCAACCGAACTCATAAAAACCATTTTCTGCACGCCGGCATCCAATGCCGCATTCACCACATTTGCCGTACCCTCTACATTTACATGCTGTAATTGTTTTTTTTGATCCGGGTTGAATGAAACAACAGCAGCACAATGATATACCTCTTGTATCTGTTGCATGGCTTCTTCTATTGACAGAATGTCTAGGATATCAGCCCGTACCCATTCAACCTGATTTGAAATATCAGAAGATGGAATGGAAGACCGGTAAGTGGCGCGCACTTTTTGTCCGCTCTGAACCAGTCGCCTTAGCAAGTGAGTACCCACCAAACCTGTAGCGCCGGTAACAAGAATCATGAAATTAGTTTGAACGAAGATAAACGAATGTGTTGGGATATAGCTTTACCTGCTATGAGCATTTATTACAAAGACCACTTACTATAAGGTCGTTCTGTGTGGCGGTAAAACCAGCTGGTAATTCAACTTTGGGTACGGTTACATGATCGAGGCAATAAGTGGTACCACACTCATCACACATAAAATGAACATGATCGTCGTGGTGATGACCAGCCGAACATTCATCTTTACAAAGTGCATAACGTACAGAATTATCGGTAGTAGGAATAGTATGAATAATACCTTTCTCTACAAATGTCTGTAGTGTTCTATAAATAGTTACCCGATCGAATTCTGTTCCACTCTTGTGTTCTATATCGGCATGCGCCAATGCGCCATTTGAATCAAGAAAATTTGAGAGGATTTTTTTCCTGCTGTCTGTAATACTGAGATGATTTTTCTTCAGTAAGTCAACTATACGCTCATTCATAAATATTACTCCTTACTGTGGGTTATTGGTAAAAATGCCATTGACAAAATTACCAGACCCTTTTTCTTTTAATAGTGTGGCTATATCTTTCTTAAGTTTCTCCAGTTCTTCGGTTTTTAGTCCGTCATAAATCTGTCCACGCACTTTCCCGTTCTTATCAACAAGCGCAAAAAACTGTGTGTGTATGAACTGGTCCTCAATTTTTTCAAAATTATTTTTAGGATCATCGAGTAAGTAAGAGTTTCTGGCCATCTTGTAGAGGCTGTCTTTTCTACCCGTTAATAAGACCCATTTTTTTGTATCAATTTTCATAGAGTCGGCATACACTTTTAATCTCGCTACCGAATCGGTTTCCGGATCACTGGTATGGGCCATTATCACAAAATCCGGATGATCTTTGTACGTTTCATAGATATTTTTTATTCCCACATGCATTTTAGGACAGATTCCCTTGCAGGTAGTGAAGAAATATTCTACAACGGTCACTTTACCCAGGAGGTCTTTTTCCGTAACAGGCACACCATCCTGGTTTTTAAACATAAAGGGTTTTACATAACTCAGCTGTGCCAGTTTTACCTTCCAGTTATCTGTTCCGCGGAAAAGGAAATAATAGAAAGCTGCTACCAGAACGGCAAAAAACAACAGGTACCCGATTAATTTTCTACTCATAACTCATCTATATCACAAAGTTACACCCCAATCAGTTCAGAAAGGGGATAGAAAAAAAGCTTAAAATAAATTTTGCAACATTGTTGCATTGAAATATATTTGCAGCTGCATGAATTTCAAGATCAATTGGGACGCTTTTGGTATTGCCACTTCGCTGGCCTGCGCCATTCATTGTGCTTTACTACCGCTCTTTTTAAGCAGTCTGCCTTTATTTGGATACAACATTATTGAGAACAACTGGTTTGAATATGGTATGATTGCTCTGGCATTTGCTGTAGGAACTTATTCATTATACCATGGCCGTAAAAAACATCACCACAGCTGGTTACCGATGGTTTTTTTTACGATTGGAATTATTTTATTACTCAGTAAAGTTATATGGCATCATTGGGAACTCTGGTTGCTCATACCGGCAGTGTTATTTATTATTACAGCTCACTACCTCAACTACCGGATGTGCAGGTCGCATAACCATGCACACAGCGATGACTGTGATCACTAAATGCTTTTCATTCTTATTTCGCAATCCTTGCAAACGATCACGATGTTTTCTGCGAAACGTGGGCTCACGCTTGATTTCAGGCCGTTTACTTCTATCTCAATCAACTCATCATACGGTTGCCTCGACAACACTTTAATTGGCTGATTCATCCGTAAGCCTACTTTATCGACATATTGTAAAAAAGTAGCGGAATTGTCTTTAACACCTACCATTTTACATTGATGCCCTACCTGCTCTTCATTCAGTGTTTTCTTTGCGGGTATTTTCATTTCGCCCGATGCAGTAGGAATTACATCGCCATGCGGATCGAATGAAGGGTAATTCAATAACTGATCGAGTCGGTCAATGAGTTTCGGGCTTTGAATATGTTCCAGTTGTTCTGCTACTTCATGTACTTCATCCCAGGTAAAACCAAGGTGTTCATATAAAAAAGTTTCCCATAAGCGGTGTTTACGAACTACTTCTACAGCCCTTTTTTTCCCTTCCGCCGTTAAGGATGACTTACCGTATTTCTCGTAGTGTATCAGCTGTTTTTCACGCAGTTTCTTGAGCATATCATTAGCCGTAGCAGGTTTTACACCCAGTTGGGCGGCCAGTTCGTTGGTGCATGCTTCAGCTTTATCCTCCTGTTCAAACGTTAGCTGTAAAAGAGCCTTCAGGTAATTCTCTTCTGTAGTTGATAACATAACGCAAAGATAAAAGAAAAGACAAACTATTTTTGTTAGATTAGTCTAACATTTGTAATTTCGCGCATCGAACTATTATAGTTTCCTGTTATGAAATCGTTTTTGAGTATTTTATTGATATCGATAACCCAACTGGCATGGGCCCAACAGTCAACTGTATCGGGTAAAGTGAGTTCATTGGGAAAAGGGATCGAAACGGTTTCAATCAGATTACTCAATAACCCCATTCAAACAATTTCTGATAGTAATGGATTATACAGTCTGCATATACCTACACCGGGTACTTATACCCTAATTGCGGAGAGAGTTGGTTATGAGCCTTACAGAAAAAAAATTCAGCTAAAAGCTAATGAGTTACTGATCATTGATATATCCTTAAAGGCAATTGATTTTGCGATTCCTGATGTAGTAGTTACAGGTACACTTAAAGAAGTCAGAAAAACAGAAAGCCCGGTTCCTGTTGAAGTTTTTACACCTACATTCTTCCGAAAAAATCCTACCCCAAATATTTTTGATGCATTGCAACAAGTTAACGGTGTGAGACCACAGTTAAACTGCAATATTTGTAATACAGGTGATATTCATATCAACGGCCTCGAAGGGCCCTATACCATGGTTTTAATTGATGGTATGCCCATCGTTAGCAGCTTGTCTACTGTTTATGGCTTATCAGGCATACCTAATGCATTGATTGAAAGAGTTGAAATAGTAAAAGGTCCTGCTTCGTCATTGTACGGAAGCGAGGCGGTAGGCGGCCTTATTAATATCATCACCAAAAATGCACAACACGCTGCCAAATTTTATGCAGATTACATGCACACAAGCTGGAACGAAAAAAATGCGGATCTGGGCTTTGTAGTTCAGCCTTCTAAAAATATTCGTTTGCTAACAGGAGTAAACGCATATCTATATAGTAATCCAATTGATAATAACAACGATGGTTTTACAGATGTAACCCTTCAAAAAAGGATTTCTGTTTTTCAGAAATGGTCTGTCTCAAGAAAAGAAAATCGCTTATTCAGTTTTGCTGCACGTTATTATAATGAAGACCGATGGGGTGGTGATATGCGCTGGAATACAAAGTTCAGAGGTGGCGACAGCATATATGGTGAAAGCATTTATATAAGGAGGTGGGAGCTAACCGGTCAGTACCAACTACCCACTAAAGAAAAATTGCTGTATTCAGTTTCGTATAATTCGCATCAGCAAGACAGCCGTTATGGCACTACTTCCTATATAGCTGATCAGCAGATTCTTTTCCACCAGCTTACCTGGGATAAAAAACTTGGTAAGCATGATCTACTTTCGGGTCTTGCTGTTCGTTATACTTATTATGATGATAATACACCTGCTACTGCAAGTTCAGCTCCTTTGAACCCTAAAAATGTGCCACAAAAAACGTGGTTGCCGGGTGCTTTTGTACAGGATGAAATAAAATTCGGTCAGCAACAATTGTTAATGGGGTTACGCTACGATCGCCATTCCATTCATGGTAATATTATTACACCAAGAATAGCATACAAGTGGAAAATTGATGAGAACCAGAGTTTACGCCTCAATGCCGGAACAGGTTTCAGGGTGGTAAACTTATTTACGGAAGACCATGCAGTCCTAACAGGAGCAAGAAAAATAGTAATCAGAAATGAATTGAAGCCTGAACGCTCTTACAATGTAAAACTCAACTTCACCAAGAAAATGTTGACCCGTAACGGAACTATTGTTGGGTTTGATTTTTCAGTATGGTACACCCATTTTAATAACCGTATTATTGGCGATTATGAAACCAATCCGAATGAGATTAACTATGATAATCTTAAAGGTTATGCAGTAAGCAAAGGTATTACACTAAACACAGACTTCAGTTTACTGAATGGATTAAAAGGTATGGCAGGAATTACTATACAGGATGTATCACTTGTAGAAAACGGTATTAAAACGCAACAGATACTTACAGAAAAAATTACAGGTACCTGGTCTGTATCATATAAAATAAAACCCTGGAACCTTGCCGTCGATTATACTGGTAACTTTTACGGCCCCATGCGTTTACCTTTACTCGGTCCGCTTGATCCGCGTAAACCTAACTCGCCTTTGTGGAGCTTACAGAATATTCAGTTTGTTTTCTCGGGTCTGAAACAAATAGAAATTTATGGCGGAATAAAAAACTTACTCAATTGGACTCCTAATAAAGGCAACCCTTTTTTAATTGCGCGCACAACCGATCCTTTTGATAAAAAAGTACAGTATGCTGCAAACGGTCAAATAACGGCAACAGCTGAAAACCCTTATGCACTTAGCTTTGATCCCACATATGTGTATGCACCAAATCAAGGTATAAGGCTATTTATTGGTGGAAGGATTTCTCTGAAATAGAAGCCTGTTAATTTTTGAGCGGAAGGCTAAGATTTCCATAACCCTGTATAGTAAAATTGTAGGCTATACGACTGGCGCATCGCCTGTCTTTTACTAAAAAATATCATTGCATTTTCTTAATAATCTCCCGAAATTTGTTTACACAAAGGTTCGAGGTTTACTATTTGTACCGGAAAGAAGGCTATATAAATAATGTATTGCATTAAGCAAACAGTTTTATAATAATTCATTCCGTTTAAATGAAACCAACAAAGAACAATTACAAAAGTCTGCTCAAAAATATTGGTCAGGCTATCGAGACAGCAAGACAGAGTGCTGTTAAAGCTGTAAACACAGCATTGGTTCAGGTTAATTGGGAAATTGGCAGACACATTATTGAATTTGAGCAGGATGGACAGGAAAGAGCAGTATACGGAAGCGACCTGCTGGCAAGGCTTTCAAAGGATTTAAGTTTACTCCATGGAAAAGGATTTGGCAGACGAAATGTATTGGATATGCGCAGGTTTTACCTGGCTTATCAAAAATGGCAGACAGTGTCTGCCATTTTAAGCTGGAGTCATTTTATTGTGCTATTGAGCATCTCAGATAACAAAGCAAGAAAATTTTATGAGAAACAGGCAATTCATGAAAACTGGTCTAAACGTGAGTTAGAAAGGCAAATAGATTCATCTTTATATGAACGATTGGCCCTGAGCAGAGATAAAAAAGCGGTATTACAATTATCGAAAAAAAGACAACTCATTAAACATCCGAGGGAAGTAATCAAAGACCCTTATATACTTGATTTCCTGAAGATTTCGCAAAATTTTCGGATAACAGAAAAGCAACTTGAACAAAAAATTATTGACAATCTTCAGCTCTTCTTACTCGAATTAGGCAAAGGTTTTGCATTCGTTGGCCGACAGTATAAAATTTCATTTCGAAACAAACACTTTTACATTGACCTCGTTTTTTATCATCGTATTCTTAAATGTTTTGTATTGATTGATTTAAAAACCAAAGCAGTTAAACACACCGATATAGGGCAGATGAACCTCTACCTCAATTATTTTAAAACAGAAGAAAATGTAGAAGGCGACAATGAACCAATTGGCATTATTCTCTCTGCAGATAAAGATGAGGTATTAATAGAATACGCTACCGGAGGTATTTCAAATAAAATTTTTATTTCGCAATACAAACTTTATCTGCCTGATAAAAAGCAACTGGAGAAACAGGTTAAATTCATTTTAGATAAGGATTAAACTCATCTATATACGCATGCTAGAGTAAAAGACTAATAGTAGTTCAATTCACTATTGATAATTCACCACTACTGTATAGAATAACTTACACCACCATCTTTCTCATCTTTTAATTGCACACCCAAGGAAGCCAGTTCATTTCTGATTTTATCGCTGGTAACGAAATCTTTGCGTTGCTTGGCTTCTTTGCGGATATCTATCAGTAATTGCAATACCCCATCAAGTTTACCATCATCAGCTGTACGCTCTCCGGTTAGACCAAAAATATCTTCAATATAAAGTTTGAGTTGTTGTTGCAGGAGCTGTAATGTAGCTCCGCTGATCGCATCTGCCTTAATATGTTTGTCTTTGATGGAATTGATTACCGAACTCAATTCAAACATATTGGCCAATACTTTGGCGGTGTTCAGGTCATCGTTCATAAACTCATCAAATTCGCCGATCAGCTGTTGTACTTTTTCATCCTGCACTTTATCTGAAGCTATTACGGCTGCATTAATTTCTTGCTTACCCAGCCACTCATACGCTTCCCACAGGCGACGCAATGCTTTTTCAGATGCCTGTAAAGCTTCATTACTAAAATCAAGTGTTCCCCTGTAATGACTTTGCAGGATAAAAAACCTAACCGTCATCGGATGATAAGCCTGCTCGAGTATAGGATGTGTGCCTTCAAATAGCTCACTTAGTTTAATTACATTATTATAACTCTTACCCATCTTCTTTCCGTTGATGGTAATCATATTATTGTGTAACCAGTAACGTGCAGGTGTTTTATGATTGCATACAGTACTCTGTGCAATTTCACATTCATGATGCGGAAACTGTAGATCCATGCCTCCGCCATGAATATCAAATTCTTCACCGAGGTATTTCGTACTCATAGCAGAGCATTCAATATGCCAGCCCGGGAAACCTTCGCCCCACGGGCTTTGCCAGCGCATTATATGTTCTGGTGGTGCGTTTTTCCATAAAGCGAAATCACTTTTATTTCTTTTTTCTTCCTGGTTATCGAGATCGCGTGTGCTATCTATCTGATCATCGAGTACCCGGCCACTCAACATCCCATAAGGCATGCCTTTTTTAGAAAAATCAGTATTATACTTCTCTACATCGAAGTATACAGAGCCGTTGGCTTCATATGCATAACCATCGGTTATAATTTTTTTAATCATTTCAATCTGCTCCACAATATGACCAGTAGCAGTAGGTTCAATACTGGGTGGCAGGTTATTGAATTTTGCCATCGCCCAGTGATAGAGATTGGTGTATTTCTGCACCAGTTCCATAGGTTCTAGCTTCTCCAATATTGCTTTTGTACTGATCTTGTCTTCAGCCTCCCTTCCTTCTTCTTCAAAATGACCTGCATCAGTAATATTTCTTACATAACGTACTTTATAGCCAAGGTGCATCAGGTAACGATATACCACATCGAACGTAATAAAAGGACGGGCATGACCTAAATGGCTTTCGCCGCTAACGGTTGGTCCACATACATACATGCCTACATAGGGTGCATTGATGGCTTCAAAAACTTCTTTTTTCCGGGTGAGTGAGTTATAAACTTTAAGTGACATGCTTGAGAATTAGAGGGAAATTAATAAGATAACAAAAGACATAAGATCCTGAGCAGATCTCTTCATAGATCAACAACAGCAACAACAGATAAAGATGCATTTCAGCTTCATGATGTAGCGAAGATATTTATTTTTTCAATTGCAGATCAGAAACAAGCATGATATGGTCGCTCAGGCCCTCGTCTAC
>Ga0164290_1001603_pt1 | contig 28989 bp, 27 predicted proteins | sample Micstemetagenome_FD_108782 | JGI IMG/M metagenome (GOLD analysis project Ga0164290, IMG submission 108782) | Contaminated culture microbial community from soil near Moab, Utah, USA - Microcoleus steenstrupii SON62 (Illumina Assembly) | ecosystem: Environmental > Terrestrial > Soil > Soil crust...
CCCGGCGAGGGCCCGCGCTCCATCGCCCACCTCCTCAAGGAGAAGGCGGAAAAGCATCCGGGCCGCCCCTGGATGAAGCAGCGCGAGCCCGGGCACGGGCCCTGGCGCACGCTGACCTACGGCGAGGCCCTGCGAAAGGCCGAGGGCATCGCCCAGTGGCTGCTGGACCGGGGCCTGACCGCCGAGGACTCGGTGATGGTGCTGTCCTCCAACAGCCTCGAGCACGCCCTGATCAAGGTCGGCTGCTATACGGCAGGCATCCCGGTCTCGCCGATCAGCCCGGCCTACAGCCTGATCTCCACCGACCACGCCAAGCTCAGGCACTGCGTCGAGGTCGTGAAGCCCAGGGTGATCTTCGCCCAGTCCGGCGAGATGTACGCCCGCGCCCTGGAGACCTTGAAGGGTCTCGGCCCCGACCTGACCTTCGTCACCGCCGACGGCACGGGGGAGGGCGCAATCCCGCTCTCGGTCCTTACGGACACCGTCCCCGGCCCGGCCGTCGCGGCGGCGCGGGAGACCCTGAACCACGACACCGTCGCCAAATACCTGTTCACCTCGGGCTCCACCGGCATGCCCAAGGCGGCCCCCCAGACCTTCGGCATGATGGCCGGGGTCATCGCCGGCCAGGACGGCCTGCGCAGCGAGGAGCCTGATCCGGACCAGGTTTCGGAGAGCCTGGAGTGGATGCCCTGGAGCCACATCAGCGCCGGCAACATCAGCTTCAACGGCGTCCTCTGGGCCGGCGGCACCGTCTATCTGGACGAGGGCAAGCCGCTGCCCGGCATGTTCGAGACGACGATCAAGAACCTGTACGAGGTTTCCCCGGTCGTCTTCGGTTCGGCCCCCATCGCCTTCGGCATGCTGGCCGACGCCATGGAGAAGGACCCGGTGCTGCGGAAGTCCTTCTTCAAGAACATGCGCTACATGGGCTACGGCGGCGCGACGCTGAGCAACGACGTCAACGAGCGGCTGCAGGCCCTGGCCATCGCCGAAACCGGCAAGCGCATGCCGCTGACCACCATGTACGGCGCCACCGAGACGCAGGGCATCACCGTCACCCACTGGGCGACCGAGACGGTCGGGCTGGTCGGTCTGCCGCTGCCGGGGATTACGCTGAAGCTGGTGCCCAACGGCTCCAAGCTGGAGGTCCGGGTCAAGGGGCCGCCGGTGACGCGCGGCTATGTCGGCGACCCTGAGAAGACCGCCGCCGCCTTCGACGAGGAAGGCTTCTACAAGCTGGGCGACGCCGCCAGGTTCATCGACGACAACGACCCGGCCCAGGGCCTGATGTTCGACGGCCGCGTCACCGAGGACTTCAAGCTCGACAGCGGCACCTGGGTGTCGGTCGGCACCCTGCGGCCCGAGATCGTCGCCGCCTGCAGCCCCTGGATCCTCGACGCCGTCATCGCCGGCCAGGACAAGCCCTTCATCGGCGCCCTGGTCTGGCCGTCGATGGCCGGGATGCAGGCGCTGATGACCGACGATGCGCCCGGCACGCCGATCGGGAAGCTGACGGCCATCCTCACCGAGAAGCTGGCCGCCTTCAACGCCACCGCCGGCGGCCTCTCGCGCCGGATCGGCCGCTTCACCATCATGACCGAACCGCCGTCCATCGACGCCGGCGAAATCACCGACAAGGGCTATGTGAACCAGCGCGCCACGCTGGACCGTCGCGCCGCCCTGGTCGCCTCCCTCTATGGCGACGGCTCCGCGCCGGGCGTCGTTTCCCTCTAAGGACAGACCATGAACCTCGACCCCCACTTCCGCGCCATGCTCGACGCCGCCGCCGCCATCGAGATGCCGCCGCTGGCCACCCTGCCGCCCGAGATGATCCGCATGGGCTACGTCGCCCAGCGGGCCGGCCTCGACGCCGGCGCGCCCAAGGACCTGACCGTCAGCGACATCAAGGTCGACGGCGGCGCGGGTCCCATCAAGGCCCGGCTCTATGTCCCCAAGGACGCGCCGGCCACCACCGGCGCCCTGGTCAACTTCCACGGGGGCGGCTTCGTGATCGGCGACCTGGAGACCCACGACGACTTCATGCGCCGCCTTTGCGCCGCGTCCGGTGTCCGTGTCCTGGCCGTCGACTACCGCCTGGCCCCGGAGCACCCTTCCCGGCGGCCCATGACGACGCCCTGGCCGCCACCAAATGGACCTTCGACCACGCCGCCGAGATCGGCGTCGATCCGGCCCGCATCGCCGTCGGCGGCTGCAGCGCCGGCGGCAACCTCGCCGCCTGCATGGCCCTCGAACTGCGGGGCGACCCCAGGTACAAATTGGCCTTCCAGCTGCTGCTCTACCCGGCCACGGCGATGGAGCAGGAGACCCAGAGCCGCAAGGACCTGGCCACCGGCTATGTCCTGACCGCCGAGGTGATGACCTGGTTCGCCAGCCACTTCGCCGCCATCGGCCATCCCGACGCCCGCCGCGCCGAGCCGGCCCATGTCGAGGATCTCTCCGGCCTGCCGCCGGCCCTGACCATTACCGCCGGCTTCGATCCCCTGAAGGATGAAGGCAAGGCCTACGCCGGGCGCATGGCCGCCGCTGGTGTGAAGTCGGAGCACATCGAGTACCCCTCCTTCGTCCATGACTTCTTCATCATGGCCAGCGTCTCGCCGCCGGTGGTGGACGCCATCGAGGACACGGCGGCCAAACTGAAGGCGGCGCTGGGCTAGCTCCAGAACCCTCCCCCGAGAGGGGGAGGATCTGCTCACTCCCGACATGACAGGAGATTCACAAAATCCCGCTTGACGGCAATGTACTCTAAAACGCAAAGTACATTGCAGAAGGCGGGGCGGTCCCGCCACGGGAGCAGACCAATGACCTTCAAGACCCTGTTGATCGCCGGCGCCCTCAGCGCCCTGTCCACCACCACCGCTTTCGCCGGCGACGTCGCCGTCACCCTGACCGGGGTCAAGGCCGAGGGCGGCACCATGCTGGTCTCGCTGCAGAGCAAGGACCAGTTCATGAAGCCGGTCGGCGCCAAGGGCGCGATCGGCCCGGCCACCGCCGGAACCATGAACCTGACCGTCGAAGACGTGCCTCCCGGCGACTACGCCGTCATGGTCATGCACGACGCCGACAGCAACTGGACGATGACCATGAAGGACGGCAAGCCGGCCGAGGGCTGGGGCCATTCCGGCGGGGCGGCCGGCCAGACCTTCGACGCCGTCAAGATCACCGTGCCGGAGGCCGGAACCTCGGTCACCGTGCCCCTCAACTATCCGCAGTAAGCAGAGCGGAGCGCGGGGCGATGAGGCGGGCGATCTGGACGGCGATGGCGGTGGCGGCGGGACTGGCTTTGGTCGGTCCCGCGACGGCCAAAGGTGACGAAACCCTGCGCTTCACCGGCGCCCTGTGGTGGACGCCGGACGGTTTCGTCCCGGGAGACCACTATGTGCGCGGCGGCGTCTTCGTGAAGCCCACCCCGCGCGCCCGGACGGTTGATCTCAACGGCGCCTACGTTGTCCCGCCCTTCGGCGAGGCCCACAACCACAACATCGACGCGCCCCAGATGGCCCGGATGGTCAGCGACCAGTACCTGGCCAACGGCGTCTTCTATGTGAAGAACCCCAACAGCCGCAGCGCCTTCACCGCCCAGACCCGCGCCCTGATGAACCGGCAGGACACGGTCGATGCGACCTTCTCGATGGGCGGTCTGACCGGCGAAGGCGGCCATCCGATCCGCCTCTACGGCTTCCTGTCGCGCTTCACCGGCAAGGAGCAACCGGGCGAGGCCTTCTAGGGCGACGCCTTCCACACCGTGCGCACCGCGGCCGACATCGAGCCCGCCCTCGCGAAACTTGAGGCCCAGGGCGCGGAGTTCGTGAAGACCTATCTGCTGCATTCGGAGCATCACGAGCAGCGCAAGGCCGACAAGGGCCAGTACGGTATGCGCGGCCTGGATCCCAGGCTCTATCCGGCCATCATCAAGGCGGCCCACCGGCGCGGCCTGAAGGTCAGCATCCACATCGAGACCGCCGCCGACTTCCGTCTGGCCGTGGCCAGCGGCGTCGACGAGATCAACCACCTGCCGGGCTACATGTGGGAGGCCGGCGACAACGGCGACGCCTATCGTCTGACGCCCCAGGACGCGCGCGATGCGGCCCGGTCCGGCGTGGTGGTGGTGACGACCACGGTGGTCACCGAGAACCTCAATATGCCCCGCGCCCGAAAGGCCCCGATCAAGGCCCTCCAGACCGCCAATCTGAGGCTGCTGCGGACGGCCGGGGTCAAGCTGGCCATCGGTTCGGACAACTACATGCAGACCTCGCGCAGCGAGATCGACAACCTGGCCGCCATGAAGGTGTTCGATGCCCCGACCCTGTTGCGGCTGTGGATCGAGACGCCCAGGGTCTCCATCTTCCCAGGCCGGCGCCTGTCCTGCCTGACGGTCGGCTGCGAGGCCGACTTCCTGGCCCTTGCCGCCGATCCGACCAATGATCTGGCCGCCACCCGGAACATCACCGTCGCCTGGAAGGACGGCAGGCCGCTGATCCTGGTTCCGGCCGGAAGCACGGTGATGCCCGGCGGACCGACCGGCGGCGGTCACATCCACTAGCAAGAGGGGACACATTGAATTCTGCGAATTCAATTTGTCCCCGTTTCCTTAAAACCCCCGGGCCACGCCCTCACGGCGAGGGTCGGCGCCGCCCTCCAGGCGGCCGCCCTCGCGGACGATCACCCCGTGCAGGCCGCTGTTCTCGCCGCCGCTTGCCCTCAGGGTCAGGCCCTTCGCGGCCATCCCTTCGACCACGCCTGGAGCGAAGCGGTCGGCTTCGCCACTGACATTCGGGCCCCGGGCGATGAGGTTGGGCAGGTCGATCGCCTGTTGCATGGTCAGGTCCCAGTCGAGGACGCCGACCAGGACCTTGAGGTTGTAGGACAGGATCGACGGACCACCCGGGCTGCTCAGGGCGGCGACGAAGCGGCCCTGACGGTCCAGGACGATGACCGGGGCCATCGACGAGCGCGGCCGCTTTCCGGGGGCCACGGCGTTGGCGGCCGGAATGCCATACGGGCCTTCCGGCGCGAAGTTGAAGTCGGTCATCTGGTTGTTCAGGAAAAAGCCGCCGACCATCCGGCCCGAGCCAAGGATGCTCTCGACCGTGGTGGTCATCGAGACCGCATCGCCCCTGGCGTCGACGATTACCAGGTGGGAGGTGCCGCTGGGCTCCTGGGTCCTGTCCGGCCCGCGCCTGGCGGCGCCCGGCGGAACGCCCGCCTCGGGCGGCGGCCCGAAGCGCTCGGTGATCAGCTTGGCGCGCTCGTCGACATACCCCTCATTCAAAAGGCCCTTCACCGGCACGGAGACGAAATCCGGATCGCCGATATAGCGGTCCCGGTCGGCGTACATCAGCCGCTCGGCCTGGGCGATCTGCAGCCAGGCGACCGGATCGGTCGGCCCCCGGCTGGCGATGTCGGTGCGCTCGAGAAGCTCCAGCGCCTGCAGCAGCACCACGCCGCTGGAGGCCGGCTGGGCGGTGCAGACCTGATAGCCCCGGTAGTCGGTGCAGACCGGCTTCTTCTTCAGGGGCCTGTAGCCGGCCAGATCAGCGGTGGTCAGGGCGCCGGGGATCGGCCCCTCGGCCACCTTGGCGGCGATCGCCTGAGCCAGCGGGCCCTTGAGCAGGCCGTCCGGCCCCTCGGCGGCGATGCGGCGGACCGTGTCGGCGTAGGCCGGGTTCTTCAGGGTGTCGCCGGCGACATAGCGCTTGCCGTCCGCCCGGGTGAAGTAGGCGGTGGCGTCCGGCGGCTTCGATTGCGGATAGACCGAGGTGATCATGCCGGCCAGCCGCGGGCTGACGGTGAAGCCGTCCGTCGCCAGCCGTTCGGCGTCGCCGAACAGGCTGCTCCAGGGCAGGGCGCCGTGGTCCTTCTGGGCCTGGTGCAGCATGGCGATGGCCCCCGGCGCGCCGGTGGAGCGGCCGCTGAGCACGGCCTGGATGAAGCTTATCGGCTTGCCGTCAGGACCCAGGAACATCTTCGGATCGGCTCCGGCCGGGGCCGTCTCCCGTCCGTCGTAGGTGGTCACCGCCCTGGTCTCGGCGTCGTAGTGGACCAGGAAGGCGCCGCCCCCCAGGCCGCTCGACTGCGGCTCTACCAGACCCAGCACCGCCTGAACGGCCACCGCCGCATCGACGGCGCTGCCGCCGCGCCGCAGCACATTCAGGCCCGCCTCGACCGCCAGCGGGTTGGCGGCGGCGACCATCACGGGCCCACCTCCAGCCTGGGGAGGAGGGATCAGGGGCGGCAGGTCCACCGCAAAGGTCGAACAGCCCGACAGCAGGAGGGACAGGGCCGTGACGGCGGCGATCAGGGGACGCATGTCTTCTCCAGCAGCGGGAGGCTCACCATAACGGCGCCGCCATGGACAACAACGGTCCGGCAGGCGATTAAACCGCTTCAGCCCCCGGAGTTCCGATGACCGCTCGCCCCGGCCCGCGCAACAGCCTGACCGATGTGCCTGGCCTGAAAGTCGGACAGGCGCATGACGAGCGCGTCCGCACCGGCGTCACCGTCGTCCTGCCGGACGAGCGCGTCGTCTGCGCCGTCGATGTGCGCGGCGGCGGCCCGGGCACGCGGGAAACAGACGCTCTCAACCCCGAGAACCTGATCGGCGCCATGGTCGACGCCGTCGTTCTCTCGGGCGGCTCGATGTACGGCCTGGCCGCCGCCGACGGCGTCGCCGCCTGGCTGGGCGCCAACGGCCGGGGCTATCCCGTCTCCCAGAACCCAGACGTGCCCCGCGCGCCCATCGTTCCGGCCGCCATCCTGTTCGACATGGCCAACGGTGGGGACAAGGCCTGGGGACTGGAGCCGCCCTACCGGCGCCTCGGTATCGAGGCCGCCCAGGCCGTCGGCCTCGACATTGCGCTGGGCACGGCGGGCTGCGCCTACGGCGCCAAGGCCGGCGGCTGGAAGGGCGGCACGGGAAGCGCCAGCATCATCACCGACGACGGCCTCATCGTCGGGGCCATCGCCGGGGTCAACTCCTACGGCTCGGTCACCGCAGGCGACGACCGCACCTTCTGGGCGACCCCCTTTGAACTGGACGGCGAGTTCGGGGGCCTGGGTTCCGCCGGCCTGTCTTCCGCGCCTGACCACTGGAACATGGCCAAGGCCAATCCGGGACTGCGCCAGAACACCACCATTGCCGTTGTCGCCACGAACGCAGTCCTGACCCCGGGGGACGCGAAACGCGTCGCCATCATGGCTCAGGACGGTCTGGCCCGCGCCGTCCGCCCGGCCCATGCCCCTTTCGACGGCGACATCGTCTTCGCCCTGTCGACCGCGCGGCGCCCGCTGGACGAACCCGCCCCCATGGCCGTCGCCCGCATCGGCGCCCTGGCCGCCGACGTCCTGGCGCGGGCCATCGCCCGGGGCGTCTATGAGGCGTCCAGCTGGCCGGGCAGCGACATTCCGGCCTGGAAAAACGGCCGGTAAAAAAACCGCATCGACCCGCTTGCCTTTCCAATCCCCCGCGACTAGGTTCCGCGCCCTCGCCGGACCCCTAGACGGGCCCAGCGAAGTGCGCGCCCGTAGCTCAGCTGGATAGAGCATCAGACTACGAATCTGAGGGTCGGACGTTCGAATCGTTCCGGGCGCGCCATTTATTTCCAATAAAATCAGTTACTTGCGTCGCATCGCGGGACGGGTTGCTTCCTGGTCCGGTCGATCTGGAAGCGCATGGGAGGCGAGCGGGTGTATTGCCGCTGAATGGGCAATGTTGCGCGGCGAGAGCCGCCCCCTTCAAAACGAGAAGGGAGGAGTGGGGGGTATCGAAATCCTGCCTTGGCTGACCCCACCCACCCGGCGCCCCCCCGTTTCTGGAGATGGGACCCGCAGTTCCTACCTACATACTGATCTGCTCGGTCGATCCCCTAGCCGTGATTCCCCTACCGACTCCCAAGAGGTAGGCTCAGGATGTAATTGACGGACGACAGGCGGCAACGCCTACACGGACGCCGCGCCGTCCTCGACCTTCTTCGGCCGCAGCTATCCGAGCTAGGCCAATCCCTGCCTCGCCAGCACGATCACGCCGCTGTCGGCCGATCGCGCTGCGCTGAAGACCAAGATCGACGGCCTGTCCGCCTCCGGTTCGACCGCCGGCCACATCGGCCTGGCCCGGGGCTGGTACATGGTCTCGCCCAACTTCGCCTCGCTGTGGCCGACGCCCAGTCAACCGGCCGCCTATGGCGCCGACGGGCTGCTCAAGTTCGTCGTGCTGATGACCGATGGCGCGTTCAACACCACCTACTGCAACGGCGTGATCAGCAAGGACTCGGGGTCGGGCAGCGGCTCGGCGGCCGATCACATCAACTGCAACGCGCCAAATGGCGACGCCTTCAGCCAGGCCCAGACGCTCTGTGCGAACATGAAAGCCAAGGGTGTGGTCATCTACACGGTCGGATTCGACGTGGCCGCCGACCAAGACGCACAGGACATTGTCCGTGAATGCGCCACCGACGCGCAGCACGTCTACCTGCCGTCTACCGGGGCCGCGCTGAAGACCGCCTTTCGGGCAATCGGCGAGGACATCTCGCGCCTGCGGATCTCACGCTGACGAACCGTCGTTAACCCTTGATTCAACAAGCCCGTTGGCGATTCTTTTACCCGCGCGCGTCAGGATTGACGGCCGAAGGGTTGGAAATCCATGTTCTGTGCTGCCCGCCGGTCTATCTCCGGTCTCCTATCGCAGGGCGTGCGCTCCCTGCGCGACTTCCGCAGCGAGGGCGGCGCTGTGGCGATCTGGTTTGCCGTGCTGGCGCTGCCGGTGGCGATCCTCGCTTTCGGCGCGATCGACCTGAATCGCGTCGGTGTGGAGAGGCGTCACCTCCAGGACGCCCTCGACGCCGCGACCCTGATGGCGGCCCGCTCGAATTCGGCCACCGACGCCGAGATGCAAACCATCGGCGGAGCCTCGCTGAAAGCCCAGCTGGCCGGTGCCACGGACGCCACCCTCACCAACTCGTCATTCAAGATTGTCGGATCGGATGTTGTTGGCACGGCCAAGGCGTCCGTCGTGCCAGTCATCGCCAATCTCTGGACCTCCAGCGACATCATAATCAATGCCGAGACGACGGCCAGGCGCGCTCAGAATTCGCCCGTTGAGCTGGTCATGGTGCTGGATACCACCGGATCTATGGCGGGCACCAAGCTGACCAGCCTGAAGTCCGCCGCGACCTCTCTTATCAACAAGCTGACGGTCAGCGGATCCGGCAGTGTAAAGATCGGCGTCGTTCCGTTCGGCCAATACGTGAACGTCGGCATCGCAAATCGAAACGCTGCCTGGATCAGTGTACCGGCCGACTACTCCACGACCAGCACCCAGAAGGGTGTCTGCACAACGGTGTCCACAAAGACCACGTGCCAGTCAGAGACCTACGCCTGCACCAAGTACACCGACGGCGTGCCCTACGCCTCTACCTGTACAAGATCGATCAATTGCGTGACGAAGCCGATCACCCCGGTGACTACCTGCACGGCCGACAAGACGACAACCGCGACCGACAAATTCTCTGGATGCGTTGGTTCTCCCGCCTACCCCAAGAACGTCACCGACAGCGATCCCAACAGGGTCTATCCCGGCTTCATGAATCTGACCTGCGCCAGCTCCATCACTCCGCTCACGAACAAGGTGGCGACGGTGAAGGCGGCGATCACGGCGCTCACAGCCTCTGGTGACACCTACATTCCCTCAGGCCTCGCCTGGGGCTTCAACATGCTGTCGTCGCCCCAACCCCTGACGGAGGCCGCCGCCTATGACGCCACGGGTCAGAACCTCAAGCCGCGCAAGGCGATGGTCCTGATGACCGACGGCGCCAACTCCAAACTGATGAACGCCAGCAACGGCCGGCACGACGTTACCCCGGCCCCCAACCCCGGCAGCCCAGCGACCCAAGCCAATAACTATACGTCTGAACTTTGCAATAATATAAAATCCAATAATATCGAGATATTTACCGTCGCATTCAACGTAACTGACAATAACATCAAATCAATTTTGAAGTCTTGTGCGAGTGACGCCGATCATTATTTCGACGCGACAGACACCGCGGGGCTGATGAAATCATTCCAAGAGATCGCTGATGCCCTAACGAATCTCTACATCGCTCGATAGATAGGAAGCGTGCTGTCAGTCCAACGACAACTTGTCTCCACTAGGCGCAGGTAGGGCAGGGGACGCAGTGGCTATCCGGCGAGCGTCTTCCACTCAGCCAGGGGCGCTGAGCGTTGGGCCTTTTATGTCTCTCTGCTGATGAGGTGGCGGTCCTGGTTGAAGTGGTTGTGGAAGGCGGCGTGGACGGAGCTGAACTTCTGCAGCGTCTTCAACTGCCGGAACCTCAGCGTGGCCCGTTCTCGTCGTCGGAAGGGCAGATGTGAGTTCTCAGCCCGGTTTTTGGCCCACCTGCCAACCTCCTGCTTCTCGGCGTTGCCGAGGTCCTTCATCGCGGCCTTGAAGGACCGCAGACCGTCGGTCGTGATGGCCTTGGCGCGGCCGTGTCGCTTCATCAGCTTCTTCATGAACTTCAGCGCCGCCGGCTTGACGCGGGTCTTGCTGGCAAAGGATTCCAGCACCTCGCCCTCGTGATCCACGGCTCGCCAGAGGTAGTGCATTTGGCCGTTGATCTTCACGTAGACCTCGTCGAGGTGCCACCTCCAGTGAGTGAACGAGCGCATCCTCTGGACCCGCTTCGGCGGATCTCCGCGGCGAACATCGGGCCGAAACGGTTCCACCACAGCCGCACTGTCTCATAGCAGATGTCGATGCCGCGCTCGGCCAGCAGGTCCTTCACGTTCCGTAAAGACCGCGGATACTACAGGTAAATCATGACGACCGTCCGGATCACTGTCGGCGATCTGTCGAAGTAGCGGAACGGATTGGTCGAGCTGGCCATGAACGGGAGGCTAGGCACGCCGCCCGTCAGCGGCAATCAGTTTGGGCTGACAGAGCCGTCTGGAGCAACCTGATGACGGAGCACGCCATGGTCGCCATGCCGGACACCCTGTCCGACGTCCTGTTGACCGTGCTGGTCGACCGGCTGACGGGGCAGCCGCCGGCCGCCTGCGACAGCGGCGACTTCGAGGCCTTCTGATCGCAATGGCCCTCAGTGCTTCCTCACGCTGCAACGTCAACCTCAAGAGCACCGTGGTGCTGCTGGTCGACAGCAACAACATGGGCATGGATATCCTTGTCCAGATTCTGGTCGGGTTCGGCGTCAAGACGTTCCATCGGGCCGACTGCATCGAAGCGGCGCAATCGTTGATCAGCGCCACGGAAATGGATCTGGTGATCGTGTCCGGCGTGCTGGGCGAAGCAGACGGCTGTGAACTGGTCGAGTGGCTCCGCCGAGAGGCCCCCGCGCCGAACCGCTATGCGCCGGTGCTGCTGGTGACGCCGCACACCCAGATGTCCCGGGTGGCGCGGGCGCGCGATTGCGGAGCCCATATTGTCGTCGCCAAGCCGCTGACGCCGATGGTTGTGCTCGAGCGCATCCTCTGGACGGCCCGCGTCAAGCGGCCGTTTGTTTCGTCCGCCGGCTATTGCGGTCCGGATCGTCGCTTCAAGTTCACCGGGCCGCCCAAGGGCATGAGCGGTCGCCGGTCCGATGATCTGGACGAGAAGATCGGCGACGCCGTCGCCCCCAACATGTCTCAGGAACAGATCGACGCCATCATGCAGCCGCAGAAGATTTCGATATGAGCGCCGTTCAATTCCACTTCCCGCCGAACAAACTGGCCGCGAAGCTTCGCGCCGCCGGTGGCAAGCCGATCGCCGAGGCGCTCAAGGAAGCGCAGGCCGGCCTGGACGCCATCGCGCCGGCCTGCCTGATCGCCATCGACGAGTTGATGATCGAGATCGGGGCCGCGCATTCCGCGCTCCCCGAGGTGTTCAGCGCTGACGCCCTGAGGCGGCTGTATGGCGCCGCCAACCGCCTTATCGGCCTGGGCACTGTCGCCGCCCTGCCGGATATCGACCGGGCCGCCTACAGTCTATGCGATCTGCTCGATCGGATGATCGAGGCCGGGCGGCAGGAGCCGGCGTCCATCCTCGTCCATATCCAGGCCATCACCCTGTTGCGGCGACCCGCGCTTCTGGGCGGCAGCGCCGGCGTCAACGCCATCCTGGAGGGTCTCAAGCAGGTCTGCGATCGCTTCGGCGGTGAGCCCGAAGTCGCCAACTGACGACGCGGGCCCGGCGCTTCGCTAGCCCAGGAACGGAAATGACGAGACGCTCTTCACCGACTCCTCGACCAGGGGGGTGCGGTTGATCGGCGCCGCCGCCCGCTGCGGGCACTGGCGGCGTTCGCAGATCCGGCAGGCGGGGCCCACCTCCACCACCGCCGGGGCGACCATGTCGAGGCCCCTGGCGTAGGTCAGTTTGGCAGCATGCTTGAGCTCGCAACCCAGCCCGATGGCCAGGTCGTCCTCCAGTCCCCCGAGCAGGCCGGCGACGCGCCGCACGGTGCGTGACAGGGTGAAGTATCGCCCGCCGTCCGGGGTCTCGATGACCTGGGTGACGATGCGGCCAGGCGTCTTGAAGCTGTCGTGGACGTTCCAGCGTGGGCAGGTGCCGCCGAAGCGCGAGAACGGGAACGGCCCGCTGGCGTAGCGTTTGGAGATATTGCCCGCCGCGTCGACCCTCAGCATGAAGAAGGGGATGCCGCGCGCGCCGCTGCGGGCCAGGGTGGTCATCCGCTGGGCCGCCTGCTCGAACGAGACGCCGAAGCCGGCGCGGACCCGTTCGATATCGTAGCCGGTCTCCTCCAGGGCGGCGAGGAACTTGCCGTAGGGCATCATCATCGCCCCGGCGACATAGTTGCCAAGAAAGACCTTGAGCTGCTGGCGCGTGGCGCGGTCGGGCGGGCTGAAGCGGTCGGCGATCTGGCTGATGGCCTCGCCGTGGATCAGCAGGCCGAGCTGATAGGCCATGGCGAAGGTGCGGCTGGCCGGGGCGAGGGTCTCGGCGATCAGCAGCTGCTTGCGGTGCTGGTCATACCGGCGCAGCGTCCCGCTCATCACCTCCGCCGGCATGACCCGCACCTTGACGCCGCACTGGTGCAGCAGCCCTTCGCGCAGCGAGGGGGCGAGGTCGCGCTGGTCGGCCTTGATCTCGGCCACCAGGCCCTCGGCCAGGGTTTCAAGGTCGGGGAAGTGGTTGCGCTGGGCGCTGACCAGGTCGCGCACCCAGTCGGTCGGGGTCGTGTGACTGGCCGGCGACAGGTCGTCGCGCCCTTCGAAGGCGGCCAGGTCGATGAGGTTCCCGCGGTCAAGATAGGCGCGATAGAGCCGGACGAAGGCCTCGGCCAGGCTTGGCGACAGTTCCGCCACCTCCGCGGTTTCGTGCCGGTTGATGGCGAGATCGGCGAACAACCGGTCGGTCAGCACCTCGTCGAGGCCGGCGCCGCCGCCGTCCTCGTCGGCCGACAGGCTGCGCAGGTCGAGGTCGTAGGCATCGGCCAGCCGCAACAGCACCTGGGCCGTCACCGGCCGCTGGTTGCGCTCCAGCAGGTTGAGATAGCTGGGCGAGACCTTCAGCTGCTCGGCCATCGCCGCCTGGGTGGCGCCGAGGTCGCGTCTGAGCCGCTTGAGGCGGCCGCCGAGGAAGAGTTTCTTGTCCGACATCGCTGGTCACGTTGTCACAAATTGACAGACACGACAATGTCAATTTACGACAAATCGTCTTCATTAGGTTCGCCTCTTCGCCGGGGCTGTCGTTAGGTCTCTCCCAACGAGCCACCTTCCAGTTCCGGACGAGACCATGACCCGCAAGACCTACGCCGAGCACCGCGACACCCTCCTCCGCCGTTACCCCAGCGGCCAGACCTCGGGCGGCGTGGCCATCGACGACATCATCCAGCTGAAGATGCAGAACACCTTCAACACCCACCTGGATATCGCCCGCGACATGGCCGGGGTGATGCGGGCCGACATGGCCGCCTACGACCTCGACAGCTCCAAGTTCACCCAGTCGCTGGGCTGCTGGTCGGGCTTCCACGCCCAGCAGATGATCAAGTCGGTCAAGCGCCTGCGCGGCACGACCAAGGGCGCCTACGTCTACCTGTCGGGCTGGATGGTCGCCGGCCTGCGCAACCGCTGGGGCCACCTGCCGGACCAGTCGATGCATGAGAAGACCGCCGCCGTCGAACTGATCGAGGAGATCTACGTCTCCCTGCGCCAGGCTGACGAAGTGGCGATCAACGACCTGTTCAAGATCCTGCGCGACGCCCGCAAGGCCGGCGACACCGCCGCCGAGACCGCCGCCATCACGGCGATCGACAACTTCGAGACCCACGTCGTGCCGATCATCGCCGACATCGACGCCGGCTTCGGCAACGAGAACGCCACCTACCTGCTGGCCAAGGAAATGATCAAGGCCGGCGCCTGCTGCCTTCAGATCGAGAACCAGGTCTCCGACGCCAAGCAGTGCGGCCACCAGGACGGCAAGGTCACCGTGCCGCGCGAGGACTTCATCGAAAAGCTGCGCGCCTGCCGCCTCGCCTTCGAGGAACTGGGCGTCGACGAGGGCGTCATCGTCGCCCGCACCGACAGCCTGGGCGCCGGTCTGACCCAAAAGGTCCCGGTCAGCCGCGAGCCCGGCGATCTCGCCTCCGACTACATCAAGTGGCTGAAGACCGAGGTCATCACCCAGGACAACCCGATCCAGGACGGCGAACTGGCCCTCTACCAGGGCGGTGAGTTCGTCAAACCGGTCCGCATGCCCAACGGCCTGTTCGCCTTCCAGGAAAACACCGGCCGCCAGCGGGTGATCGAGGACTGCATCGCTTCGCTGACGCAGGGCGGCGCCGACCTGCTGTGGATCGAGACCGACACCCCTAACGTCGACGAGATCGCCGCGATGGTGAACGAGGTCCGCAAGGTCGTGCCGAACGCCAAGCTGACCTACAACAACAGCCCCTCGTTCAACTGGACCCTCAACCTGCGCGGCCAGGTCCGCAAGGAATGGATCGCCAGCGGCAAGTGCGCCGAGGACACCTACCCCGAAGGCATCAAGCTGATGTCGGCCGACCTCGACACCGATGAACTGGGTCTCGAAACCGACCGCCGTCTGGCCAGCTTCCAGGCTGACATCTCGGCCCGGGCCGGTGTGTTCCACAACCTGATCACCCTGCCGACCTTCCACCTGACCGCCAAGTCGATGGATGAGTTGAGCCGTGGCTACTTCGGCGACGACCGCATGAAGGCCTACGTCAACACGGTGCAGCGCGAGGAAATCCGCCGCGGCGTCTCGGCCGTGAAGCACCAGCACGAAGTCGGCTCGGACCTCGGCGACACCTTCAAGGAGATGGTCGCCGGCGAGCGCGCCCTGAAGGCCGGTGGCCACGCCAACACCATGAACCAGTTCGCAGCGGCCTAAGGGCCTTCAAGACAGGGAGACGACGATGACCAAGCAGCCCGCCTTCACCCCGGCCGCCATGCCGGACTCCACCAACCGCGAACGCGCCATCGAGCGCATCGCCGAAGCCTCGCACCGCCTCAACGAAGCCGTGCGCCGGGCCCTGGACGCCGGCTATTCGGTCGAACTGGTCCGCGCCTCGCGCTGCCACGACGGCGCGGGCAACTGGGGCGACCAGATCGTCCCGACGATCCGGGAAAAGGACGTGGCTTCGGCCTAGCGCCCCCATTCCGCTCATCCCGGCGAACGCCGGGACCCAGTTCGAAGAGCGCCGGCGTGTCCAGTAGGTCACGGCCGGCGCTCGATGACCGTTGCCCCTGAACCCAGTCCTGCACCGCCGAGATCACGCGGCTGGGTCCCGGCATTCGCCGGGATGAGCGGAACATTCTGGGTTCAAGGGGGCCATTTCCATGGACTCCAGAGACCCCCCATGCCCCTCGACACCGCCGCCAACATCCAGATCACCGGTCCGGTCGAGGGCCGCGCCGCCGAGATTCTCACCCCCGAGGCCCTGGCCTTCGTCGCCGACCTGCACCGCACCTTCGACGGCCGCCGCCGCGAACTGCTCAGCCTGCGCAAGGTCCGCCAGGAGGCCTTCGACGCCGGCGCCCTGCCGGACTTCCTGCCGGAAACCGCCGCCATCCGCGCCGCCGACTGGACGGTCGCCCCGATCCCGGCCGACCTGCAGGACCGCCGCGTCGAGATCACCGGCCCCGTCGACCGCAAGATGATCATCAACGCCCTCAACAGCGGGGCGCGCGTGTTCATGGCCGACTTCGAGGACGCCACCGCCCCGACCTGGGCCAACCTCATCGAAGGCCAGGTCAACCTGAAGGACCGCTGGGCCGGCCAGTTGACCCATACGGACGCGAAGTCCGGAAAGTCCTACGCCCTCGGCCCCAAACCCGCCGTCCTGATCATCCGCCCGCGCGGCTGGCACCTGCCCGAGCGCCATCTGCAGATCGACGGCGAGACGATCAGCGGCTCGCTGTTCGACTTCGGCCTCTACCTCTTCCACAACGCCAGGGCGGCCCTGGCCCAGGGCTCGGGTCCCTACTTCTACCTGCCCAAGCTGGAGAGCCATCTCGAGGCCCGCCTGTGGAACGACGTCTTCGTCCGCGCCCAGGCGATGCTTGGCCTGCCCAACGGGACGATCAAGGCCACGGTGCTGATCGAGACCATCCCCGCCGCCTTCGAGATGGACGAGATCCTCTACGAACTGCGCGACCATATGGCCGGCCTCAACTGCGGCCGCTGGGACTACATCTTCTCGGTGATCAAGCGACTGGGCGCCAACCCGGCCTTCCTCACCCCCAACCGCTCGGCCATGGTCATGGGCCAGGCCTTCCTCGGCGCCTATTCCCTCAAGCTGATCCAGACCTGTCACCGGCGCGGCGCCTTCGCCATGGGCGGCATGGCGGCGCAGATTCCGGTCAAGGGCGATCCGGCCGCCAACGACGCCGCCTTTGCCCGGGTGCGGGCCGACAAGGAACGCGAAGCCGGCGCCGGCCATGACGGCACCTGGGTGGCCCACCCCGACCTCGTGCCGGTGGCCATGCAAGTCTTCGACCGCCTGATGCCGACCCCCAACCAGCTGGAGCGCAAGCTGGCGGACCTGCAGATCACCCAGGCCCAGATGCTCGAGCTGCACGAGGGCGGGCGCACCGAAGAGGGCGTGCGCGAGAACATCCGCGTCGGCATCCGCTACACCCAGGCCTGGATCGAGGGCCGCGGCGCCGTGCCGCTCTACAACCTGATGGAAGACGCCGCGACGGCGGAGATCTGCCGCACCCAGCTGTGGCAGTGGGTGCGCCAGGAAGCGGCCCTCGACGACGGCCGCGACCTGACCTCCCAGCTGTTCGTCAGCCTGCTGACCGAGGAGATGGCGTCCCTGCGCCGCGACTTCCCCTTGCCCCGACTGGAGGAGGCGGCCCAGCTGTTCGTGCAGATGGTGCTGTCCGACACGCTCGAAGAGTTCCTGACGCTGCCGGCCTATCAACTGATCGATTGAGCGGCGCCGTAGAAGGCGAGGCCGCGGTCAGGGATCGCCTCCCTGTCGCAAAGCGTGATTCCGCGTCCGACTTCTCCTACAGTCCGCCCATGTGGCGGGACTGGAAACGGTGCTGATCTACGGGGCGGTGCTGGGGGCGGGAACCCTGGCGCTGAAGTGGATGGACTATGGCCGCCTGGCCCGCGCGGCGGCCTGACCGGCAAACCAAAGGCCGGGATTGTGCGTATCTTGCGGGTCACACCAAAGGATTCGCCCATGTTTCGACCCCTCCGGCTGGCGGCCTTCGCCCTGCTGGCCCTGCTGATCCCGGCCGCCGTCATGGCAAGGCCCCTGCCGAAGACGGAGGTGGCCGTCTTCGCCGGCGGCTGCTTCTGGTGCATGGAAAACGACATGCGCGGCATACCGGGGGTGATCAAGGTCGAGTCCGGCTACACCGGCGGCCATCTGAAGAACCCGACCTACCGCGATGTCACCGGCGAAAAGTCCGGCCACTACGAAGCGGTTCGGGTGACCTACGATCCGGCCCGTCTGCAATACGACTTTCTGCTCTACCGCTACTGGAAGCTGGTCGACCCGACCGACACCGGCGGCCAGTTCTGTGACCGGGGGCCGTCCTACCGGCCGGCGGTGTTCGTCGCCAATGCCGAACAGCGCAAGCTCGCCGAGACGTCTCGGGCCGCAGCGGCCAAGCGGCTGAAGCGGGGCAAGATGGCCACCCCGATCCTCGACCTTGGCGCCTTCTGGCCGGCCGAGGCCTATCATCGCGACTACGCCAAACGGAACGCCGCCGACTACTACGCCTATCGCGCCGCCTGCGGCCGCGACGCCCGCCTGCGGGCGGTGTGGGGGAGGTAGAGGCAACGAAAAAGGGGCGGACGCTCGCGCGCCCGCCCCCATGTCGTCGATAGGCTGAGAACGCCTACTTGGTGACCGGCTTGGCCGGCTTCAGCTTCGAGGCGAACTTTTCGAAGGTCGCCTGGTTGGACGGGGTGAGGTTCGGCTGGCCGACCCACATACCGACCTGCAGCTTGCCTTCAATCCAGTAGACTTCGCCTTCCTCGATCTCGAGGGTCATGGTGTCCTTGGCCTCGGTCGCGGCGCTGAACGAGAAGACGCCCGGGTCGGCGTCGACGGCGAAGTAGACGCCGCTGCCCAGCTGGCCGAGCACGGTGGCGCCTTCGGGGCCGGTGCGGATCTTGTAGCTGATGGCCGAGCCCTGGAACTTGCTCTCACGGAAGAAAACCACCTTGCCCTTGCCGGGCGCGGGGGCGGTGATCTTGCCGGGAACGATGTCGGCGGCAGGGGCGGCAGCGGCCGGAGCCGCCGGAGCTGCTTCGGGCGCGGGGGCGGCGGCCGGCGCCGGTTCAGCGGCCGGGGCGTCTTCCTGCGCGAAGGCGGGAGCGGCGAGGAACAGGGCGCCCGTCAGCAGGGCGGCGGCGATACGCTTGGTCATGGATCTACTCCTTGGTGGGTTCGACGGGCGCCGCGGCAGGGGCCGGGGCGGTGACAGGGGAAACGGGGGTTTGGGCGGCGCCGCCAACCGGCAGGTCCTGGGCCAGCTTGGCCGGACCGCCGGCGCCGACCGGCAGGGTCGTCTCGCTGCCCTTGACCAGGCCCAGAGCCCAAAGCGAGGCGCTGGACAGGTCAGTGCCGCCGGCGCTGAGCTGGAAGCCCTTCAACGCAATTTGCCGCCCTTCGAACTCAAGATAGCGGGCAGCCACGAGGATTTCCCCCGGACGGCCGCCATTGCCCTTGGGCTGGGCGTGGACCACTTCGCCGACACCGGTCACACCGGCCGGAATCACCACCTGCTCGCCGAACTTGATCGGCTGCTCCAGCTTGATGGTGAACTTGTCGCCGCGCTGGGCGGTCGCCGAGCTGACCTCCTGGGTCAGGGTGATGGCGACGATGGTATTCTTGGCAACGACCGGCCCGGCGACCGGCGCGACAGGCGCAGCGGCGTCCTGGGCGAACGCGGGCGCGCAGATGCTGATCGCCATGGCGATCGCAAGCCCTGATACTCTCATGATGAACCCCCCGGTTTGTACTGACGCGTAGGTCGCATGGCCACGGCGACTTGCCAAGAGGGACTATGCTCGCATGGCGCGACCGCAAGGGCCGAGGTTGTCGCGGGCGGCGCTCTGCGCTACAGGGCTCCTCGCGTTTCCACCCCCGAGCCGCCATGACCCCTGGTCTGACCGCCGACAGCCACGCCGCCCGCACGATGCGCGGATGCGTCGCCCTGCGCGCCATGACCATGATGATGTCGATTAAAACCCCCATGCCAGGGACGGGACGGCGCGCGCCTTAAACAGCCACCACGCCGACGGATCGCAAGATCGCAACCCCGCTCCCTTCACAGGCAGCGGGGTTTTTTATTGCGCGCCGTCGGACCAAACCAGGGACCGATGAGATGACCCAAGCCCCACCAGACCTCGACAGCCCGGCCCGACTGGCCGGTCAGCGGTTCGCCCAGGCCCTCGCCTGGACGGAACTCATCGCCGTTACCGCCCGGGTCGAAGCCACCCTGCATGCCGCCGGCAGCCTGGAGGACCTGTTCGCGCTTGAGGCGGGTCTCGGGGCCGCCTTTCCGGACCGGCCGCCGGTTTGCGAGCTGATGTGGGCCGGCGAGCAGGCAGACGTCGAGAAGAGCGGCCTGCGCCTGGCCGCTTTCGACGAGGCCGGCCGCGTGCTGCTGCGCCGGAACTACCTGGTGGGTGAAGCCGATGCCCGATGACGCCGAACCGCTCAAACCGGCCTGCGGTAGCGGCCGGCTGCACACCTTCGTGGTCGAGGTGGATGAGGCGGCCGACACCCTTATCCGGGTGCTTGGACCGTTCGCCGTGCAGGAAGCCCGGATCACCGGTCTTCGCCTGGACCCCGGTCCGGCCGGCCTGTCCATCGCCATCGAGGCCAGCGGCGTCACGTCAGAGCGCGCCGAACTGATCGCCCGCCGTCTGGACGCCCTGGCGGCGGTGCGCCGCGTCGGACTGGGCTGGCGCTCTGACCCCTATGCGTTGCCAAAAGAAACGGGTTAGTCTGCAACAATGGACAAGCCGGTTCTCGATATCGCCCCCGCTGTGACCCCGGTCTTCAACCCCGGCGGCGGCAACCCCGCGGCGGTTAACCCCTTGCTGACCGCGCCGGTCGCCTCGACCCTGGTCAAGCTGGCGGCGCCGAACCTGCTCGGCATGGTCGCCACGACGGCGGTGTCGATCGCCGAGACCGCATACCTTGGCCATCTCGGGGCCGGACCGCTGGCCGCGGCGGCGCTGGTGCTGCCGTTCATCATGCTGATGGGGATGATGAGCGCCGGGGCCATGGGCGGGGGCGTATCCTCGGCGATCAGCCGGGCGCTGGGCGGCGGCAACAGACAGAGGGCCGAGGACCTCGCCCGGCATGCGCTGGTCATTGGGCTGTCGCTGGGGCTTGGCTTCACCGTCGTCCTCAGCCTGCTGGCCGGGCCGCTGTTCCACCTGCTCGGCGGCCGGGGAGAGGTCCTGCAGCTGTCGGTCGCCTATGGCGGTATCGTCTTTCTGTCGGTGTGGCTGATCTGGCTCAGCAACATATTCGCCTCGGTGCTGCGGGGCTCCGGTGACATGGTGCGGCCGTCGATGGCCCTGATGGCCATGGCCGCCCTGCAGGTCGTGCTCGGCGGCAGCCTCTGTTTCGGCTGGGGCCCGGCCCCGCAGCTCGGCATCGTCGGGGTGGGCCTGGGCCAGGCCATCGCCGGCGGCCTGGGGGCCGGGGTGATGTTCCTGATGCTGCGCTCCAAAGGCGCCAGGGTGCCGCTGACGATCCGGGGACCGCTGCGGCGGGAGCTTTTCGCCGACATCCTTCGCGTCGGCGGCCCCGGCATGCTGTCGCCGATCCAGACGGTCGGGGCCATCCTTGTGATCACCGCCATCGCCGCCCGCTTCGGCACCGAGACCCTGGCCGGGTACGGCATCGGCTCGCGGCTGGAGTTCCTGCTGGTGCCGATCGCCTTCTCCGTCGGCGTCGCCTCGCTGCCGATGGTCGGGCTGGCGATCGGCGCGGGCGATGTGGCCCGGGCCAGAAAGGTAGCCTGGACCGCGGGCGCGCTCGGCGCGGTCGGTCTCGGCAGCCTCGGCGTTCTCCTCGCCATCTTTCCGCAGCTCTGGGTCGGCATCTTCACCCGCGATCCGGGGGTCCAGGCCGCCGCCGCCCTCTATCTGCGCTTCGCCGGTCCGGCCTTCATCTTCTTTGGCCTGAGCCTGGCGCTCTATTTCTCCAGCCAGGGCGCCGGCAAGGTCTGGGGTCCGCTGCTGGCGGGCACGGCGCGGCTGCTGCTGATCGCGGTCGGCGGCTGGTGCCTGATCCGGTTCGAGGCGCCCAGCTGGGCCCTGTTCGCCCTGGTGGCGGCCGGCATGGTGACCATGGGTGTGCTGACGGCGGCCTTCATCGCCGTCACGCCCTGGGGCCCAAAGCCCTCGCGTCTGCCCTAGACCCTTTCAGGTTTTGATGTACGCATCAAAACCTGATCAAAAGGGTCTAGAATCAAACATTTAGAGCACGTCCGGGCGGCGGAACCGCGTACACTTCCGCCTGACGTGCTCTAGTCCGATCGTGTCAGGGTGACATAGAGCTCCTGCTCGATGACCCACTGGCCCGTCACCTTGCGCCAGACGGCCAGGTAGTCGCCCCCCAGGGTCTGGTCCTTCCAGCGTCCGATCCAGGTCCCGCGTTCGGACGCGCGGGCATCCTCCATGTCGGGCGTGATCTCCACCGGCGTGCGCTCATAGGCGATGAAGGCCGGATCGGCGAACTGGGCCGCGAAGGCCTCGACAATACCGCGGGCGCCGGCGATCAACCCGCCCTCGCCGCCGATCAGATTGGCGTCGACCGCGAAAAAGGGCGCCAGGCGCCGCGCCTCATGCGCGGCGATGAACCTGTTGGTCAGGCGGCGGCGGGCGCGGATGGCGTCTTCAGTCGAGGGCATGCCCCGACAATAGAACCTCGCCGTCCTAGCGGCGAGTCGCGGCGGCCTTCAGGTCGGCCAGCATGGCCGGGGTCAGGACCCAGGGCTCAACCAGGTAGCGATAGGCCAGCCGGCCCGGCTGCGAGACCAGCCGGAACAGCCATTCCAGGCCCAGGCGACCCATCCAGCGCGGCGCGGCGACCTGCACCCCGGCTTCGTAGTCGAAGGCGGCGCCGACCGGGAAGAACACACCCCGGCCGATGCGCCGGCGGTTTTCGGCGATCCACTGTTCCTGACGCGGCATTCCCATGCCGACCAGGATCACGTCCGGCCCGAACTCGGCGATGCGCCGCAGGACCGCGTGGTTCTCCAGTCCCTGAACGTTGAAATAGCCGTGGTGCTCGGCCAGTTGCACACCCGGATGCCGCTCGAGAATGGCCTGGCGGGCCTTCTCGCCGACGCCCGGCGCCCCGCCGACATGGAACACCCGCCAGCCGCATTCGGACGCTCGCGCCCAGAAGTCCTCGCGCCAGTCCAGGTAGGTCGAGCGATGTTCGCGTCCGACCTCCAGGCCGACGAGCTTCGCCCAGGCGATCATCGGAACGGAGTCGATCTGCACCAGGTCGGCGTCGTCGAAGAAGTCGCGAAGGCGCGGCTGCGTCGCCAGCAGCGCCAGGCTGTGCAGGTTGTGGTTGGCGATCACCGCCGTGCCGCCGCCGGCCACGAAGGCCTCGGTCGCCGCCAGCATGCTGGCGGGCGTCAGCGCGTCGACCTCTCCGCCCAGCAGGGGAAGGCGATGGCTCATCTGGGGCAGGGTGTGTTCCATGGACCGCCACGATAATCAGCGGCGCTTTCGACACAGTTAGGAGTCGTGGTTAAGCAGCCGTCACCGGAACTTCAGCTTCAGTCCCAGGATCACCGTCGACAGCACCAGGCAGACCGCGTTCGACAGCACCACCGGCCAGCTGCCCGACAACGCCCCGTAGGCGGTCCAGAGCACGAACCCCGTCACCGTCAGGGCGAACATGTTGAGGGACACCGACGAGGCGTCCTTCTCCTTCCAGATCTTGAAAATCTGCGGCGTGAAGCTGGTCATGGAGCAGACCGCCGCGCCGACGCCCAACGCGTTTATCCAGACCTTGTCCATGCCAGCCGGAACGCGGGGTCACCCCCGCTGTTCCGGTCCGGCTAGAACATCATCCGGCCGGCCAGGCGCAGGTTGTAGCGGTCCTCGCCCTCGGCGCTTTCCAGGTCGCCTTCGACGGCGACGTACGACATCGGCGTACCGGCCTTCAACGAGAAGCCGATGATGGCCGCGCCTTCGCCCGGCTCGGTGGCCACCAGGGTGAAGGGGGTGCCGCCGTTGAAGGAGGCCACGGTGTTGCCGATCTCGCCCGCCAGGTGCTGGCGGTAGCCGACGCGGATTTCCGGACGCCACCAGTTGTCGCGGCCGAAGGTGGCCCCGAAGGCCAGCTCGGCGGCGGCCGACAGGCGGCTGCTGTTGCGGTCCTCGACCGTCAGGCCCAGGCCGACATCGCCGTCCTCGCCACGTTCGCCTTCGGCCAGGTAGAGGTAGTCGAGGCTGACCTGCGGGCGGACGTAGAAGCGGCCGAAGCGGGCCTCGTAGGCGACCATGGCGTTGGCGGTGCCGGTGAAGCCGCCCCAGCTGGCGCTCGATTCGCGGATCGTGCCGGCGCTGGTGCTGGTGGCCGGGTTGATGAACCGGCGCTCGCCTTCGAACCAGCCGTAGCCGGCCGCGCCACGGGCGGCGAACAGCCAGCCGCCGACGTTCTTGCGCCAGTAGACGCCGGCTTCCAGCAGCGAGACGTTGGTCTGCTCGCCGATCTGGGCGACGTCGTCCTTCTCTTCGGCGTTCATGTAGGCCAGCGTCGCGCCCAGGGCGCCGCCGTCGTCGCCCATGCTCTCGTAGCCGGCGATGAAGCCGAAGGCCTTGGTTTCCGAGCCGACGGTGACGCCCGTCTCGCGCAGCACGCCGACGTTGATCTCCTGCACCCAGACGCTGTCGGGACCATACTTCTGGCCCATGTCGGGGCGGGTGGCGGTCAGGCGGAACATGCCCTGGGTGGCGTTGTCGAGGGCCGAGAACAGGCCCTCGCCCTGGTCGGGCAGCAGCTGGTCGTAGAGCCGCAGGAAGTCCTTCTTGTTGGTCGCGGCCAGGAAGGCGTCGGCCAGATCGTCATCGGCGAACAGCGCCTGGTAGACGGCGTCCAGGGCCGAGCCCTGGTTGTCGGTCAGGCCCATGTCGGCGGCGTTGCGGCGCGCGATGGTCAGGTAGACCTCGCCCAGGGCCGTGTTGGCCGTCGCGGTGACAGTGTAGAAGTAGGGCCGGTTCTCGGCCAGGGCGTCGGTGTTGACGGCGCCGAACGTCAGGGCTCCGGCCTTGACGATGGTGTACTGGCTGCCGACGCCGATGTTGCTGTCGATCAGGCCGGTCAGCTCGAAGCCGATGGTCGAGCCGTTGGCGAAGCTGGCGGTGTCCATCTCGAACACCGTGTTGGTGCGGCCGGCCGTGCCGGTCGGATCGATGGTGACGAACAGTTCGCCCTTGGCGGCCACGGTCAGGGCGTCGCCGCGCACGACGCTGGTGTTCACGGCGGTCAGGCGGCCGTCGTTGATGGCGATGGTCAGCTGGTCGTCGAGGTTGGCCGCGGTGTAGCGGTCCGCGCCGGTCGTCTCATTGACGGCCTTCAGGTTCAGCACCTCGCCCTTGGCCTCCGCCCCGCCACTGATGGTCAGGGTGTCGGCGCCGAGGCCGAAGGACATGTTGCCCAGGAGATTGCCGTTGGACAGCGTCAGGCTGTCGGCGCCCGAGCCGAACAGGATGTCGCCGATGATCACGGGTTCGTCGGCGTCGTCGATGCCGTCTTCATCGCGGTCGGCGTCGGCGATGTCGTCGTCGCCGTCGTCGCCGTCGGGGCCCTTGTCGGCCAGGGTGACGGCGACACCGGCGGTGTTGGCGCGCAGGTCGATGGCGATCGACCGGCCTTTGATGGTCTCGTTGTTGGGGTCGAGATCGGTATCGTCGGTATCGGCGGTGTCATCGTTGCGGACGATGGAGGCGACAATGGTGCCGGTGATATTGACGGTCTGCAGCGTGCCCGAGGCGTCGCGGATGGCGATGGCGCTGGCGTTCTCGCCCGACCCGGTGGCCGAGACGAAGCCGCCGACATTGAGCAACGGCACGCTGGAGGCGGCGCTGATGTCGATGCCGACCGCTTCGACCGCGGTTTCGGTGGCCAGCGGCGCCGAGGTCGTCGAGGCGATGGCGACGATGGCGCCGTCGATCATCAGCTCGTCGGCGTCCACGTCCCCGGCCAGCCACAGGCCGCGGGCGTTGCCGTTGTAGGCGCGGGCGGTGACGTCGCCGGCGATGCGCACGCCGCCGTTCATTTCGACGTTGAAGCTGGCGTTCTCGCCGGCATCGGTGACGTCGCCATCGTTGTTGAGGTCGAGGGCGGGCACGCCGATCTGGATGGCCGTCGAGGCGAGGTTGTCATAGACGCCGTCGGAGTTGACCGTGCCGCTGACGACCAGGCCGTAGCGGTTGTCGCCGGCGATGGTCCCGACGTTGCCGATGGTCACGGTCTCCGTCTTCGAGCCGATCAGCAGGGCCGGCGCGGCGCCATAGACGGTGATCGTGCCCACGCCCTCGTTGCCATCGGGGATGCCGTCGTTGTCGTAGTCGGTGTCGTCGACGTCGAGGACGCCGTCGTTGTCGTCATCGGTGTCGGCGGTGTCGAGCTGGCCATCGCCGTCGTCGTCGTCGTCCGTCACATTGGGCTTGCCGTCGCCGTCGAGGTCGAAGCTGGCGGTGTTGAAGGGCAGGGCGACCTGGATGCCGCCGGTGACGTTGCCGCTGACCCGGACGGCCGGGCCGCTTTGCAGCAGGTCGTCGGCGTCGAGATTGTCACGCGCCTCCTGCGTGAACGGGCGGCTGGTGTAGCGGTAGCCGCTGGCGCTCACCGCGCCGCTGATCACCAGCGAGGCGGGGCTGCCGACGCTGCCGATATCGCCCGAGACGTCGAGGCCGATCGCGCCCTCGCCCTTCACCGACACACTGCCGGAGACGAAGACGCCGTTGGCGCGCTGAACCGGCGTGGTCCCGCCCAGCACATTGCCGGCCACGCGGATGCCGACCGCGTTGTCGCCGGTAACGGTGATGGAGCCGAAATTGCGGAAGGAACCGGACACCGAAGCGGTGCTGTCCAGGCTGATGCCGGCCGAGTCGTTGCCCTCGATGATGATGCCGCCGGTGTTCAGGACATTGCCGGTCATCATGCCGCCGGCCCCGGTGATCTGGATGCCGTACTTGCCCGTGCCTTCGGCGAAGTCGCCGTCCTCGTCGCCGTCCTTGTCGTCGTCCTTGGGCGTGTAGTCGTCGCTGTGGTTGATCGCGCCGCCGTTGGTCAGGTTGCCGGTGATGCCGGCCGCGCCGGTATCGACCTTGATGCCGATGGCCCCGTCGACGTCCTTGGTCGTGATCGACCCTTCGTTGTTGACGTTGTGGCTGGTGTTCTGGGTGATCGCCGGACCGCCGGTGGTCAGCTCGAACTTGCCGCCGTTGGTCACCTTGATGTCGTCGGCCGATCCGTTGTTGACGGTGGCCGTGGACACGCCCGTAGTGCGGGTGTTGGTGATGGTCGTCTCGGCGAAGGCCGAGCCGGCGAACAACAGCAGCGGAGCGACCGCCACCGTGGCGATCAGACGCTTACGAACCATGGGTATTTCCCCGCAACCAGATCAGACTTATCCGTCACTCCCCGATGCGGCGAAAATGCGTCAAGGTTCAACGCACTGTCCATTCCCGGAAGCCCTTCCCGTCTATCGCAAGGTTCAAGAGGGCGCCACACGAACGTGCAACATTGGCGCAATCGAATCGCCGAATCGAGGTTGTGGATGTCGATCCTGAAGGCCCTGTGGCCCCTCCGCACCGTCGAGCCGCCAACGCCGCCGGCGGAGGCCCCGTCACCCGCGCCCGGGCCTCAACCGGCCCGGGATGGCGCGTCCGATGTCTCGCAGGGACCCTTCCGGGCCCTGGTCGAGAGCCTCCCCGATCCGGTGCTGGTCATCGAGGGCGATCCGGACGAGCCGGCGGCCCGCCGCATCGTCTTCGCCAACGCCGCCGCCAGGGACCTTCTGCCCGGCCGGCTTGAGGGCATGCGCCTGGTCACCGCCCTGCGTCATCCCGAGGTGCTGGAGGCCGTCGACGAGGCGCTGCTCGGCGCGGCGGGCGCGGCCCTGATGGAGACCGGCGGGGCGCAGGAGCGGGTCTGGGCGGCCCAGACGCGGCCTCTGGGCCAGGGAAACTTCGGCCGGCTGGCCCTCCTGACCCTGCGCGACGAGACCGACGTGCGCCGCGCCGAGCGCATGCGGGTCGACTTCCTGGCCAACGCCAGCCACGAGCTGCGCACCCCGTTGGCCTCGCTGTCGGGCTTCATCGAAACCCTGCGCGGCCACGCCAAGGATGACGAGCAGGCGCGCGAGACCTTCCTCGGCATCATGCAGGCCCAGGCCGAGCGCATGCGCCGGCTGATCGACGACCTGATGAGCCTGTCGCGCATCGAGCTGAACGAGCACATCGCCCCGGAAGGCCGCCTCGACCTGTCGCTGGCCGTCACCGACGTCCTCGACGCCCTGGTGCCGCTGATCAACGAAAAGTCCATTGCAGTCCGCAATGAGCAGCCTCCCCGGGGCGTCGCCGACATCGGGGGCGATCGCGACCAGATCCTGCAGGTCATCCAGAACCTGGTTGAAAACGCCGTGAAATATTCCTGCAATAGCGGGGTCATGGAGATCGTCGTCTCCGCCCCGGTCGCGGACGACCAGGCCAGCCTGCTGCGCGACCCCGCCGCCGCCCGCTTCACCCTGCTGGCGCCCGACCGCCCGCGGGGGCGCCGATTCGCCCTGTTGCGGGTCACCGACCACGGACCGGGCATCCCGCGCGACCGCATGCCCCGGCTGACCGAGCGGTTCTACCGCGTCGAGGGCCAGAAGAGCGGCGGCCTGCGGCCCGGCACGGGCCTCGGCCTCGCCATCGTCAAACACATCGTCAACCGGCATCGCGGCGGCATGGCCGTCGAGAGCGCCGAGGGCAAGGGCGCCAGCTTCACGGTCTGGTTGCCGCTCGCCGACCAGGGGGAACCATGATCGATCGACGGACGTTTGGGCTGGCGGCCGGGGCCGCCCTGCTCGGAGGACAGGCCATGGCGAGGGTGAAGGCGAAAATCCCGGTGGTCATCGCCCACCGCGGCGCCAGCGGCGAGCGGCCCGAGCACACGGCGCTGGCCTACAGGCTGGCCATCGCCCAGGGCGCCGACTTCATCGAGCCGGACCTGGTGATCACCCGCGACGGCGCCTTGGTGGCCCGGCACGAGAACGAGATCGGCGGCACGACCGACGTCGCCGCCCGGCCTGAATTCGCCGCCCGCCAGGCGACCCGGGTGATCGACGGCGAGACCGTCACCGGCTGGTTCACCGAGGATTTCACCCTGGCGGAGCTGAAGACCCTTCGCTGCCGCGAGCGGCTGCCAAAACTACGCCCCGCCAGCGCCGCCTTCGACGGTCAGGCGCAAATCCTGACCTTCCAGGAAGTGGTCG